>Ga0206128_1002945_pt1 | contig 14766 bp, 10 predicted proteins | sample Helgoland_Spring_7_FD_148601 | JGI IMG/M metagenome (GOLD analysis project Ga0206128, IMG submission 148601) | Pelagic subsurface seawater microbial communities from Kabeltonne, Helgoland, North Sea - Helgoland_Spring_Bloom_20160426_1 | ecosystem: Environmental > Aquatic > Marine > Epipelagic ... | reverse complement strand
TGTATTTTTCCTGTGTTCTAGTAAAATTATTTTTAGAGGTAAGAATATTGTTTTCCTGTACTTGGAAAATTGTTAGTTTATTTTGATAATCGTCCCAAGCGTTATTAAAATTACGTTCAATGTCTATCATCATAGATTCTTTTTCTAATGCCTTATTTTCTAAATCTATTTTTGCATTACTAACTCGAGTAGCTGTAGAACCACCATCAAATAAATTCCAGCTTAAATTTAGACCGCCAGAAAGACCAGTATTGGTTGATACGGCTACAAAAGAAGCAGCATTGTTATTTCCTTTATTCCATCCATAAGCACCTGTTAATCCTATGCTTGGTAAATATCCAGATTTATTAGCCTTGATAATAAATTTATTAATCATCAAATTTTTATCTAGTTGTAATAGCCTAACATTATTTGATTTCATTTTATTAATTAAGTCATTTTGATCTACATCTAATTTAAAATCAATAGAGGTTTCTACATTAAATTCTGAGGTAATTACATTTCCTAGAACTACATTTAAATCACGTTTCGTATTTACCAATTGTTGTTTTGCATTAATTAGGTTAATGCTGTCATTATTCACATCAACCTGCGCATTTAATACATCTAACATTGTTCCTTGTCCATATTCAAATTGATAGTTGGCTCTTTTAACTCTATCTTTTGAAATAGTCAGAGTTCTTTCTAGAACATCTACACTCTCTGATACCTGTGCTACATTGTAATAAACTGCATATAATTGAGCGATTGTATTTTCAATAGTCTCTCTTGCCTGTAATTCAGATAATTTATAAGTCTCTTTTAACCTCTTATAATTATAATATCTTCCTAATCCATCAAATAGTGTGTAATTTAAATTTATGGAAGCATTGTATCGAGAACTTTTAGCACCATTTAATTGGGTAGTTTCTCCATTTGCAAATTCTGCTTCAATATTGTCTTTGTTAAAAGTAGCACCTGAAGTGCTTGTAACTGTTGGTAGGTAACCAGAGTTTAAAATACTAGCATTATTTTTTGCAATTTTTTTAGTGTTGGAAATAATTTTGATTCCATAATTATTTTCCAGAGCTAATTTAATAGCCTCAGACACTGTTACTATTTTTTGAGCAGTAACAGAGCTAATATAAAACGATAAAAAAACTATAATTATTTTTCTAATTTTCATCTGATAAATTTATTCTCTAGTGACACGTTCTACCTCTTCTTTGCTAATTTTATTTCCTGTTTGTAACCATTTTAATGTTGTTTTTACATTATTGCTAAAAGAAAGAAATATTGGTAAAACAATCAGGGTTAGTACTGTGGCAAAACCAATACCATATGCTATAGATATAGCCATAGGAATTAGAAATTGAGCTTGTCTACTTTCTTCAAAAATTAGAGGTGCTAAACCTGCGACAGTGGTTATTGAAGTAAGAAAAATAGCTCTAAACCTTGCACGACCTGCCTCATAAAGAGCATCATCAAAAGATAATCCTTCTCTCAGATTATTATTAAATTTCCCAATTAATACTAAACCATCATTTACCATAATACCAATCAAAGCAATGATCCCAAGCATCGATAAAATATTTACTGGATAATCATGCATCCAGTGCCCCCAAGCCACAGCAGGTAAACTGAAAGGAATTAAAAACAATAACAATAAAGGTTGGCTGTAACTTCTAAATGTGAATGCGATTACAATATAAATTAACAAAAGAGCAGATAGCCCAATTGGGGTTAATGAATCTGTAAGTTTAGATTGTTCTCTATTTTGCCCTTCATAAGATGGAGTTACAGTAGGATACTTTGCTAGGATTTCTGGCATAATATCATTTTTTATTTCATCCATGATATCTGTTGAACTTGTTTTCTTTGGATCTTTAATGTCTGCTGAAACTTGAATTTCTCGCCTACTCTCCAGATGATTAATAGCAACATCTCCACGCTTTATCTCATAGCTAGCAATTTCTTTGAGAGGAACACGATTTCCGTTTGGAACTAGGATACGCATGTCATCTAAATTTTTGATGGATGATCTTCTTTCTCTGTCATATCTAATCCATACTCGAATTTCATCTTGTCCTCGCTGAAACCGTTGAGCTTGAGATCCAAAAAATCCAGCTCGAACTTGACTCATGACCGTTCTTAAATTTAAGCCCAAAGCATAGGCTTTTTCATTAAGTTTTAATTGTATTTCCTTAATTCCTGAGGGATCATTATCGGTAACATCTTTTAAAGCGGTATTGTCTTGTAGACGTTTTTTTAATTCAGATTTTACTGCTTTAAGTTCAGTGATATTGTTTCCTAAGAATGATACAGAAACAGGTCTACCTCCAAAATTACCACCACTTCCAAACACTAAACTCTCTATCCCAAAAATAGCACCTACACGTTCTTCAATTCTATTTGTTACCAGTGAAGAAGTTATTTCATTAGGGCGTTCTTCACCTGGTAATAAATTTATTGTTAGAGATGCAGCAGAAGATCCAGGTCCAATTTTTTTAATAAAATTTTTCACCAAATGATTTTCTGGATTTTCCCCCAAATATTTATTGTTAATTTCGTTGGTAGCTTCTATAGCCTTTTTTTCAATATATGAGATGATGCTATCAGTTACTTTTTCATTAGTACCGTTTGGCATGTTTAGTGAGATACTTATTCGATCACTAGCTATTTGAGGAAAAAATGCCCCTCGTATGATTCCACCACCAAAACTACCACCTGTTAATATTAAAAAGACAATAAACAGCGAAAAGATTAGAAATTTATTTTGAAGTGTAAATCGAAGACTTGGGCTGTATAATTTATCTCGAAGCCATTTCATTATTTTATCCCCGTAGGTGTTAATAAGTCTCAGTTTTGAGAAAATACGTTGAAATAACCCTGCCAAACCATTTTTTTGAATATTTTTTTGTTTGCGAAGCGCTTTAGAATGAGCCAGATGGGCAGGAAGTATAATGAGTGCTTCAACCAAGGAAACGACCAAGGTTAAAATAACAACTACTGATACTTCTCCAAAAAAGTCTCCAACAGATCCATCTAAAAACAAAAAAATGGCAAATGCTATGATAGTGGTTAAAATGGCAGATAAAATAGCAGGAAGTACTTCCATAACACCATCAACGGCAGCCTGCTCTGGTGTTTTACCTTTTTCATAATGCTGATAAATATTTTCCGCAATCACAATTCCATCATCAACCAGAATTCCAATAACTATAATCATTCCGAAAAGAGATAAAACATTAATGGTTACATTAAAGTAGCCAGCAAACATAAACATCCCTAAAAATGAAATAGGTAAACCAAATGCAACCCAAAAAGCCAAACGCGTGTTTAAAAACAACGATAAAAACATCAAAACCAATACCATTCCAATAATGGCATTTTCGGTTAAAAGTTCTGTTCTCTGAACTAAGGTTGTAGATAAGTCACTTACTACATTTAATTCTACATTATCATATTTTTGATTAAAGTCTTCTATGTATTCATTTACCTTATCCGCTGATGAAATTAAATCTTCTGTGTTGGTGCTAGTAATGGTAATATTTATGGATAGATTTCCATTAAAATAAGTTGCGTTAGGCGTTTCTGAAAATTGATCTTTTACTACAGATATATCTTTGAGCTTTATAATTCTACCTGAAGCATCAGATTTTACAACGAGATTAGATAATTCCTTTGCAAAATAAGACCTAGAGTTAGCACGTATTAAGTATTCTTCAGAGTCTGTTTTTATAGTACCTCCAGTTGTAATTAAACTAGATTCGTTGATGGCTTGAGAAACTTCAGCAAAAGATAGATTATAGGCCAGTAAACTTGTTTCATTAATTGCTATTTCAATTTCTTCTTCAGGGTAGCCAGTAGTTTCTATTTGTGAAATACCCTCTATAGCTCTTAAATCATTTTCAATTTGCCTGCCAATTTGTTTTAGTGTTATTAATGGAATTTTATCTCCACTTACAGAAAAAGTGATTGTTGGTCTAGAGGGTTCCCTTTTGGCCACAACCAATGGTTCCATACCTGCTGGAAAAGAGGGAACTCTATCTACGGCATTTTTAACCTCCAAGAGCATAAAATCTATATCTTTTCCCTTTTCTATTTCAACACTTATACTACCACTATTTTCTCTTGAAGTAGAGGTAACTCGCTCTACACCGTTAAGTCCTTTAAGATTATCTTCTATTTTTAGAACTACGCCTTCTTCAATTTCTTGAGGAGAAGCTCCTGGGTAAGTAATATTTATATTAATATTTTTGGAGTCTACAAGCGGAAAGAAGGATGATTTAAGATTGTAAACACCTACAAAACCAAAGATTAAAAAGGTAATGACTACAATATTTACAGCTACACTATGCTTAATAAAATAAGTAACAAGCTTTCTCATATTTCTTATTTTATATTGCTAATATTTTCCTTTTCACGCTGTAATGGTTTAACTGACATGCCAACAAAAGCTCCAGGAAAAGGATTTGATAATATGATGGTGTTGTCAGGAATATTTTTCAAGACTACTTTAGTTTCTGAAAAGTAAGTGGGTGTGACCTCTATAACATCCAATACATTATCTCTAACTATAAAAATTTTGTTTTCATCTAACAACAAACTTCGATTAACTTCAATAGCATTTGGCTCATTTTTAGCAGTTAGTTTAGCTTCTAAATACATACCCTCTTTCAAAGAACTATTTTTTATTTCTATATATACGGCAATTGTTTGGGTAGCGGTATTAACACTACCGTTTATTCTTGAAATTTTACCGATATACTTTTCAGTATTTTCAAGATTATTTAATTGAACGGTCTCACCAATTTTCAGCAAATTTGCATAATTTCTTCCCAAAGAAACCTCCATTTCATATAATGAAGGGTCTATGTATTCACCTAATTTTTGATTGTTGCGAATTAGAGTTCCTTCAGTAACTAATGTTTCTGTAAGTATTCCTTTAAATGGCGCTTTAATGGTATATTTAGACAAGCGTTGCTCTAAGTTTTTTACGTTATAATAGTTGGAAACAATACCTCTACCAGTAACAAAATAGTTTTCCTTTTCAGAGCTCATTTCTGGTAACTGTGGAGTCGTCTTATTTAGGTCAAAAGATTTTATATAGGCTTCCCATTTAGGGTAAACATCAGGAAAATCTAATCGGAGATCAGCCATGATGGCAACTATAGAGTTATATAAATTACTTTTTGCAGACTGCACACTCGAATAGTATTCTGTATTGTTTACAGTGATAAAAATTTCATTTTTGTTGTATTTTTCTCCAGGTTTAAAAAGTTTAGATGCGGGCTTGAAAACACCTTGCACTTCAGAATATATTTCTACCCTTCTTTTAGCTATTAAATTTCCATTAGCAGGAATAATGATGGGTATTGTACTGTTTGAGACAGTATCTACATAAACAGTTTTTATAACTTTGGGTGGCGCTTTTCTAATTTTACTTTTGTTGCTAATAATTATTTTTGAGACATATACAGAGGCTATAATGAGTATTACCCCCAAAAATGCAAGAATTATCTTTCTCATCTAAAATTTAATTTGATTATGACAAAAGTAACTTTAAGGATAAAATTAGATGTTAAATAAAACCTAAATTGATGCTCAAATCTTTAATTTTAATAGTGTGTAAACTTCAGTTAAAACATGAAAAACTCTAGCTCTTTAAAAAAGAGTTGTGTAGATGTAAACTAGTATTTCCAGCGCGATTGCAGTTTTTCAAAAAATTTCACCTCATTGAGTGAATGTTTAAAGAAAAAATTATTAGAATTTTACAATCAAATTAGGATATTTTAATTAATGTATTTTGATTATATTTACTATAGATATTGAATGTTAAAACACTAAAAATTGATTTTCAAAAACACTTGTTTATTTGTTTTTCTAGCTTTTTTGTCTTTTCCAAATGTAAAGGCACAAGAACCATCAATTTTTGATGTTGCTAGAAATGGAACTTTAATGGAAGTTAAGGCGTTAACTAAAAATAATCCTGATATTATTAACAACCTAAGTAAAGAGGGGTATTCTGTTCTAACATTGGCATGTTATTATAGTAACAATGATGTTGCTAGTTATTTAATTGAACATGTAAAAGATATTAATTCAAAAAGTGGTTATGGTACTCCTTTAATGGCAGCAACAGTTAAAAAAAATAGATATTTGGTAAAATTACTTTTAGAAAAAAATGCCAATCCAAATTTGACAGATCAAAACAATTCTACGGCACTCCATTTTTCCGTGATTTTTAATCAACAAGAAATTATTGAGCTGCTAATGAAGTATAAAGCAAACCCAAACATAAAAGATAATAGAGGGAATACAGCCCTAGACTACGCAAAAATTACAAACAACAGCAATATTATTCAACTCTTAAAATAACTCTCACATGAAAAAAACACTACTTATTCTTTTCTTAATAACTTCATCTTCTTTGTTTGCCCAAAGTTTTTCTACGGGAACACAAACCTTGACGTCTGGATTAACTGCTAACATAAACATAGACAATGATACAGGCACAACTACTCTAACATTGGCTGGCCCATCTAATAAATGGTTTGGTATTGGTTTTGGGAATTCAAATATGAATGGTACAGATATATTTATGACAAATGGAAGTTCTATTCGAGATGCTTATTCTACATCTAATGGACAACCTCAAGCAGATTCATCCCCAGAAAGTGGGGATTGGACATTGGTGTCTAATACTGTTTCAAGTAGTACAAGAACTATTGTTGCTACTAGAGCTAATGATACCGGAAATTCTAACGATCATACTTTTAGTGCATCTGCAGGTTCTCTAACTGTAATCTGGGCAATAGGGGCCTCTTCACAATATTCATCAGGTCACAGTAATAGAAGTGCTACAACACTCAGTGTATCTCTAGGAATTTCTGAAAACAATTTATTAAATTTTGAGATGTATCCTAACCCTGTATCAGATCTATTAAACATTCAGTTACCAACAGGTACTGAAAAAGCAGAGGTTGGTGTTTTTGATTATACAGGAAGATTGGTGTCATCAAAAACAATCTCATCTAATGATACTGCAATTGATGTTCAAAAAATTTCCAAAGGAATTTATATGATTAGAGTAGCTACCAATACTAAAATTGGGGTACAAAGATTTATTAAAAAATAGTCCTTTCTTTTTTAAATATAAACCGATTGTGTAAGCAATCGGTTTTTTTTATCTCTTTTTATATTTAATAGTATTATACAAAAATTAGCATTGAAATTGTTTTATGTGTCTTACATGTTGTTTTTGGTCGAAAAAGTTGATTTCATTATTTAAAAAAAAATATATTTAATACTAAATATTTTTAACTTTAATGATGGCCTTCACTAGAAAAATAGTCCTTATAATTTTTTTGACTACTTCATTTTCTTTGTTTTCACAAAGTTTTTCTACTGGAACTCAAACATTGCTTTCGGGATTAACTGCAAATATTACTATAGACGGAGAAACTTTTACAACTACTTTAACATTAACTGGCCCCTCTGATGTTTGGCTAGCAATTGGTTTTGGAAATGAAGAAATGAACGGAACAGATATTTTTATGACAGATGGAGATACTATTCGAGATGCTTATTCAGAGCCAGGCCCATCCTCTTCTTTAGAGAGACCAATACCACCGGCAGATTCCTCCTCAAATGAAAGTGGAGACTGGACTTTAATTTCAAATACTGTATCTGATAATGAAAGAACCATTGTTGCCAGTAGAATTAATGATACCCAAGATTCACAAGATTATGTTTTTAGTGCTTCAGCCGGGTCATTATCTATAATTTATGCAATGGGTGGTACTTCAACATACGCCTGGCATGGTCCAGACAACAGAGGCGGTACACTACTAAGTGTTACCTCTTTAGGAATCACTAAAAATACTTTACTAAGTTTTGAGATGTATCCAAATCCTGTCTCAGATAAATTGAACATTCAGTTACCAACAGGTACTGAAAAAGCTGAGGTTGATGTTTTTGATTACACAGGAAGATTGATTTTATCAAAAACCATCTCATCTAATAATACTGCTATAGATGTTCAAAAAATTTCTAAAGGAATTTACGTTATTAGAGTAGCCACCAATAGTAAAATTGGAGTTCAAAGATTTTTAAAAAAATAATAGTCCCTTTTTTAAACAAAAACCGATTGTGAAAACAATCGGTTTTTTTTATCCCTTTTTTAAAGTTAGTTTTGTAGAAAAATAGTCCCTTAAGAGAACAATATGAATTACATACTTTTTGACAGTGATGTTAGAAGCTCACTATTACCTTTTACTTATACTAGACCTGTAGCAGACATTCGCATAGGAATTTTAACCATTCGTGAAAAATGGGAAAAATTTTTAGGTTTTACGACAACATCTATCACAGAAGAATATTTGGAAGATAAATATCCAATGGTAGAGTTAGATCATAATATATTAATTAATGCTTCCTTTTTACCAACTAAAAATTTGGTAAAACAAGTAAGTAATCTGACAAATAATCAAGCAATTTTTAAAGGTGAACAGGTAATTGCCTTCTTTACTTCTGATACTCAAGAGCGTGTAGATTTTGATTCTTATGAACAAGTAGAGTTTAAAGAAGAAGTTGTTCAAATAAAAAACACTTGGGATATTTTTTCTTTAAACGACAAAGCAATTCAAGCCGATTTTGATTTACTAACTGAAGGAAGAACTTCACAGCCTATACCTGTTGGAGTTCATGCAATTCAGGAACAAAATATCTTTATAGAGCAAGGAGCTACTGTTTCTTACTCATCATTAAATGCCTCTAAAGGACCAATATATATTGGTAAAGATTCAGAAATTATGGAAGGTAGTTTGGTTAGAGGACCATTTGCTTTAGGAGAGAACTCTATTTTAAAAATGGGGACTAAGGTTTACGGTGCAACTACCGTTGGCCCTTTCAGTAAAATTGGAGGAGAGGTTAATAATTCTGTGTTGTTTGGTTATGCAAGTAAAGGTCATGAGGGGTTTCTTGGAAACTCTGTCTTGGGTGAATGGTGTAATATTGGTGCAGATTCTAATACGTCTAATTTAAAGAATAATTACGCGGAGGTAAAACTATGGAATTATCAAGAAGAAAGATTTACAAATACAGGTCTTCAATTTTGCGGACTAATGATGGGAGATCATTCTAAATGTGGTATCAATACCATGTTTAATACTGGGACTGTCATAGGGGTAAGTGCTAATATTTTTGGTAGCGGATTTCCAAGAAATTTTGTTCCCTCATTTAGTTGGGGAGGTGCAACAGGTTTTACAACTTACCAACTTAAAAAAGTTTTTGAGGTTGCTAAAGTTGTTATGAAACGAAGAGGCTTGGAGCTTACAGAAGCAGATGAAAAAATATTACGTCATGTTTTTGATGAAACTTCAAAAAACAGAACTTCCTAGTCTTAGAAGTGTAAGATAACCTTATCTATTTTTATTTTTTTTAATTCTTACGCTGTTTAGTATTTTACTTAAACGATTACTACTGGCATAACAATTGATTTTATTAGTTAGGTAACAGTCTTGTTTTATATATATAACACTGTTTATCAAATGTTTATAAATTAAATATCATTTTTTATTGAATTATAATATAAAATTCAGTGTCATAATGACAGATTAAATACATATGAGTAAATCAAAAATAGTAACATTAGACAGTTTGTCGCTATCCAATATATTAAATGAAGATTCTGAGTTAATTCCATTGATGACTCCTGAAGATGAGGAGATTATTAATAAAGAGGATATTCCAGAAACTCTATCCATATTACCACTCAGAAATACTGTATTATTTCCAGGAGTAGTTATCCCTATTACAGCCGGAAGAGATAAATCTATTCAATTAATTAATGATGCAAATAAAGGAGATAAAGTAATTGGAGTTGTTGCTCAAAAAGATGGAGATATAGAAAATCCAACATCTGAAGATATCTACAAAACTGGTGTAGTTGCGCAAATTTTACGAGTTTTAAAAATGCCTGATGGGAATACGACAGTAATTATTCAGGGTAAAAAGCGTTTTGAAATTGAGGAACTTATCCAAGAAGAACCCTATTTAGTTGCGAAAGTTCAGGAAGCAAAGGAGGATAAAGAAGTTGATGATCCAAAAGAATTTGGCGCAATTATAGACTCTATTAAAGAACAAGCACTCGAGGTTATTAAAGAAAATCCTATGTTGCCATCGGAAGCTTCTTTTGCCATTAAGAATATTCAAAGTGATTCTTTTTTAGTGAATTTTATCTCCTCTAATATGGAGTTAAGCGTGATGCAGAAACAAGTTATTTTGGAGAAAGATAACTTAAAAGAAAGAGCATTATTAACACTTAAAAATCTTAACAAAGAGTTACAAAAACTTCAATTACGTAACGATATACAATCCAAAACACGCTCAGATTTAGATCAACAACAAAGAGAATATTATCTAAATCAGCAGTTAAAAACTATTCAAGAAGAATTAGGAGGTGTAAACAACGATGCCGAATTAGATGAAATGCGAAAAAAAGCAAGATCTAAAAAATGGACAAAAGATGTTGGAGAAACCTTTGATAAAGAATTAGCAAGACTCAGAAGAATGAACCCTCAAATGGCCGAATATGGTGTTCAAAGAAATTATCTTGAGTTGATGTTAGAATTACCTTGGGGGATATTTTCTGATGATAAATTTAATTTAAAAGAAGCTGTAAAGATTCTGGATAGAGATCATTTTGGATTAGAAAAAGTTAAAGAACGTATTATTGAACATTTAGCAGTTTTAAAATTAAGAGGAGATATGAAATCTCCAATTATTTGTTTGTATGGTCCTCCGGGGGTTGGAAAAACATCTTTAGGTAAATCTGTTGCTGAATCTTTGGGACGAAAATATGTTAGAATGTCTTTAGGAGGCCTTCGTGATGAGGCTGAAATAAGAGGGCATAGAAAAACATATATTGGAGCTATGCCTGGTCGTTTGATTCAAAACTTAAAAAAAGCAGGAACTTCTAATCCAGTATTTGTACTAGATGAAATTGACAAATTAGGACAAAGTCATCAAGGAGATCCATCATCAGCAATGTTAGAAGTATTAGATCCAGAACAAAATACAGAGTTTTATGACAATTATTTAGAGGTTGGTTTTGATTTATCAAAAGTTTTATTCATAGCTACAGCTAATAACTTGGGTCAAATTCCGTGGGCACTTAGAGATAGAATGGAAATAATTAATGTTACTGGATACACTATTGAGGAGAAAATAGAAATTGCCAAAAGACATTTATTACCCAAGCAGTTAAAAGAACATGGATTAACTGCAAAAGAAATTAAAGTAGGAAAAGCACAGCTTGAAAAAATTGTTGAAGGATATACCCGTGAATCTGGTGTAAGAGGTTTAGAAAAACAAATAGCTAAAGTAGTTCGTTTTGCTGCTAAATCTATTGCTCTAGAGGAGTCATATAACATTGCTGTTACCAATGATGATATAGAAACAATTCTAGGAGCTCCAAGATTAGAAAGAGATAAATACGAGAATAATGAAGTTGCTGGTGTTGTAACTGGTTTAGCTTGGACTAGTGTAGGAGGAGATATTTTATTCATTGAATCTATTTTATCGAATGGAAAAGGGGCACTTACAATTACAGGAAATTTAGGAAAAGTAATGAAAGAATCGGCTACCATAGCCATGGAATACATTAAAGCAAATGCAATTGAATTTGGAATAGATCCAGAAATAATTGAGAAATATAATGTTCATATTCATGTTCCAGAGGGGGCTACTCCAAAAGATGGTCCAAGTGCAGGAGTTACTATGTTAACTTCTTTAGTATCAGTATTTACCCAACGTAAAGTAAAAAATAAGTTAGCCATGACCGGTGAAATAACTTTACGAGGTAAAGTATTACCTGTAGGCGGAATCAAAGAAAAAATTCTAGCTGCAAAAAGAGCAAATATCAAGGAAATAATGCTTTGTAAAGACAATGAAAAAGACATTGCAGACATAAAAAAGAGTTATTTAAAAGGATTAAAATTTCATTATGTAACGGAGATGCATGAAGTGATTGAACTTGCCCTTACAAAACAAAAAGTAAAGAATGCCAAGAAATTTAACTAAAAAAAGCCACTTTTAAAGTGGCTTTTTTATTGTATGAATAGTTTCTTGTACAACGACAATGTATCTTCTACTGTGTCATGAATGTGATATACTTTATCCATTCTTTTTTTTGCGTTATTTCCCATTTGAACTCTTAGTTCTGGATTATTCACCAGTTTAGAAATAGCTTTTCCTAGTAACTCGGGTTCTTTAATTGGAGTAATAATTCCCGAAGTTTCATCAATTAATTCAGTACAACCGCCAGCGTTAGTCATTATAATGGGTTTGGCTACGCACATAGCTTCACTAATGGCTCTACCAAATCCTTCGCTTATAGAGGTTTGAACATAGATATCACTTCCTTTTATTAAGGAGACTGCATCTGGGCGAAGACCTAACAAATGAATATTATTTTTCACAGGACTTGCATGTTTACACTTGTTTAGATTTGTTGCATCAGTTTCTTTTCCGAAAACAACAAAATGAACTTTTTTTTCTGTTGTTATGTAGGCAGATGAATTTATAAAATCAGTAATTCTTTTATTCTTAGTGTTGCTTCCAGCTAAAGCTACAATAATACTATCTTTTGGTATTCCTATAGAACTAAAATCAAAAGGAATAACATCTTTGAACCAGTTAGGGTTATATCCTTTATATATTTTAACAACTTTATTTTTATTTTTTTTAAAAAGTTGTTTTTTTACATGTTCAAAAACATAAATGCTGTTGCATATAATTTTATCAACTCTTGGATTTAAGTAAGTTAGGTATGAGCTTAGATCATGCCAATACAAGCTAGCAGACCCAAAGTAGGTAATTAATTTTACATTTTCTTTTTTAACTGAAAGAACACAGTTTCTAAGAGATTTTCCATCTAAGACATGTAGAATATCGATACGGTCATTTTTAATAATATTTTTTACGTCTTTAATGTATTGCTGGTCAATAGATTTTTTCGGAAAGATATTAGAATTAGTAACTCCTTTATTATCGAAAAATAGTTTGATTTGGTTGCTGAAAAAACCAATTACTTTGATATTAACACCTTTGTTTTTTAATAAACAAATCATTTCAATTTGAGCTCTGTAGACACTAAAAGGACCTTTACAATTAATTGTTGTTAATACATTCATCTGTAGTTCTTTTGTAATTCCATAGATAAGTTTTCCTCTAAGAATACTATTTGAAAATTTTCTTAGATAATTCCCAATATACATCCATTTCTGATAATGTCATTTCAGATAATTCTTTTCCTTCTTTTTTTGCAGCTTTTTCTAGATATTGAAACCGATTGATAAACTTTTTATTTGTTTTTTCTAGGGCATTTTCAGGATTTATGTCAATAAATCGAGCAAAATTTATCATCGAAAATAATACGTCTCCAAACTCTGATTCTATAGAATCTTTACACCCTTTTTTTATCTCTTCATTTAATTCTGTGATTTCTTCTTGTACCTTTTCCCAAACTTGAGAGGGCTCTTCCCAATCAAACCCAACTCCTGCAACTTTATCCTGAATTCTGTTGGCTTTAACTAAAGCAGGCAAGCTTTTGGGAACACCTTCTAATACGGAATTTTTTCCTTCTTTTAGTTTAAGTTTTTCCCAGTTTTCTTTTACCTCACTCTCATCTTTAACTACTACATCTCCGTAGATATGGGGATGTCTAGCTATTAATTTATCAGAAATTGCATTGGCTACATCTCCAATATCAAAGGCTTTTTTTTCAGACCCAATCTTAGCATAAAAAACAAGATGGAGTAAAACATCTCCAAGTTCATTTTTTATTTCATTTAGGTCATTTTCTAAAATAGCATCAGCAAGTTCATAAGTCTCTTCTATAGTTAAATGCCTTAAAGACTCTAGTGTTTGTTTTTTATCCCAAGGACACTTCTCTCGAAGATCATCCATGATGTCTAACAAACGATTGAAAGCTGCTAAATGCTGTTTTCTTGAATTCATTTACACTGTTTCTGAGTTTTCTTCAGAAGCTTCAACAACAGAAAAGTTTATACCAGAGGATACTAATATATTGTACCATTGTATCACTTTTTTAATATTAGAGGTGTATACTCGATCTTCATCGTAATCTGGAAGTATCTCAGAGAAAAAAGATGTTAGTTTTTTACCACTCTCTTTGTGGTTTATTGCTTCTTTTCCTTCTGTTTTCTCATACATTGTTTTAAAAACAGTTAGTAAAGGTACTTCCTCCTCATAGGTGTAAATTGCAATGTTTTCCAACAAACTAACATTGTTAGTAGATGGTATTGGAAATCTTTTTTTATCAACAAGAGATTCTACGATAAATCCAGATTTTGTTTGAGAAATTGCATGGAATAACCCTGGTTTTCCTGCAACTGAAATAATTTTATTGAATTCCATATGTGTTTAAATTTTTATATTTGGAAAGCGCATTCTATAGCTTGAGCTTATCTTTCCCAATGATATTTTTTCTAATTTCTTTTTTAAAATTCTCTTTTTTAATGAAGAGAGCTTATCTGTAAATAATATTCCTTCAAGATGATCATATTCGTGCTGAAATACCCTTGCAGCAAGACCATTTAATGTTTTAGAATGTTTTTCGAAATTTTCATCAACATATTCAAAACTTACAGTTTCTTGTCTAAAAACATCCTCTCTAATATCTGGAATACTCAAACAACCTTCAGCAAAAGCCCATTCATCACCCTCTTGATTAGTAATCGTTGGATTGATAAAAACTTC
>Ga0206128_1002942_pt1 | contig 14777 bp, 10 predicted proteins | sample Helgoland_Spring_7_FD_148601 | JGI IMG/M metagenome (GOLD analysis project Ga0206128, IMG submission 148601) | Pelagic subsurface seawater microbial communities from Kabeltonne, Helgoland, North Sea - Helgoland_Spring_Bloom_20160426_1 | ecosystem: Environmental > Aquatic > Marine > Epipelagic ... | reverse complement strand
ACCTCTGATGGAGTTGAGGTTTGGACATACTTTTATCCAACCATCAATAGAGGCGGTAAATTGAAGTCATTGGTAAAAGCAGGACTTTATATGCGCGCTTGGAGGCAATTGATTAGTCAATACATCGATTCACGTGGGAAGCCCGACCTCGTTCATTTGAATGTGATGTTTCCGGCAGGCAGAATTGCCAGAGACTTAAAAACTCGGTACAAGATTCCATATGTGGTTTCTGAGCATTGGACTGGCTACCTTCCTGAAGATGGACGATACAAAAAGCTTCCTTTGATGGCCCGAAGAATGATTCGGAATACGGCGCGTGAAGCCAATAGAATACTGCCCGTTTCAGAAGATCTTGAGGCCGCACTTATATCAGAAGGAATAGGAAGGCGCTACCAACGTCTGGCCAATGTTATTGACACCAATAAGTTTAGTCTTCCTCTCGAGCGTAAAGACGAACACCTTAAACTTCTGCACATTTCAAATTTGCATGGCGAGCAGAAGAACATTAGAGGTTTGTTTTCAGCTTTGTCTAAATTGAAAGAACAACGATCCTTTGAATTGACGGTAGTAGGGGAGGAAGGAGCTGAAAAGGCTAAGGAGTTGGCTGAGGAATTCGGACTGGCAGAGCAGTGTGTCTTTCTTCAAAAACTGACGCAAGATGAGGTTATTGCTGAGATGCAAAAGCACCAGGTTTTGCTATTTTGTTCGCTTTGAAAACATGCCCTGCGTCTTAATCGAGGCAGCTGCAACGGGAATGAAAATTGTCTCGACCGACGTAGGCGGAATCTCCGAGTTTTTCAATCGTGAGGAAAAGAACGCCATTCTCGTTCAATCGGAAGACGAGGAGGCGCTCGTTGAGTCCTTGCTTCAGCTCGATAAGTTTGAATGGAAGACCGAAATGGAACTTCACACATGGGCTGAGGAGAATTTTAGTCTTGAAAAAATCGGAGAACAACTGGATTCCATCTACGAGGAGGTTCTTCACGAAAAAGATAAAGCATGATGAATAAAAGGCCATCCTTCTTCATCATCGGAGCTCCAAAATGTGGCACAACTTCCCTAAATGAATACCTCGCTCAACACCCGCAAATTGGAATGGCTGAGAAAGAGATTCATTTTTTCGGAAAGGATCTGGGGATTGGGCGCGAAGCCGAAACGGAAGAGGAGTATTTGTCTTTTTTTTCTGGACTGAAAGGGGAAATCTTTGGAGAAGCTTCCGTATGGACGTTCTATTCGAAAATGGCGAGTGCAGAGCTGAAGGCCTTTAATCCCCAAGCCAAATTGATCCTATTGCTGCGCAATCCCTGGGATCTACTTCAATCATTGCACGCCCAACATTTGATGGATGCAGATGAGAATTTGAAAGACTTAAACGAAGCCCTGGAGCGGGACCTTCTTCGAGAGCCAGACAATCCCACTTCATGGTCGAAGAATTTTAAATCGCGCCCCCTGCTTTGGAAGAGCTTGTTGTTTTCAGAATGTCTGAAGCAGTGGAAATCCGACTGGGGTGATCAGTTGAAGGTGGTTCTATTTCAAGATTTAGCAGAGAATCCTTTACAGACCTTCAAAAGCGTTTGTGCGCACATAGGAGTTTCCTCTTCTTTCGAACCAAGTTTCGAGGTCCACAATAAGCGTCAGTCAATTCGGAGTGCAGGAATGCAAGCCCTCATCGACCGCCCAAATTCAAATCTTCAAAAGCTAGCTCGGAGTATTGTCCCCAATAAGACTGTGCGGCATCGAATCATGTCGGCTGCGAAAAGCTTCAACACAACAAAGGCAAACCAGGCTTCTAGCTTAAGTCTTGAAAATCAAATTGCCTTGTCGGACTTGCTCAGTGAAGACATCGAACGCACACGAATCTTGCTCGGTCGTGAACTAAACCATTGGCTCTGATGTGTGGAATTGCGGGCATTGTTTCAAAGAGTCGATCGGGAAGCCCGGCAGACCTTCATAAGATCTCAAAAGTTTTAGCTCATAGAGGTCCAGATGATGAAGGTTTCGTGGTCATCAATGGAAAACGAAAGCTCTATTTCGGCGATGATAGCCCAAGGTCAGAACTGAGTCTCCCACACATTCCAAGCAGGCATATAAGCGAGGCAAGTGAGTCCTTTCACATCGGACTCTTACACCGACGCTTGAGTATTTTAGATTTGAGTTCTGCCGGCCATCAGCCTCTCTCTGATGTGAGCTCAAACTATTGGATCAGCTTCAATGGTGAGGTGTACAATTACATTGAACTCAGGAATGAGTTGGAAGCGAAGGGACACGCATTCTTTTCAGATTCTGATACTGAAGTAGTGCTTCATGCATACATGGAATGGGGAGAGGCTTGTTTCAACCGATTCATTGGAATGTGGGCCGTGGCGATTTTGAATCTCCAAGAACAAACACTCGTTTTGTCGCGCGACCGAACAGGGGTGAAGCCCTTGTATTACTCAAGCAATGCCAGTGAATTCATTTTCTCCAGTGAGCTGAAAGCTATTCATGCCATCCGTCCAAGAGGAATGAACCCGACGGTAGCTCTGGAGTTTTTAATCAGCGGAAATGCTGAAGGCACCGAAGATTCTCTCTTCAGTGGAATCAAAGAGTTAAAACCTTCACATACACTTTCGCTGAATTTAGAGACGAGTGAATTTAGAATAGAAGCCTACTACAAGCCAAGCTACAATAGTGAAATTGGAGTCTTTGATGATTCAGTTTATCGAGTGAAGGTTGAAGAGCTAAAGTCCTTGCTACAAGATTCCGTGGCTCTTCACTTGCGATCCGATGCTCCACTAGGGACTTGCCTTAGCGGTGGAATCGACAGCAGTGCACTTAGTGGTTTGATTTCTGCGCAGCTAGGAAAGGGAAGTAAGTTCAAAACCTTCACAGCTCAGTCGATGGTGGCTGCATTTGATGAGAGTTCATGGGCAAAAGAGGTTGCGGATTTCAACGGCTTCGACTGGTTTACAGTGAAGCCCAATTCTGAAGAGCTCAGGCAGGACATTGATGATCTGACATATTTCCAAGAGCTGCCTATGATATCGCTGAGTACCTACGCTCAGTATAGGGTTATGAAATTGGCTGCTTCGCAGGGGATTAAAGTTCTCATGAACGGTCAAGGAGCTGATGAGTTGTTTGCAGGTTACCCTCATTATCAACTTTCAAATTGGAAGGAACAGAAATGGAGTGTTCGGAAGATTCAGGAGACTTTATCAGTAGAAGGTGGGCCGAGATCCTATCTCGTAAAAGAGTACTTGAAAGAGAAACTATATTCCAAGGCCAAAGGAATTCCAGGCTTGCTCTCAGAGCTTCAACCTCAGGTTCGATTGATCGACAAAGATCAACTTCGACACTTCATGGAGCGACATTATTCCGTTCCAAAGTTGATTCATGAAGGAGCGAACAAACAGCTGCATTTCGACTACTATAATGGGCCACTTAAGAACCTTTTACGTTATGAAGATCGAAATTCGATGGCATTTTCCGTTGAATCAAGGGTTCCTTTTTCCGACGATCATCGCATTTCTGAACTCGCATTCGGCCTCGAATCCGTATACAAAATGAATGGACCCTATTCGAAAATGTTGCTGCGAGATGCCGCTAAGGCTTGGATGCCAACGAAGGTTTATTCAAGAACGGATAAGATGGGCTTCGTTAGCCCAAACAACCTATGGATGAGGGAGTTATCGGGCTTTTTCTACGAGGCTTTTCAAAGGCTGAATCCTTTGTTTCGTAAGGGGGTTGATCGTAAAGAGTTCGAAAAAATGCTCATCCCAAGCGGTGGAGTTGAGAATTACCGAAGCTTCCGTTACATCAGTTTAGCGCTCTGGATGGAGCGCTTTAAAATGTAAAGAATCAAACACAAGTCATTTTCTTTTTGGGCTACATGCGCATTTGATTAATTTTGACTGGTTCAAAAAATCTTAAAAAAACAAAAAGGATATGAAAAGAAGATTACTACTCGCTTCTTTGGCGATTTTTGGTTTCTATTCGACACAAGCACAAGAGTCGAATTTTCCGAAGGTTGACAAAAGCATTGACTCCCCAGAAATCTTTGACGGATCTCGTCTGGATAAAGAAAGCACAGCAGTGCGCGGAGGATCTAAAAAGCCAGCTCAAGCGGCTGCTAGTTTAAATGGAACCGTCATTGGTACTTCCATTTATGATCTTCAAACAAATGCTTCCATCGACAACCGATTCATTCGTCATTCAGATGGTACCATGTCAGCAGCTTGGACGTTCTCTACAACTTCTGGTCCTGCTTATTCTGACCGTGGAACTGGTTATGTTTATTTCGACGGAACGAATTGGACGAATGCGCCAACGGCTCGTTTGGAGTCTGAACGTGTTGGATGGCCTTCAGTTTTGACCATTGCGAATGGTTCTGAAATCGTCATTACTCACAGTACGGCAACCGATCAATTGACCATGATGCGTCGCCCAGCTAAAGGAACTGGCGCTTGGACTCAGTCTCAAACAATTTCTACGCTTCACCTGGTATGGCCTCGTGCGGCTGTTGGTGGAACAGATGGAAACAGCATTCACGTTGTTGCCGTTACTGCTCCTGTAGCATTAAACGGAACTGTATTCAACGGTTTGGACGGAGCTCTTGTTTACAACCGCTCAATTGATGGTGGTTTAACATGGAACAAGCAAAACTTTCAAATTCCAGGTCTAACCTCAGCGGAGTGGACAGGTTTTGGTGGAGACAACTATGCAATCACTGCAGATGGAAATCACATTGTTCTTGGTGTTTTCCCAGACCTCGGAGACGTTCTTCTTTTTGAGTCTATGGACAATGGAGACACTTGGACAAAGCACATCGTATTGGACTTCCCAATCGACAGATACATTGTTGACTCAGGAATTGACATCGACAACGACAACGTACCTGATACTGTAGAAACTTCAGACAACTCAGGAGCTGTCCTCATCGACAACAATGGTAAGCTACACACTTGGTTTGGTCGCATGCGTCGTTTGGATGCTGACCTTACTGACGGACGCACTTCTTACTTCCCAATCACCAACGGATTGATGTATTGGAATTCCGACATGCCGAGTGATGGTTATTACTTCTTGACTGGTGCGCTGGACTTGAACGGTAATGGTCAGTTGGAAGTTGTTGGAAACAGTACAAATGGTATTGGACAATACTTCCTTTCAATGGCTTCAATGCCTTCAGCTGGTGTTGATGCCAACAACGATGTATACCTGTCGTATTCAGCTCACATGGAGACTTTAAACGACGGAACTCAAAACTACCGTCACATTTATGGTATGAAAACCGATGACGGTGGATGTACTTGGTATCAGCCAACCGATCTCACCAACAACGGTGTTGGATTTGAGGAGTGTGTTTTCCCAGCGGTTGCCCGGGATGTTGACTCTAGATTACGTCTGATTTACCAAGAAGACGTTTCTCCAGGACTAGCAGTTCGTGGTGATGAAGATCCTGATGGAACAAACGAAATTGTTTATACCGACATCACAACTTCAAGCATGTCTTCTACAGCCTTTAGCTGTCCAATCTCAATCGATGGTATCGAGGACTTATGTCCAGGTGATACTCTTTCTGTTTCTGCAATTTGTGGAACAGCTTGGGACTGGAAAAACAGTGGAGGTGCAAGCATCGGAACTGGTCAGAGCGTTGATCTAGTGAACACTGGAAACTATACTGTTGATGTTACTACTGCTTGTGGAGTAGAAACTCTTGACTTTGAAGTTCTTCCTCCAGCTCCTGGAGCTGGTGCAGGTCCAAACTTTACTTTGGGTGCTGGCTATTCTGAAGTTTGTGTTGGAGATACAGTAACTATTACTGCCGCAGGTGCACTTACCGGTGGAAGTGGTGGATACAACTGGGGTACAGGTTTTACTACTAGCAATACTTTCGAAGGTGTTGGCCCAGGAACATACACTGTAACTGTAACAAACTGCGTTGGTGACAATACTGTTGATTCAATCAGCATCGGAACCATCACTGGTGTTACTGCCAGCATTACAGGTGACCCGTTCATCTGTCCTGGTGGAAACACGGTAGTTACAGCAAACGACATCAGCAATGCGGTTTACTCATGGGATGACGGATCTACAACATTAGGTGCAAGCAGGTCATTGAGCGTTTCTGCTACAGGAACTTACAACGTTACTGTAAGCGCTTGTGGATTCAGTGATATTACAAGCATCAACGTTCAAGTTGAGCCTACTCCAACTGCTGCTGTTACTGCGGTTGGCGCAGTTGAGATTTGTGAAGGTGGTTTGGTATCATTGTCTGCAACGACCAACGTTGACTCAATTCTTTGGATCAATGGTCTAGACGCAATGAACATTCCATTGACGCAGCCATCTCAAAGTGGAGATTACTACTTCACAGCTTACAATAAGTGTGGTGACCTAGCATTGTCTGATACAGTATCAGTTACAATCAATGCTAAGCCAGCGGCTCCTACCATTACATTGGCTTCAGGTGTCTTCACATCAAGTGTGGCATCTAACATCCAATGGTACGTGAATGGAAACGCCATTTCAGGTCAAACAGCACAGAACTACATCCCATCTACATCTGCAGCGGGAAGCTCTGTAACTGCAAAGGTCATTGACCCAGTTACCAGCTGTGAGTCTGAGTTCTCAAACTCTGTATTGATTCCACTAGGAGTGAATGAGGCTTTAGAAGCTGATGGTTTGAACTTGTTCCCTAACCCGAACTCAGGAAGCTTTACGCTTGCTGTAGAAAGAGCAGGGGAGTACACGCTTGAAGTGACTAGCGTATTGGGTGAGAAAATTCTTTCTAAAGAAATTCAAACTCAAGGAGCTGAAAGCTTCAACTTCGATTTGAGCACACATGCAAAAGGTGTTTACCTCGTGAACCTTCGTGGTGAAGGATTCGAGCACAGCATTCGCATGATGGTTGAATAAGATTTTTGAACAAGGAGAAAGCCCTTTCACGAAAGTGAAGGGGCTTTTTTTTGCTCCAAGAATTTTTAACGGGCTGCTTGGGCCAACATGATTCCCGCAGCGACGGAAACATTTAATGAGGCAATCTCACCTTTCATAGGGATTTGAGCCAGATGCGTAGAGATTTTAAGTACTTGAGGGCTTACTCCCTGATCTTCTGAGCCCATGATTAGCACACTCGAAAGCGACCAATCTATTTCGGTGTAATCGAGGTTTCCTTTTTCAGTGCAAGCGACCAATTGAAGCCCGGAGTTTTTCATGTATTCCAAGGCCTTGTACAAATCGCCAGCTCTGCACAGCTTTATCTTGAACAAGGCACCAGCAGAGGTTTTGATGGCATCCTCATTCACCGCAGCGCTTCCTTTTGCAGGAACAACAATTAAGTCTACTCCAAAGCATTCTGCGCTTCTTGCAATGGCGCCAAAGTTCCTAACGTCGGTAATGCCATCTAGAGCCAACACAAGCAAGCGCTCGCCGGTTTCAATGCCCTTAACGATTTCTTCTTCGAAGTTGTAGTACGGAATTCGCGACACAAAAGCCAAAGCACCTTGATGGTTCTTATCACCCAAACTGCTCATCTTCTCCTTTGGTACGCGAACCAGAGGGATGTTCAGGTTGCGAGCAGCTTCGAGCAATTCCACACTCAATTCGTTCTTTAGACCTTTGAGTAGGTAAATTTTTTCAATTTCCGTATCGGAAGTGATGGCCTCTAAAATGGTTCGGATTCCGTAAATGCGTTTGCTCACTGTGGATGTATTATAGGTTGTACGCTCTTCCTGCTCTCCATTCATCTACCGCACGATACCACGGGTTTTTGTAAATGGGTGAGCGGTTTAAGACGAAGTGATTGTCGGTGAAAGGATTGATCAATTTCACAAATACAAAGTTGAGAGAAAGTTGGTTGCTTTTCACCCCATAAATCCATGTTTCGCTTCCGCCGGTTCGATAAATAATGTTTGGTTGACCAAAAATCAAATAGATCATGCCCCGATCGGTTTTCCAGCCTTCAAGGTGACTACTGAAATGGTAATTGGCATTTTCAACGCGACTGTAATATTGCTCGATTAAAGATCTTGCTTTCGTTCTATTGCCGGATGCCTCAGTCCAAAAAGTCTCTACCGAAGCTCTTTGGTTCCCTGCTTTGTATAGAAACTCAAAGTCTTTCCGACTCATAATGAAGCGCATGGGATAGAGCAAATCTTCAATGGTTTTCAAGTAGGGGAAGAGCTCAGTAAATTGGAAGAGCGATAGTCCAGCTTTTCGCTGAGTACTAGGACTGAAATGGTAGAAGCCAGAACGTGGAACTTCAAAGGTTTCGCCGATAGTATACACGAAACTGCTGTCGCTGGTATAATCAAAGGATTGCTGATTGTATGAGGCGAAGGGAGGAGGCGGCATTTGAAAAATGCGATCGTAATAGGAGCCTTGCAGTTGGTCAATGCTCTTCTTGTTGTATTCGATCACTAGCTTCTGCCCAATGCTAACAAAGGCTGTATAAAGAACGCGCTTCGTTTCAGCATCTCGAACGAGAAAGTTCTGATCCGACATTTGGTCAATCTTGTCTACTTCCAAGAAGTTGTGTTCAAGACGGTTTTTGTTCAAATCCGTGGTGCTCAGTTTTAAGATGAATTTCCCTCGTGGAATCTTAATGTCAAGCTTTCCTTGAATGTATTTCTCGACTTGCTTGGGGTTTTCGTCGCGAAGTACAACCGTAGCGCTATCCACCAATTCATTCGACTGATAGGAAGTAAACAACTTGTAGCTCAAGCCAACTCGGGCAGTAAATGTATTGTTGGAAGGGTTCCGTACGTACAAGAGTTCCTCGCTGTGCATGGAGAAGTGAAGCTCGCTGATGCTGTCGTTCTTGTGGTAAATCTTGAAATTCGGATGAAGGGAAGTCTTTTCCTTCTTGTACAGGTATGCTAAGTTATTGGTCGATCGAAATGTGTCCGAACATGCCGAGAGTAGGATGAGACTTGTTAGAAGAATCCAACTAGCTCTCATCTTCCAAACGCTTTACATCTCCCCCTTCTTCTTCAGCCTTGGCCATCTCCTCATCAAAACCATCGGGAAGAAGCTTTGTTGTGTCTCCACTTTTGTCGCGAATCTTATCCAGTGTGCGAAGTACGTTTCCATTTCCCAAGCTCAATTGCTTTCTTGCCTCAGCATAGGAATCCATTGACTTCTCAAGTTGCTGTTCAATGCGATCAAAATTCTTCATGAAATTCCTGAACTTGGCAATCAATGAGTGCGCAAGCTTAGAAATCTCTTGTACGTTTCGATTTTGTTTCTCGTACTTCCAAATCGAGGCAATCGTGCGCAGGGTTGCCATCAGTGTAGTCGGAGAAACGATTACAATGCGCTTATCCCAGGCATATTCAAACAGTTGCTCATCGTTTTCCAAGGCCAGCGCAAAGGCGGCTTCAGAATAAACAAAGAGCATCACAAAGTCAGGAGTGTCTAACTTCTTGGCACTGGCGTAGCTCTTTGCGCTCAAACCAGTAATATGATTCTTGAAGGAGATGAGGTGGTTTCGCACATGAGTAGCGCGATTTTCTTCCTCTTCGTCGTTGACATAATCCATATAGGCTGTCAAGGAAACCTTGGAGTCAATAATCAAATGTTTTTCGTCGGGTAAGAATACAACCACGTCGGGCCTCACTATTTGCCCATGCTCGTTGAGATCGCTGAACTGGGTTTTGTACTCTCGTCCTTTTTCCAAGCCACTGTTTTCAAGCACTCGTTCCAAGATTTTCTCACCCCAGCCGCCTTGCATCGGGGAATCGCCCTTCAAGGCTTTGGCAAGGTTCTGAGCATCTCCGCTCAGCTTTTCGTTCAAGTTTCGTAACCCGTCAATCTGCTCCTTCAACTGTCCGCGCCATTCTTTTTGGTCGTTGGTATTGTCGGTTACTTTCTTCTCGAATTTTGAGAATTGGTCTTTGATCGGATCAAGAATTCCTGCGATGCGTTCGTTGTTCGCTTTGCTGAACTGCTCTGAGTTCTCCTTCAATACTTGGTTGGCGAGAACTTTAAATTCTTGCGTAAGCTGCTCGCGCATTTCCAAGAAATCCTTTTTCTGGTCATCTAATTTTCCTTGAAGATTCGATGCAACCTGATCGCTGGTCGCTTTTTCTGCAGTGAGTTTATTAAGCTCCGAATGCAAGTCTTCCAGTTCTTTCTCTCGCGCCTTTAGATGCTCTTCTGCTACACTGAGCTTGCCCTTCAATTCTCCTCGCTCCGATTCAAAAGATGCTAGGCCATCCTCCTTGGGCTCTGAACTCTTCCTGAAAATAAAGAAGAGCACAACTCCTAACTGGACGAGAATCAATATGGTAACGGCTATTTCGAGCATATCTGGGAGTTGGATGAAATTAATTAAAAGATGCTCACAAAACCGAAGTGAAGCTTCGAACTTCTGAATTGCATTGGGCTTCCTCTCTGACTGCCCAATGCATAACTCAAACTAAATATTCCAGACTTTGTATCGAAGGTGAAACCAGCCCCAACACCTATGGCTCGATCATAAGAAATGAGGTCTAAGGCTTTCGACTCGATGTAAGCCATATCGGAGAAGAGAGAGAGATGACTGTTTCGTTCAAGAATGTAGCGGTATTCCAAGGTAAGAATCCCATATGTGCTTGCACGAATGGATTCAATGTCGAAGCCACGAAGGTTTTGAATGCCCCCAAGTCTGTATAGTTCATTTTGGAAAACCTCTTCACCCAAAATACTCCCTCCATTGATTCCAGTTTTAAAACTGCTTCTCTTGAAAAGGGCAAAATAGCGATCGGCTTGAAGCTGAATGCGATATTGAGATGACCTCAATTGCAGACTGTCGTACAACTCTGGGTTGATGTCTGGATTTTGCTGGATTCTTCTGTTTCCCGCACCGAATTCTAGAGCAATGTCGCGTCCACTGCGTGGGTTGTATCGATAGTCGAGCTTAAGCCCTTTATATCCAAGGCTGTACTGACTGGTTTGAACGTCTGCATATTCAGGTAAACTACTGGCATTTTGCAGTCCATAAGTGCTGAGAATGTTGTTGTTGATGGCACCAAGTTTAACCACTACCGAATGGTATTGACTCAAGCGATAATTGGCGCCTACGCTCCGTTCGAAGGTGTTGAAAAGGGTGTCGCGGCGGTAGAGAAAGACTTTTCCCTCTAGCCCAAAAGAGGTGTTGAAGAGGTAAGGATAGGTGGCTTCAACCTTCAAATCTTGAGTGTTCTCTTGAAGTTTCCTCCAGTTCATATTGAAGTATTCCCCTTGTCCCAAAGCGTTCATGAGTTTGAGCTTTACATCACCACTGAGGGTGATTTTACCTGTTTGTGCGTTCGGAAGAAAGCCAACAATTCCTTGAATGTCGTTGGCTTTTTTATCCTCGAGATAGAGAAATACTTGAGCTCCTTCTTTGGAGAACAAAACCTCAGGCTTTTTAAGCTGCTTCACAAAAGGGATTTCGCTCAATCGGGCAGGGCTTTGAACAAACTTCTCTTCGCTGTAGGCTTTTCCTGGAAAAATATTTAGCGAGTTGTAGAGGTAGCTGGGCTTCACCTTTTCTGCGCCTACAATCACGAGGCTGTCGATGGTGATGTATTGATTTAAGTCGACCATCATACTGGCTGAGACGAGATTTCCATCCATCGAAAGACTGTCGTAATAAACACCTGCAAAAGGATAACCGCGGTTTTCATAGTAGCGCAAAACGGCTTCTCGAAGTTTCCGTATTTCACGAACGTTCACGGCTTTTTTGGTGCGGAGGTCGAGTTTGTATCCTAGGGCTCGAAGTGCTTCTGGTTCTATATTACCCCGACTGAGTTTAGACCAGATGTATTGAGGTCCCAATTCAACTTGGAGTTGAATGACGGGGCTATCGACCTCTAAGGTAGACCTAGCTTCAAGATATCCCTCCGACTGCAGAATCGAAATGAGTTCTTGCTGAGTTTTTAAGGCCGAATTGCTATCGGTGGCAGTTTCGACATTGACGAGTTCATTTAGGTTTAATTCGGAACTGAGGTTTTTCAATTCAAGCAAATAGTCTTGAGAAAAAAGCGACAGACTGAAGAGCCAGAATATGGATGTCAAAAGGAATCTCACAGCTGCCAATCGATCTTATTCTTACCTGCTTTCTCCAAAAGGACATTTGTCTTTGAGAAATGTTTGCATCCAAGGAAACCTCGATGGGCAGAAAATGGTGAAGGATGTGGAGCTTCTAAAATGAAGTGTTTGCTGGCATCAATGATGGATGCTTTTTCTTGCGCGAATTTGCCCCAGAGTAGGAATATGATGCCTTCTCTTCCTTCATTCAATTTTCGAATTACGGAATTCGTAAACTCCTCCCAACCTTTTTTCTGATGTGACCCAGCTTCAGATTTCCGAACGCTTAAGGTCGCGTTGAGCAGAAGCACACCTTGCTTGGCCCATGAACTGAGATTGCCATTTAGGGGAATCTCCAAGTTGAGATCCGATTTCAATTCCTTAAAAATGTTCTTCAAAGATGGAGGTGCTTTAATTCCTTCTGGAACCGAAAAAGCCAATCCATGTGCCTGGCCTTCGCCGTGGTAAGGATCTTGTCCAAGAATTACCACTTTAACTTCTGAGAAAGGACAGAGATTGAAGGCTTGAAACATCGAATTCATCGGAGGGTAAACGGAAAATCGTCTATTTTCTTCTTCTAGAAAAGAACCCAATTTCCCGAAGCTGTCTGTTTGAAAATCATCTTTCAAAACCTCTGCCCAAGAAGCCTCGATTTGCTGATCAATCAAATTCATTTTTCGCAGAAAATTTAGACTTGTCACAGGAACACCGAATGAACAATTGTGAATAAGCTCTATTCAAAAGATGTGGGAACTAAGTGGCAAAGGTGCACTCTTTTGACGACCTTTAATCACACCTTTGCTCCATGGACGAAATCAAGAAACCATACGATAAAAAGCCCCAATCTCGCCTAAAGAAAATTGGCGGATCTGACTCGATGGAAATCGGCCGGGTGATCCCTCAGGCTGTAGAATTGGAGGAGGCTGTTTTGGGTGCCTTGATGCTCGACCAAGATGCGGTAAATGACATCATCGATGTTCTTAGCGCGGATAGTTTTTACAAGGAATCTCATCAAAAAATCTTCGAAGCGATTCAGTCGCTTTTCCAAAACTCCGAACCAATTGATATCCTCACGGTCAATCAAGAGTTGATCAAGCGAGGTCAGTTGGATTTTGTTGGAGGACCTCAATTCATTGCGCACCTCACCAACCGTGTAGCATCAGCCGCGAACGTCGAGTTTCACGGTCGCATCATTTCTCAAAAGCACATTCTTCGGGAATTGATTCGCATTTCTACGGAAACCATTCGCGATGCCTACGAGGACACCACAGATGTTTTTGAACTTCTAGATAGAACAGAGCAGAATCTTTTTGGTGTTGCTGAAGGAAACATCCGAAAGAGTTTCGATAAGATTGAAAACCTCATTCACAGTGCCGTTCAGAACATTGAAGATGCTGCTTCAAAGGGTTCTGGGGTGACGGGAATGGAAACGGGCTTTGCAGAATTGGACAAGCTTACCGCCGGATGGCAACCTTCGGATCTCATCATCCTTGCCGCTCGTCCTGGTATGGGGAAAACGGCTTTCGTTCTCTCAATGGCGAGGAACGCGGCAGTTGAATTCGGTCGTGCTGTGGCAGTCTTCTCTTTGGAGATGTCGTCGATTCAGTTGGTTAACAGGCTTATTGCAAGTGAAACGGAACTTTCGGCCGATAAGCTCAAACGTGGGAAACTCGAGAAATTTGAATGGGAGCAATTGCATTCTAAAATTGGTCGCCTGAGTGAAGCTCCGCTTTTTATTGACGACACTCCCGGTCTTTCAGTTTTTGAACTTCGCGCGAAATGCAGAAGGCTGAAGCAACAGCACAACATTGAGATGGTCATCATCGATTACCTCCAACTGATGACGGTAGGTGGCGACGGCAAAGGAAATCGTGAACAAGAAATTTCGACCATTTCAAGGAGCATCAAGAGCATAGCTAAAGAATTGGAAATTCCAATCATTGCACTCTCTCAGCTAAACCGTTCTGTTGAAACCAGAACTGGGGAAAAACGACCACAACTTTCGGATTTGAGGGAATCGGGTGCGATTGAGCAAGATGCCGATATGGTAACCTTCATCTACCGTCCGGAGTATTACCAAATCACGGAGAACGAAGAGGGAATGTCTACCGCCGGTATGGCTGAGTTGATCATCGCAAAGCACAGAAACGGAGCCCTTGGAACCGTTTACTTGAAGTTCATTTCGAACCTTGCCAAATTTGCCGACCTCGACCGAGTGGAAGATTATGGCTTTGGTCAGATGCCAACCAACCAGGATTTTGATCCAGACAATAACAATGTCATTCGCAGTTCTCGAATGGACGATTTGGACGCTTATCCAGAGGATGACGACAATCCGTTCTAAAGCTTAGGCACCTTAATTGCTTATCTTGCGTTGTGAAATACATGCGCTTAATAATCCTCATTTCTGTACTCTTTTTCACTACGCTGACCAGTCATGCCTCGAAGATTCTCATTCAGATGGATGAGTCTCAAGCAAATCATTTGAAGGCTTATGGGATTGCGTTTTGGAGTTTAGAACAAGCAGTAGATGTTCAATGGTTGTTGAACTACCGAGGCGGTAGTTTTATGACCGATCATTACAAAGCCATCGAAGACGAATGCCTAATTCGAGGAGTGAGCTATTCGATCATTCCGGATGCTCGAGCTTCTAGCATTCTTCAAGAAATTGCGAATCCAGAGGTAAATATGGATGCGGTGAAATTGGAGAAGGCGCCTAAAATTGCGGTCTATTCACCGAAGGG
>Ga0206128_1002940_pt1 | contig 14782 bp, 12 predicted proteins | sample Helgoland_Spring_7_FD_148601 | JGI IMG/M metagenome (GOLD analysis project Ga0206128, IMG submission 148601) | Pelagic subsurface seawater microbial communities from Kabeltonne, Helgoland, North Sea - Helgoland_Spring_Bloom_20160426_1 | ecosystem: Environmental > Aquatic > Marine > Epipelagic ... | reverse complement strand
CTGGAAACGCAATTATCAGCTTGGTAAGCAAGGACTCTCGGAATGGAGATGTTACACGTTCTTTATTTACGCTGACCTTTCAAAATGTGCCGATGTCCTTTGACTGGGGTGATACGCCAATAACTGCGGAGGCCATTGAAATGGCTACCGTGGAACAACGTGATGGCTTTGTTGATGTCATCTTAAGGTTTTATGATGAGAAAATCCTGGCGGATTCAGATGCAAGGGCTAACGATGATCTTGAGCCTTTCGCTGAAATCACCTTGATTGAGGATTTGTGGATGTGTGATTGTGAAGTGGTTGATGCTAATTCCATGGAGCAATTTACAGAGTGGGATAATGACGGCAAGTTACCGCTACAGGTGAAGTTTTATTGCCGATTTGAGCCCAGCTCGGATATTGTGCTGCAGACGTTCTGGGTAGTTCCCAAGGTGAATCCTGAAGTTTTTTTTCGTCAGGTGATGCAGCAAAATGAAGGGCAATCTGGTATTAAGCTTAATAATACCACAAATCCTGAGTTGCCACCAACGGGTGGAACAGTGCAACCGAGATTGACGGGAGAAAAGCAGTGATCACGATATGAAGACTCGATGCAGACATAGAGCTTTTCAATGTGCTTCTAATGAGAGGTGCAGCGGGCATCGCTGCCTAGTAAGCAAGGGGAGTGCGCTGGTGGCTGTGTTTTGGATTATGGCGGTGCTCTCTTTGGCTGTCTTTGCGGCGGTGAGAGTGGTTTATCATGATGCGGATGCATCAGTCTCACAGATCCATGGTTTTGATGCGATGCTTGCTGCTGAGCGGGGGGTTTCAGTAGCGGTGAATCCGGCGACCAAGCGTACTGAGCCACTATTGAGTTGGAGCGACGCGGCACAGGGTATTTCCTACCGTGCCCGCATTGAATCAGAGGCGTCTAGATTCAACATTAATGTCATTTTAATGCGCAAAGATAAGCAGCTGCTGACAAATATTTTTACCGATTGGGGAATGGAACTACTTGATGCGCAAATGCTGGTCGACAATCTGATTGATTGGGTCGACCCTGGTGATTTAACCGAGTTGAATGGTGCTGAGATTGACTGGTATGACGGGCAAGGTCGTCCAAATCATCCCTTTAACCGAACTTTTTACAGCCTCGATGAAATGCGTTTGGTCAAGGATATGGATTTTCTTGAGGAAGTGAACCCGCGATGGGAAGACTGGTTTACGATATGGAGTAATGGCAAACTCGACATCCATGAGGCAAAGGCGGAATTGATAGCAGCCGCTGCCGAGGTTTCCATTGATGATGCTAGAAATATCGTTGAATATGTTCTGGGCCCTGATCGGGAAAAGGATACAGAGGACGATCAGCGTTTTCAGAATTTGACTGAGGCGCTTAGTTTGATAGGACTCTCTGAGTTGCAGCAGCAAATAGTTACTCCAAGATTGACAGTGAAAGACACAACGACCCGTATCATCAGTGATGGTAGGGCTGGTTCAGTGAAGCGCAGGCTAACGCTGATTCTCAAAAGTCGTGTAGGTCAGCCTGTCATATTAGACCGCAAGGAAGAGATTTTGCCTTAATATAATAACAACTCGTTTAAGCAAATAAGTCACGACATCGTTTGAGTAACAAAAAAAACAGGCATTTATTAATTCCAGGTTCAGATGGCTGGGAGATATGGGAGGGTAGTGCTGAAGGCTCATTTCAGAGGTCTCTCGAAAATGGGCCGCTGTTGGCTTCGGAGATTGAGAGCGTGCCTTCAGCTGGTCTTATAATGGGGTTTCCTGTGCGCCAAGCACTCGCTGTTCCGTTTAAGGTTCAGACTGACGACGAGGCAATGTTTGAGGATCTGGCAACGATGCATTTAGAAAAGTCTGGTATCCGACCTGAGGAAGATGCCGGTAGATTGACTGATTGTTTTTTAGCGGGTCAACAGGATGGTCAGACCATCTTGCTTGCTGTTGTTTTATCTGCGCCAGAGGTCAGCAACCTGCCACTTCGAGCTCCGAGTGCTTTTGATATTTCAGCACGCTTATTTCCTATGGCTGAAAATGCAATTACGCTGTGGCGAGAGCTAGGGCGGTGGGTATTTGCAATTAGTAGCCATGGTCAACTTACTTATTTCCAAGCATTGTCTGGTGACCGGCTGAGTGGGGATACGATTCGCGATGTGTTTCTTGCGCTCACGCAGTTGGGCTTGCAGGGGGTAAATCTTGAATTGCAGCAGGCGGTAGTCTGGAGATCGGGGTCTAAGTCCGATCCGACGAATGATGAAATAAAGGCATTCGGTGATCAGCTTGGTGCTCAGGTTTCTGTAGAGCCTAAACCGAATCCTGTGGTGCCAGAGTCTCTCAGTAAGATTATTCCTGCTGATGCACGCAGTGAGAAACGTTCCCATGAAAAAAGGCAAAAGCGAAATATGCTGATCGCGGCTATCTTGATTCTTTATGTGGGGCTTGCTGGCTATTTTGGCTACCAATATGCAGAGCTGAATACTGCGCTCAATAAGCAGAATTACAAGATGAAGGAGGTGAAGGTCCAACATGGAGAGATCGCGCTTTTCAATGCCGACTGGCAACAGTTGGCTCCTGTGGTAGACAGTCAGCGCTGGCCTCTGCAGTTATTGTATCGGACGGCAACGATCATTCCGCCATCACAAGATTTACGCTTCAAGGTTTTTGAGGCTAGTCGTGAGCGTATCGTCATACGTGGCGAATCATCAGACCTAAAGATCACGAGCAGCTATGCTGAAAAAATCCGAAGGGCGCTGAAGGATTACGACTGGTCGCTTCCCCCTGCTGAGGACGACCGCAAAACGAATCGCTGGATGTTTTCTTATGAAGGTAATCTGAAAGGGGATATGTAAATATGAATTCACGTGAAAAGACTTTGATTTTTGTCCTCTTTGGTGTGGCGTTTCTCATTATCAATATTTTTTTATTCACCTCCTATCAGACGGTGATGCAAAAAAAACGCAGCCAGCTTGATATTGGTGCTGAAAAACTCAAGCTGATGGAGTCAGATCTGGCCACATGGGAATCGAAGGTAGATGATGTCGAGTGGCTTATGAACAATCAGCCGGTAGAGGGGGTGCATGGTAATATCGGTGCAGAGCTAGCGGCATTCACCGAGAAGGCGGCCAACCAACATGGTGTGAGCTTATCGAAGCGGCCTAGCCCGCAGCGAGCTGATTCAGAGGAAGTAGGGGCATACCGTAGCGCTCGCGCGAAGGTCGTCGCCAACGCAATGGATGCTCAACTCTACAAGTGGCTTGCTGATTTACAGGACCCTGCGCTCAATAGGTCGATTACATTTCTGCGAATCAGTCCGCAACGTGATGATCCGACTCGGGTCGATTGTGAACTTGAAGTTACGCAATGGTTTCGTCCAGAAATTGAGGAAGAGCCTGTGGTCGCTGAGTGAGCGCAGAGCTTATAATTTTTTAAAAAAAGATATTCAGATTAAATAAACAATTTGCTGCCAATCCGGCGTTATCTCGTTTATATAGCAAGCAGTTATTTTATGCGTAACACATCATCAATCTTATATCGTATGGCGGTCCTTGTGGGCTTTCTTGTGATCGATGTGACATTCGCTACTCCACCACGTAAACCAAGCGCATCTCAGTTTGGCATTTTAGTGTCACGCTCGCCCTTCACTATAAGGGCCACATCAGGCCCCAAAGTGTCATCACCTCTTGAGAAAGACTGGATGTTAGGAAGTATTCGTCCGAATGCAGGTGGGAAAGGCTGGTCCGTGACCTTGATCAATAAAAAGGACCGCAAACAACGGGTTCGTTTTTTGCCCGGTTTTTCAGCAGATGGTTTTCAGTTACTTGAGGTGAGCCAGGATACGTCTAACCCTAAAGCATCGAAAGTCCAGGTTCGCCAAGGAACACAAACAGCATGGATTTCTTATGATGAAGATCTTATCAAGGTGCGCTCGACAACGGCTCAACGTCCGACATCAGGCAGGTACGCCAAGCCTTTGTCCAAAGGAACAGGTGTCACTAGACCTACTTCAGCGCAACGGACCGTCACTCCAGTAGCCTCAAGTAAAGGCGGTGTTGTTCGTCCGGTCCGCACAAGATACACTCCTAAGCCGCCGCAGCGTTAACTTTATATTTCCAAACGAATGCCATTCATGAAAATCATCCTGTTCATTACTGCATGCTTTGCCCTTTTGGTGAATGTGCATGCACAAGTTCCGGATAAAGACGCGGTGCCGGCAGATCAGGCAAAAGTGGTAAATCCGGAGCCCCCCAAACTGCCAGCACAGGCTGTAGCGCCTAAACCGGCTGCAGCTCGCGAAATCACACCTAAATTTATACCCGAAGAGGTTCCCAAAATGGTGGCAAACAGCGGTGCTAACGCTGTGGCGGCCAAGAGTGGAGAAATTATCGATGGTAGTAATTGGGACGATCAAGATGTGGCCGATGAGTATAGCAAGTACACAGGTCAGCGTGTGCTACTGAGCTCAGCAACCCAAGACCTAGAAATCAGATTTTTTCAGAGAGGGCCTCTTACTAATCGCGAGGCCGCTAGCCTGCTTGTTAAAGTTTTGGACATGGAGGGATACGTTTTTGTCCCGAGCGGGGCGAATGAGGTGAAGTTGTTGCCAAAAGCACAAGGTAGTGGAGCTAATGGGCCCGCAGAACTTGAGGGGATCATTGATGATGTTGCTGATATTCCTAAGGGGGATGATTATATTTCTTTTTTCATGAAGTTGAATTTCATCAAGCCTGAGGAGGCGGTGAGGACATTCACTCAGAGTATCCACGGACTCGGGCCAGGAGCGAAAATAGCACCCGTGCCAAACGCATCTGCAGTTTTGATTACCGGTAAAGCTGCGTTTGTGCGCAAGCTGATCAATCAACAAAAATACATTGATGTGCCTACAGGTAATGTGGCTACCACATGGGTGTCACTGAAGTATGCTGACTCTGAGGAGCTGGCAACCACGCTCAATGAGATCATGAACACTCAACAACAAAGGGATACCACTGCGGGGGTGACCAAAGTTGGTAATGCTAGTGGTGGTATTAAACCCAAGGTTCCTGGCGCTGCATCTCCTGCCGCTAATGCTGAGTCATCAGCTGCAGGTGAAGAAATACCAGTGCAAATAGTTGCGGATCCACGTTTGAATAAAATTTTCATCATGGGCAGGCCAGTGGATATCGTTTTTGTTGAAGGGCTGGTGCGTGCGTTTGATGCCCCGCCAAATCGCAATTCTTTCTTTAAGCGTAAGCTACGCTTTATTATCGCTAGTGATTTTCTGCAGGTTGCGGCAGATGCATTGGAGGCGCACAATGGTACCACTTCTGATTCTGCCAGGCGGAAGGGTAATAGCAACTCTGGCCAGCAGCGCAATCAGTCCACGAGGCCATCAAACAGTGGTGATCGGGGGAATTCCCGCAGTGGTAATGTCGAATCGGTTGAGGAGTTCAATGTCAGTGATGTTCCTGAGTCGATCGTCGTTGGCAAAACCTTTATCGTCGCCGATAATTTGGCAAATAGTATTCTCGTTCAAGGGACGCCTGAGAGTGTGCGCATTATCTCCGAGTTAGTTGATAAGCTCGATGGACGCCCACAGCAGGTGATGATTTCGACCGTATTTGGCGAAGCCTCGCTAGGCAATGGTACCGATATTGGGGTCAGTCTTGGAGCTATCGCGAGAGGTGGAGACCGTGACGCGGCTGGATCTACTGGTGGTGGCGGAGCGCTTCCCACGTTTGCTGATTTGCTAACGAATGCAGGTTTGAATACCGCTGTGGTCGATGACTTCGCCAGAGGCTTGAATGTATATGGCCGGATTAATGATTTCACGGGTGTGATAAGAGCGCTTGAAAGCAGTTCTGATTTTAAAGTGCTATCAAGGCCTACTGTTTACACGGCGAACAATCGTAAAGCGGTTATCTCCTCAGGAAGCAGCATTGCAGTGCCGACCAATCAGTTTAATAGTGGCACGACAGGTCAAAGTACGAATATTGAATACCGAGATGTGTTACTGCGCTTTGAAGTGGTGCCTCTGATCAACTCTGATGATGAGGTGACATTACGAATCTCCCTGATCAATGATACGGTCGGTGAGGATCAAACCATCGGGGACCTAACTGTGCCTACCATTGGCACGGAAACCATCACAACAACAGTGACGGTGAAGAACAACACTACGGTAGTCATCGGTGGCTTAGTTACCGAGGTAGAGCGCAACTCAAAGAGTGGTGTTCCTGTGTTGAGTAGAATTCCAGGAATTGGAAGGCTCTTTGGCAGAACTAGGAAGAGTGTCGAGCGTCGCGAGCTTTTGGTCTTTATCCAGCCCAAAATTGTTGGTGGAACAAATAGCCAATACGATGTTCAGCAAGATATGGAGCGCCGGTATGAGGTCGCTCCTGCAGCCCGTGAGTTTGCCGATGGGCTCCTACCTGAAAAGCCGAGTGACTCGGGGGTTTCTTCAAAGCCGAAAACCCCAAAAAAGTCGATACCCTCTGCCTCTGAGCGTCCGGATTTAAACTATCCAACAAGAAGGTAGAATTGCTCAATTTTGTCGCCTAAACGGCTTTACTAATTTGCTGTAGCTGGAAGGACATTTCAGCTGACTTATCAGAGTGATCAATCCCTTCCCCAGAGTATGAATCGTGTAGTTGTCATTAATGTTGTTGGTCTGACTCGAGGCTTGATTGGTGATCAAACACCAAACATCAAAGCATTCGCCGAGGCAGGTCAACTCAGCTCTTTTGCTCCCGAGTTTCCAGCAGTTACATGCTCTGCCCAGTCTTCTTATTTGACGGGTCAGCGAGTTGAAGGGCACGGTATTGTGGGCAATGGTTGGTATGACCGAGAGTCTGCCGAAGTCAGATTTTGGAAGCAGAGTAACCATTTGGTTCATGGGGAAAAAATATGGGATCAGCTCAAGCAGGGTAATCCAGATGCTGAATGTGCCAATATGTTTTGGTGGTATAATATGTATTCGCAAGCCGATTGGACAGCAACTCCACGTCCGATGTATCCTGCCGATGGTAGAAAGGTATTCGATATCCACACCCAGCCGATGAATTTGCGGGAACGGCTTAAAGCTGATCTGGGCGATTTTCCTTTTCCTTCCTTCTGGGGGCCTGCGGCAGGCATTCAATCATCTCAATGGATTGCAGAATCAGCCAAGTGGATTGAAACAAGCGAAAATCCGACTCTTAATCTCGTTTACCTGCCGCACCTTGATTATTGCTTGCAGAAGTATGGACCCAATGCGCCAGAGATAGCACCCGAGCTGGCTGCCATTGATGAGCTTGTCGGAGACTTGCTCAGTTTTTTTGGGGATCGTGGGGTGGAGGTTGTGTTGTTGTCTGAGTATGGAATATCCGAGGTTAATCGTGCAGTCCATTTGAATCGTGAGTTCCGTAAACGGGGTTGGATTCAGGTGAAGGATGAGCTCGGCCGCGAGACGCTAGATTGTGGCGGCTGTCGTGCATTTGCTGTAGCGGATCATCAGGTGGCCCATATCTATATCAATGACGCTTCGATACGTGATCAGGTTATCGAGCTTTTAGAGGGTATTGACGGAGTCGAAGAAGTCCGTGTTCCCAGTGAAATGTGGGGGCGTGGAATTGCTGTGGATAGAGCGGGGGACCTAATTGCTGTAGCAGCTAGTGACGCCTGGTTTACTTACTATTATTGGGAGGATGACAATAAGGCCCCTGACTTTGCCCGCTGTATTGATATCCACCGCAAGCCGGGCTACGATCCAGTTGAGTTGTTTATCGACCCGGAGATTGCTTTTCCTAAGCTGAAAATAGCATGGTTTTTACTGAGAAAAAAGTTGGGGTTTCGTGCCTTGCTTGATGTGATTGCTTTAGATGCAAACCTGGTGAAGGGGTCTCACGGCAGAGACAAGGTTCCTGAGTCTGAGCAGCCTGTATTCATTGCAGACACAGTAAGAATATCTTCTGTAGACGAGGTCAACAAAGCCATCTGTGAGCTTGTTTCTGGTGGTCAGCGAGAGGCTTGAAATATTTACAGACAATAAATTGCCAAGCTGGCATTATAACAGTGAATGGTTAATCCGGCAAATTATCAGGCAAGAGCTTGGAAGGGCTGGCTCAGAGAGCATAGCTCGCGTCTCTATGTCTACGCACGCCAGCGAAGCCAAAGTCGTGAAGATGCGGAGGATGTTATTCAAGACGCCCTGATTCGTTTGTGGGGATACCAAGAAGAGCGAGACAATGTTCCTCCCGATCTGCCATTGGCCTACTCAGTACTCCGATTTGTGGCTATGGATCACATCAAAAAACAAGGTCGCAAAAAACGAAAAGAGGATGCAGTGATTTTCCTCCATGATCAAGAGGACTACTGGCTTGATACCAATGCGGAAGATGGTGAAGAAGCGGTAATGCTCAGACAGGCTGTCGAAAAGCTTGGTGAAAAACTGCGCGAAGTGGTGACATTGAAAATTTGGGGAGGTCTTACATTTGGCCAGATCGCTGAAGCGATGACGATCTCTCCAAATACAGCGGCATCACGATACCGTTACGCACTAGAACAATTAGAACGAAAGTTAGAAACGCTTAAACAGGAACGCCTCGGGTGATATGTCTAATATAGAATCAATAGAAAATAAGCTTTCAGAGCTTATTCCCTCATCAGTAAGCCAACAAGGGTTGGATAGAATAGATGAGACAATCGAACGCTTAGCTCAAGAAAGCTTAGCCAGTGGTGAGAGTCTTGCAGTCACTCAGATTGAGGGCGCCGCTGGTACAAATTTACGCTGGTATCACAGTAGTCAGTGGCGGGTAGCTGCAGTTTTTGTAATATTAGCAGTATGCTCCGTTAGCCTGGCGATGAAGGTGGGTTTGCTGGAAGTTTCTCTGAAGTCGACTTCAGTAATCCCATCCAAAATACGATCTAAGCCTGAGGTCATCAAGCAGCCCGAAGATCTACAGGTCGTGAAAGCTGTAGTTAGCTCAAGCAATGCTAATGAGGATGTTGATGAGGGGGGATTGGATAGCTTTATACCAGAAGAACATCATCTTCAGTTGGCATTAGATTCGTTGCACAGCTCCGAGTTTATGGATCATGGCATAGCTACTGAGAGGCCAAGAGCTGACCTGTATGCAGAATTGCCACAACTTCCATATGGCAGCGGCCTGTTGCTGAAGGCCGTATCTAAGAATGGAGCTGCTGCCGATGCTGGCTTGCAGGCGATGGATGTCATATGCAAAGTTGATGACCAGCTGATCATTAATGAGAAGCAATTCCTTGCCCTTTTGGCGATGCGCCAGCGCGGTGATCAAGTATCAGTGACTTATTTTAGGTCAGGGGAACAAAACATCACGGCAATGGAAATTAAGGATGGGGGAGCAATCTTGGCGGGATCAAAGGATATTAATGCATCAGCATCGATAAGTGACAGTGGGGGTGCTGCTACCCTTATGTATAGAAGTGGCAAACTATGGCTGCGTGTCGAAACGGCAAAAGGTATTGAAACATATAATGGCTATATCAATGATGATGAGCAAATTGCAAAAGTCCCCTCTGAGTGGCGCAATCGCATCAGTATCCTTCAGCGCTCTATTGAAGAATCATCGGAGGTTCGTCAGCAATATAGAATGCGTTATGTGCCCAAGACTAAAAATGGTTTTGTTGACAGTGATAATCAATGAGTGAGTATGACCTGAACGATATACCGAGAATGGAAACTTGATTATTCCTGATGGAAGAATAAGGTTGCTATTTGTCCATGCATTTTCAATGCTGTGGACATGCACCCAGATGTAGCGAAGCTTGTTGAAGCGGGACGTATCCCGCAGCCTGTTGGCGAAAGATTATCAGAAATTTCACCTGGAAGTTTCTGCACACACAAGAACTGGGGGGCTGGCAAAGTGAAAAGCTGGGATTTGTCTCGTGCTAAGGTTGTTATTGATTTCGAGAAGCAGTCCGATCAGGAAATGGGACTGCAGTTTGCTATTCAGAAAACTGAGCCACTTGATGCTGAGCACTTCAGTGCGCGCAAGTTGGAAAATATCGAGGAATTGAGAGACCTTGTTAAAAATGACCCAGCTGAATTGGTAAAACGCACCCTGACTAGTCATGGTGGTAGCATGATGTTGGATCAGTTGGACCGCGAATTAAGCGGTAGTGTTGTGCCAGAGGAGGACTACAAAAAATGGTGGGATAAAGCGAAAAAGGCAATGCGTGAGAGCCACGTATTTTCAGTTCCTAGTAAGCGCACCGATCCACTAGTTTTGAGGGAGGAATCTTCAAGCCCTGCTGAAATGCTGATCGCCGACTTTACTGGTACGCGTGATCCCAAGGCGAAGGTCAAGGCACTGGAAAACATCCGTAAAAACCTTTCTGTTTTCAAAGATGATCATACGCCTCTCATCAAATTAATCGAAGACATCAATTCATTCTGTACTAAAGGGCGCAAACTTCACTTGAGTCTGGTGCTTGAGTTTCTTGTCGCTCGCGATGAGATTATCGACCAGTTCGAAAGCATCGATCTAGCTGACAGCGATTTACGCTTAGCTGATGTGCTTACTACTGAGGAAGAGCGCTTAGTTGAAAATTTGAAGGGACGTTCCGCGGCTACACAACGCAGTATATTCCAAGGTTTTCCCGATGCGTTTGGGGATGCTTGGGCTGAGAAGTTACTTGCTGTATTTGATGCGGTTGGCTCGCGGGGAGTTACTGAAATTGCTAAGTATCTCCAAGAAAATGGAGCGGATGAACAATTTGAAGATCACCTGCGCAAGGCGATTGCTAACCGGAGCCTGGGGCCTGATGCGCTTATCTGGATTTGTCGTGAGCGTGAAAAAGCAGCCGCTGTCGTCTTTTCTTTCGAGACGGGCAATTCCATCCTCAACCTTTTGGACCGTGATCATGTGGCCGATGGCCCAAGCAAGAGTGCAAGGCTGCGCACATTATTAATGAATGATAAAACGCTCATCGCTGATTTGCTTACAGAAGCAGAAGAGGCAGAGGCCAGGCAGTTTGGTCGCAAGCTTTATAACAGCCCTGTGTTTACCGATCTTGACCGTAAGTCTCTCATGGCTCGTGTCATTAAAGCATGCCCCGCAACTCAGGACCTTGTAACGGGTGAGTTCGAGAAGAAGATAGAAGGAGTTATTTCTTCTCATAAAAGTATTGAGAAGCGCAAACAGGACCTCGAGACAATCGTCAAGGTTAAGATCCCTGAGAACACTAAAGAAATTGCCGTTGCTCGGTCTTATGGCGACCTCAGAGAGAACTTCGAATTCAAGGCTGCTAAGCAAATGCAGGCAGTGCTTATGCGCCGCAAATCTCAACTAGAGAAAGAGCTGGTTCATGTTCAGGCGACTGATTTTTCCCATGCGGATACATCAGAAGTAAACATAGGGACCGTTGTTCATTTAGAGGAGGACGGAGGCAAGGCCGTTTCCTACACCATCCTCGGAGCATGGGACTCGATTCCTGAAGAGAACATTGTTTCTTACCTCTCCGATATTGGAATGACTCTAGTCGGCGCCAAAGAAGGTGACCGATTGGAAGTGCGTGACATGGATACGGAGAAAAACCGTTTCCTCACCATTAAGAGCATTGAGGCTTACCTCTAGAGTGTACACCCGATTTTTTAACAAATATTGAATATGTCAGATACGACAATTACCAACATTATTGGCCGCGAGATTATCGACTCTCGTGGAAATCCTACCGTAGAGGTAGATGTTCACCTTGCAGGAGGTGCTTTTGGCCGTGCGGCTGTTCCATCTGGTGCTTCCACCGGTGAACACGAAGCATGTGAACTCCGTGACGAAGACGCCAGTCGTTATCTCGGTAAGGGTGTTCTCAAGGCTGTTGCCAACGTTAACGAGCAGATAGCTCCAGCTCTTCTTGGGCAAGATGCTATCGATCAGACATTCATCGACAAAGCGATGATTCAGCTCGACGGCACACCCAACAAGAGAAACCTAGGAGCTAACGCTATTTTAGGAGTATCTCTTGCTACAGCTAGGGCTGCAGCCGCTGCGTCAGGTCTTCCTTTATACAGGTATCTAGGTGGTCCAAACGCCAAGGTTTTGCCTGTGCCCATGATGAACATCATTAATGGGGGGTCACACTCAGACGCACCGATCGCATTTCAGGAATTTATGATTCGACCTGTTGGTGCTCCGAGCTTCAAGGAGGCTATTCGGATGGGCGCAGAGGTGTTCCATAACCTCAAGAAAGTCCTTCACGACCGTGGTCTGAGTACAGCGGTAGGTGATGAAGGTGGGTTTGCACCCACTTTTGAGGGCACCGAGGATGCTCTTGATACTGTCAGCCTGGCGGTTGAAAAAGCAGGTTACAAAGTAGGCGAAGATATTACCTTTGCTCTCGATTGTGCTTCTTCTGAGTTTTTTGAAAATGGTGTTTATGATTACACAAAATTTGAGGGCGAAGGGGGTGCCAAGCGCAACTCTGAGGAACAAGCCGCCTATCTTGCCGAGTTGTGCGAAAAATATCCAATCGATTCCATTGAGGACGGTTGTGATGAAAACGACTGGGAGGGATGGAAAGTTCTAACCGACAAAGTTGGTGATAAAGTCCAGCTTGTGGGTGACGACCTTTTTGTTACCAATGTCGATTTCTTGCAAAAGGGAATTGATCTTGGTGTAGCCAACTCGATTCTCATCAAAGTGAATCAAATTGGCACGCTCACCGAGACACTCGACGCTATCGAGCTTGGTAAGGTCAATGGTTATAACTCCGTGATTTCCCACCGCTCTGGTGAGACCGAAGACAGCACAATTGCCCATATTGCAGTAGCGACTAATGCAGGTCAGATCAAGACCGGTTCTATGAGCCGCTCGGACCGGATCGCTAAGTATAACCAGTTGCTTCGCATTGAGGAGACCCTCTGTGAAGAAGCCGTTTACGGCTGCTAGTCAGGGATCAACATTTTATGAATGAGGCCTCCACCCATCTGGGCGGGGGCCTTTTTTCTGTTGATCAAGGCGGCATTGGCCACAGCTTCCATAGGGCGTGCTTAGAAGCCGATCATGGCCACGATTTCATCACGGGTATAGATGGAAGGGTCCTCGGCAGCTACATTGAGACTTTCCTCGATGAACAATTCGCTCAATGTTGATATGCTGGCTGTTTGATTCTCCAGAGTCATGGATTCAACGGTTTCATCTGACTGGTCAGAAGGCCAGAACTCAAAAGTCGCTACGGCCAAAATACAAATGCACGCAACAGAGGCTATCCTTTTACTTGTTAACAGTGATTGGAGGCGCAAGAACAGAGAAGGTGAGCGCTTAGCATGAAGGCGAGTTTCTCGTATGATATTACGCGCAAAAAACGGGCTGGCTTCTTTCTTGGAAGCCTTTTCCAGTAAATGCCATAAAGGATCATCTTGCTCCTTGATGGGAGTTTCCTGGTCATTGCGGTTTGGTGGCATGGGACTCATTGCTTTGTTTAAACCATTCGATTGACCAAAAGTTGCGCGTTTTAAGAAAATTACACACCTCGTTTACTGCCCCAAAGCTGTATATGGAGCCGATCACTGAAGCGGAAGCCCTGTTCGCGGCATATTTCAGCGAGCCAGAGGCGACGCTTTTCGAGCGTTGCGTCGTCTCGGCCTTCGGGCATGAGTAGGATACGGTGGCGGGGCAGGCAGTGCTCTTTGATGAGTTCATTGATCTCGGCAAGATCAGATTCACTAGTGACGACGAATTTGAACCAGGCTTTTGGTGATTTTGAGAAAAACGCCAAGGCTTTGCCGTTGATGCGCAGAGCGGGGGAGTTGCCCGAATTTGTCAGCTTTGGAGACACATTGTATTGGTGGATCTCGTGATCAAGTTCAGGACTGGGCGTGATCGTGCCATTGGTTTCTATTTCAAAGTAGTAATCAGAGTTCTTGGGTAAGAGGTGCTCAATCAGAGATTGCCACGCTTCATCCTGGAGGAGCGGCTCGCCACCGGTAATAATGACTCGAGGGCATGGTATAGCGGCTATTTTTTCTGCCACTTCATCGGTATTCATCTTAATGAGATAATCCTCTTTTTTGAATTTCCGGTATTGAGGATCAGTATCTTTCTCATGCTTCCATGGTGTGTTTTCCCAGTTCCATGTGTAATCGGTATCGCACCATATACAGTGAAGATTACAAAGCGATGCCCGCACAAATACGGATGGAATACCCATGCTGACACCCTCACCTTGGATGCTGTGGAATATCTCAGGCTCACCGTGAAGGCGGGCTAGTTTGATGGTGGTTTTCGCCATGGGGATTGGTTGCAAAGGGCAGTGTTACAGAAGAGGCCTAAGGGGTTGCTTTTAGCAACGATGGTGGCTGCCGTAATGCTAGATCTATTCCTATGAGGAGCAAGTAATTTGATAGCCGTCGGGTGCTTGCTTGTGCTATGCAATGGCCATGAGCATTATAACTCGTAGGGGCGATGACGGTAATACCGATCTGATGTATGGCGGGAGGGCTTCGAAGAATGCGGCCGAAGTGGTCGCCTGTGGGGCAGTGGATGAGCTGAATTCCTCTCTCGGCTTGCTGCGTGTCTCCGGTATTCCTGATAATGTTTCTCAAGAGATTGATGAGATCCAAGGGCATTTGGTGGCGTTGATGGGTCTGCTTTCTGTTCCCGCAGAAAATCGTGATAAATACCTGGCTAATGGCTATCCGTCTGTCACTCAGGCAGAGATCGATTGGCTCGAATCCATCGCCGTCGACATGCCGACGGAATTGAGTGGTTGGGCACGGCCAGGTGCTAGTGGCAATGTGGGGGCTGCCTGGATGGATATGGCGCGTACGATTTGTCGTCGTGCAGAGGGG
>Ga0206128_1002936_pt1 | contig 14798 bp, 12 predicted proteins | sample Helgoland_Spring_7_FD_148601 | JGI IMG/M metagenome (GOLD analysis project Ga0206128, IMG submission 148601) | Pelagic subsurface seawater microbial communities from Kabeltonne, Helgoland, North Sea - Helgoland_Spring_Bloom_20160426_1 | ecosystem: Environmental > Aquatic > Marine > Epipelagic ... | reverse complement strand
TTTTACCATATCAACAATTTTAAAATTTTCTTTTAAAAATTGCAAATCGTAAACTTTTAAATTTCCTTCAAAAGATTGTTGATCAAAATCAATAGCTCTGACTTTATATATAATTTTATCAAAATCATGAGTTGGTATAATTACATAATTATAGGAACGCATATCTCCGAGCAAACGAACCAAGCACCTTTCTTTAAATTTCACAAATTCTTTAGCAATTTGAGATTTCTCTGATTCTGTGCATTTGGGGAGAAATTCTTTAATAAAATCATCTCCTGGAATTCCTGAAATATGTTCTTCTATTAAAGTGTCTTTATATACTAAGAAATTTAAATTATGTGGAGACAATATATGTTCTAATTCTAAACCATATATTCTGGAAGCATCTGCTTTTTTTACATAGAAATAGGTGTAATTATCATTTAAAACATTTCTAATTTTTATGCGGAAAGGTTTTGAATTCCCGAAAGTACAATAATCAATAGCATCTACATTTAAAAATGGAATGGTTTCGTTTCCTCCATCTGAATGAAGTATAGTATAGATTTTTTTTAAACTCGCATCAATTTCCTCTCTATCATATTCTGAATAATATGTCCTAACCCATAAAGTATCTTTTTCATTCTTATCATATACTATAACTGACCCTTGAAAACGGAGCAAATCGTCATAAAAAATTGATATTTTTAAGTTTCTATTATATTTTTTTAAATATTCATCCAACATTTGACTAATAGGAAATGTTGGTTTTTTTTTAGACATTAATTTTTTTTCTGGCGCCATTTAATACAAATTACACTCAAATGTAATGCATAATCTTTTTAATTAGCTCAATTTAAATATCTTTCCAGGAAAAGGTTTTACAATATTTTTTAACTCTAGTTGCAATAATATTGTGACCAATTGACTCAAAGGAAGTTGAGTTTCTAGTGCAATGACATCCATTACTGCTTGCTCTTTTAGTTCTAAAAAATCAACTATTTTCTGTTCATCTTCAGTAAGGTCTAAAAATAATCTTGTTTGTTTAGGAAGGATTGTTTTTGATATATCCCAATTAAGCATTTTTACAATATCTTCAGAAGATTGGAGTAAATGTGCTTTATTTCTGTAAATTAAATCATTACAACCTTGACTCATAAAATCATTAATTCTTCCGGGCACAGCAAATACATCTCTATCATATGAATTTGCAATATCTGCTGTTACTAAAGAACCTCCTTTTGATGGAGATTCTACTACTATTGTTGCCGTAGACAATCCTGCAACAATTCTATTCCTTTTTAAAAAATTTTCCCGTTGAGGAGCTTCGTTGTGAAAAAATTCTGTGATGAAACCACCATGCTTATTTACACTATGGATATATTTTTTATGAGCTTTTGGATACGTATTTTCTAGACCATGAGCTAAAACTGCAATAGTTTGCAAATTGTTTTTTATGGCTCTTTTATGCGCACAAATATCAATTCCATAAGCAAAACCACTTACAATAATTGGATTGTAAGCTGCTAATTCATCAATGAGTTTTTCGCAAAAACTAGCACCATAATTTGTCATTCTTCTAGTACCTACAATAGAAATAATTTTATCATTTGAAAAATCAATAGTTCCATCTTGAAAAAATAATATTGGGGCATCTATACAATGTTTTAAATTTATTGGGTAGTCTTTATCCAAAAAATAAGAATATTTAATCTTATTTTTTTTTATGTATTGAAACTCTAACTCAGCCAAGCGCTGATTAGAGCTATCAAATAAATTTTGAATCGTGAGCTTACCGATCCCATTAATTTTTTGAAGTATCTGTTTCTTCTCTTTAAAAATATTGGTGGCGGAGCCTACATGAGCAATTAGTTTTTTTGCTATAATATCTCCAATCATTGGAGTCTTTTGCAAACGCAAAAGTGCTAGAATTTCTTCTTCATTCAAGGTGCAATTTTTTTATTTTCAATATACAAATATATTGTTGATAATTTTTGGAGGCTTTCTATGCTTCCTTTATTTAATTTTTTATATTTGTTACTATGGGTATAGAAGACTACATTAAAGACTTATTGTACAGGTATGATTGTGTTATTATACCAAACTTTGGCGGCTTTGTAACAAATAGAGTTAGTGCTAAAATTCATGAAGATTCAAACACTTTTTACTCCCCAACAAAACAGGTGGGTTTTAACGTTAATCTCATTCATAACGATGGTTTATTAGCCAATTACATCGCTTCATCAGAAAATATTTCTTTTGATCAGGCAACATCTAAGATTAAAGGCACTGTTTCTGAGTGGAATAAATTAATCAAGACAACTTCTTTACCTATTAAAAATATTGGTTCATTTTCTATGAATGAAAAAAATCAATTAATTTTTAATCCATCAAATAAAACAAACTACTTAAAATCTTCTTTTGGATTAACGCCCACACAATCGTCTGTTGTTGTTAGATCTGATCAAAAAATTATTCCTCTTAATCCTATTAAAAAGACACAAAGAAAAGTACCTGTGTTTATAAAATACGCTGCTACTGTTGCAGTTTTATTATCGCTTTCTTATGTTGGCTGGACAGGTTATGAAAATAAACAAGAACAATTAAATTTTGCTGAGGATCAAAGAAAATTGGAGGAAAAAATTCAAACTGCAACATTTATTATTGAAAACCCTTTAGCTACAATAGAGTTAAATGTAAATAAAGAAGTTCCAAAATCTTTTCATGTTATTGCCGGCGCATTTCAATTTGTAGAGAATGCTCACAAAAAAGTAGATCAACTTAATGCAAAAGGATTTAATGCTACTATTTTAGGAACTAATAAATGGGGTTTAACTCAAGTTGCCTATGCCTCTTTTTACAAAAAATCTGATGCCTTTCAAAGTCTTTCCGATATAAGAAAAGTTGACTCTAAAGACGCTTGGTTATTAGTCAAAAAATTCCAATAATCTAGAAACGCTTCACTTTAATCATTTATAAACAATCTTTTTGATTGTATATCTTTGTAAAAAAATCATTAATGATAACAAAAAAACCGAGTGAGTCTTTGACAATACTCACAGATCTTGTTTTACCAGGAGAAACAAACTATCTTGATAATCTTTTTGGAGGGGAACTATTGGCAAGGATGGATAGAGCGTGTAGCATTGCTGCTCGTCGTCATTCTAGAAGAATAGTAGTTACTGCCTCAGTGAACCAAGTTGTATTTTCAAAATCTGTTCCTGTTGGAAGTGTAGTGACAGTAGAAGCAAAAGTTTCAAGAGCATTTAAGTCATCTATGGAAATATATGTAGATGTTTGGATTGAGGATAGACAATCTGGCTTAAAAACTAAAGTAAATGAAGGGATTTACACTTTTGTTGCAGTAGATGAAACCGGTAAACCTGTTGAAATTCCTCAAATAAGTCCTGAAACGGAACTTGAAAAAGAGCGTTTTAACGGTGCTTTAAGGAGAAAACAGTTAAGTTTAGTTTTAGCTGGAAAAATGGAGCCAAATGATGCTACAGAATTAAAAGCTTTGTTTATAAACTAATTAACTTTAAGTATCCAACTTGTAGGGTTTAATCGAGTAGTGTTTTTTGACAACACAAAAATTAACTTCGTTTTTCCTGTAATTCTATCGGTAAAAATTTTTCCTAAAGGTTGTCCTGTTTTTACTTTTTGACCATTATTAACAAACACACTTTCTAAATTATTATAAATTGAAATATAGTTTCCATGTCTAATTAAAACTGATTTTTTTCCTTCAGATTGCGTTTGTATTGCTAAAACCTCGCCATTAAAAATAGCATTAGCATTAGATCCTTTTTTAGTGGCAATATGAATTCCTGTACTATTTATAAAGTTTCCTGAATATACGGGATGGGGTTGTTTGCCAAACCTTCGTATAATAAGACCACTTTCAACAGGCCATGGCAGCTTTCCTTTGTTTTGTTCAAATTTAACTGCTAATGCCCTAGCCTCAGGAGTCAGAGAGAACCCCTTTGCCTTTTTAATTCCTTTCTTAGCATTGGATTTAGCAATGGCTTCTTTAATTATTTTATCTATTCGTTGCGATATTTTCTTTTCTTCTTGTTGTTTTATTCGAAGCTTCTTTTTGTATTTTTTTTCTTGGGTTTTTAGCTCAGAAATTAATTTTTTCTGATCATTCTTTTCATATTCAATCTTTGTTTTTTGTTCCTTTTCATTTGACAATAAAGTGTCTTTTAATTCCTTTTGAATTAATAATGAGTCTTTTAACCGCAAAAATTTGTTCGTTAGAAGATATACCTCTTCTCCTTGTTTTTTTCTAAAAGAAGCATACTGTTTCATATACTTCACTCTTTTATACGCTTGATAAAAACTTTTGGAAGAAAATAAAAATAAAGTATTGCTTTGCTGAGATTTACTTTTGTAAGATTTATATATCATTTCAGCATAATCTTCTTTTAGCTTAATTAGTTTTATCTCTAGCTGATTTATATCACCTTCATAAATAGCGATATCATTTGATAGAGATGCTACTTCTAAATTAATTGTTGAAATGTATTGTTCTCGAATGGAAATCTTCTGATTCAAATCTTTTAAATCTTCAAGAGCATTTTGTTCGCTTTTTATTGCGGCAAAAAGTAGCTTATTTACCATTTTAATTTCTTTTTTTATTCTTTTTCGATCGAGTTCTAACTGCTTTCTAGATTTGTTTTGGGCAAACGAAACCATTGTTAGAAAAAGAAAAAATAAAAGAGATATGTACTGGTACTTTTTAAACATTAAAGTTTGATCGGTTTATAACTAGATGGTATTTTATAGGGAGTACTAATTTGTTTGTTTAAAGTTACTGATTTAAAATCAATAGTAATCGTTGTATTATGCTCAGGCTGTAAAACATTAATCATAATTTTCTTGGGTACGAATTGTTTTTCTATCAAACGGTAGCTTTTATAGTCTATAAGCAACGCTTTATTTTTTTTATCGGTTTCAAGCAACTGTTTTTTTAAAGTAAAATTACTTGGGTCAAACAAAAAGAAAATACGATACAATTCATCTTGCTCTTTAGGAGTTAACTTGTAAACAGAAGCATCCACCTCAGATATAAATTTTTGCTTTTTTAAATCTAAAATAGATTCGCCAAGCAGTAAGTTTTGAACCTGCATAAAAGTAACTTTAGTTCCTAATATTTTTTCTAAAAGTGAGAAATCACCCTCAAAATATTTTTTATCAATTAATGAATAATAACTAAAAGATGCAGGAGTTATTTTTACTCTAAAGGCACTAATAATTTTTGAACCTCTCATCCATATTACAGAGTCTTTTAGTACACGAAGATTTACTGTAAAATTTATTTTATTTCTTTTGCCATTTTTATAATCTGCATAGCCAACTTTTAATTTAGCATCTAATGTTTTTGCATCGAAGTTGAGAGCAGTATGCTTTTTAATAATTTTTTTAGCTGATATTTTTTTTAATACTTCTGGGTTTGTTCCAACAAGGTTTCTTTTGCTTTTACAAGAACTAAATACAATTAAAAAAAGAAGTAAACAGCTTATTGTTCTCATATTATATTTTGATATTTTGAAGTTTCATTTTGTATTCTAGGGCTTTTTCGGGTTGACTTAATCTCGTATATGCGCTTACTAAAATGGTATAGAACTGGACTTCTAATAAAGAGTTTTCAATTATAAAATCTATTCCAATTTCTAGAATATCAATAGCCTCTTGATGCTTCCCTTGAAGCTGTAACGCTCTTCCTTTAGATAGATAAGAAAATGGTTGTGCTGGAAAAAGATCTATCGCTAAGTTGCTGTACATATGATATGCTGGAATATTATCTTTAATAGCCAGTGTCAATATTTTTTTCAAGGTATAAAAAGAAGGAGAGTTAAGCTCAAAATCTGAAATTAGTTTGGGCAAACTATCAATAGTTGAGATTATAGTTTGAGGTTTATTTCTCAACACCAACTTATTTTTTAATTGTTTTAATCTTGTTGTTAAACCATATTCTTTTTCAAAAACATCAATCAAAGACAACGCTTGCATATATTCATCATTTAAGTAGTATAAATAAATCAATTCTGCACGCTGTTTAGGTTTTTGCTTAACAATTATTAATTGCGTCTTTATTGCCTCTTGATAATTTTTATCTCTTTTATGAATGGCTACCAAATGTTTAAGCATCCAGAAATTTGAAGGCGCTAAACGTAATGCATTATTGATATACTGTAGAGCTTCACTTGTTCTGTTTAAAAGTAAGTAATTTTTTGAAAGTTCAAAAAAAACGGCTTTATCGTTTGGGAAAATGGCATTGCACTCCTCTAAATTTTGAATTGCAATTTGATAATTTTTAATTGACTTTTCTGAGAGAGATTTAAAAAAATATTCTTGAAATTTAATCGTATTTTCCTCTATAATCTCTTCTGTAATCTCGTTTATCTTTGGAATACTGTCTTGTGAATACAAGAGAAAAGGATTGAACAAAAGTCCAAAAAAGACATAAAGTACAATCCTTTTAATCATATCTTTTTTTTAGGTCAACTCTGAATAATCACCGATACTTAAGGAGGTGAAATTACCATTGAATGTTGCATGATTTCCAATCATAGCATTTTCAAGAGTTGCGTTTAATATTTTTACATTGGTTTGAATTAAAGAGTTCGAAATTTTAGAATCTTCCACCAAACTAGATTCACCTATAGACACATAAGGGCCAATCGTAGTATTTTTCAAAACAACATTTTCACCTACATAACAAGGCTGAATAATTTTAGAATTTTCTAATACTACAGAATCAGCAACTAAATTGAGTCCTTTTTCGAAATCAAATCCTAATATTTTTTTATTGGTATCTAGGGTTGGGTCTTTTTTCCCGCAATCCATCCAAACATCAACTTTTCCAGGTAAAAATTTAGCGCCTTCTTGCTTTAACGTTTCTAAAACTTCGGTAAGCTGAAACTCCCCCGAGGGTCTGATATCATGATCTATTAAATATTTTATTTCTTGTGAGAGTTTATCACCATCTTTAAAGTAGTAAATTCCTATTATTGCTAAATCAGACACAAATTCTGTAGGTTTTTCAACAAAATCAGTGATATAGCCATCATTTAATTTTACAACTCCAAAAGCACTTGGATCTTCTACTTGCTTAACCCAAATAGCACCATCTGCATTAGCATCTAAAGTGAAATCTGCTTTAAAAAGCGTATCTGCAAATGCAACAACACATGGTCCTGAAAGAGAATCTTTAGCACAAAAAATTGCATGAGCAGTACCCAAAGCTTCTTCTTGAACATAAACAGAACCCTTGGCTCCTAATTCTTTGGCTATTTTTAATAATTTATCTTTTGTGTTCGCTGGAAATCCTTTTGAGGATGGGCCAATAATAAAAGCTATCTCATCTATAGGTTGATTCACAACGGAAGTAATATCTTCCACTAATCTTTGCACAATTGGTTTTCCTGCAATTACTGTTAGTGGTTTAGGAATTGTTAATGTGTGAGGTCTTAAACGAGACCCAATTCCGGCCATAGGGACTATAATTTTCATGTTCTTTTTTGCATTTTTTAATAGTGCAATATACCATTAATTGAGTAATTGAAAAAAGGGAAACCGCTTAAATACCTTTAGGAATAGATGCAATTAAATTCTTTGTATAGTTAGATTTTGGAGCGCTGTAGATTTCATCTGAATCATTAATTTCTTCAATTTTACCCTGATTCATGACAATCAATTGATCTGACATAAATTTAACTATAGACAAATCATGAGAAATAAAAATATAGGAGAAACTAAATACTTTTTTTAATTCGTTGAGGAGATTGAGAACTTGTGCTTGAACAGCCCCATCTAGAGCAGAAACTGACTCATCACAAATAATTAATTTTGGTTGTAATGCAATAGCTCTGGCAATTCCTATTCTTTGTCTTTGACCACCTGAAAATTCATGAGGATACCTGTTAAAGTGATATTCCTCCAAACCAACTTTATTTAACAAGTCTAGTACATATAATTTCCGATCATGGTGGGTCGGCAAAATTTTATGAACTGTCATGGGTTCTAAAATTGCATTTCCAACAGATATTCTAGGATTAAGTGAGGAAAATGGATCTTGAAAAATAATTTGGATTTCCTTTCTCAAATGTATTAATTCTGTTTTAGAAAGATTTGTAATATCCTTCCCCTTATAAAATATTTTTCCTGAGGTAACTTCTTCTAAATGTAAAATTGACCTCCCTAGTGTAGTCTTTCCGCAACCAGATTCTCCAACTAAACCCAATGTCTCTCCTTCATATAATTTAAATGACACATCATCAACTGCTTTAATAATAGGGGTTTTAGAGAAATCTTTATCGTTATTAAAATACTTTTTTAGATTCACTACTTCCAGTAATGGTTTCGAATCATAAAGTTTTTGATGAAATTGTTCTCTTTCACTTTTGGTATATAATTCAGAAGAAATTTCTTTTTTGATAAAATCATCAACAGTTGGGAGTTTTTTTAATCTTTTAGAAAGACTAGGTTTTGAATTAATAAGTCCTTTGGTGTATTGTTTTTTTGGATTACGAAAAATATCTTTAGTTCTGCCTTTTTCAATAATTATTCCCTCATATATAACAATAACATCGTCAGCAATTTCAGAAACTAATGGCAAATCATGAGAGATAAAAAGAATACTCATTTTATTTTCGGCCTGTAGTTCTTTTAGAAGTGCTATAATCTCCTTTTGAACTGTAACATCTAAAGCTGTGGTGGGTTCGTCAGCTATTAATAAGTCTGGTTTGCAAGCTATAGCCATAGCAATCATTACACGTTGTTTCTGACCACCACTTAATTGATGTGGATAGGACTTGAAAATTCTGTGTGGAGTAGGTAATTTTACTTTTTCAAAAAGGGTAATCACCTCTTTAAGAATTTCTTTTTTATTTAAACCGGTGTGCTGTTTTAAAACCTCACAAACTTGATTTCCACAAGTTAATGTTGGATTTAAAGAACTCATAGGCTCTTGAAAAATCATTCCAATGTTTTTCCCTCTAATTTTTTGAAACTCTTTATCGGATAGCGTAGCTAGATTTTTTTCTTTAAAAAAAATTTCACCATCTAAAATTGCATTTTCAGGCAATAGGCCAAGAATTGAAAGCGATGTTACAGATTTACCACTCCCAGATTCCCCTACTATACCTAAAATTTTATGGGCACCTAAATCAAAAGAAACCTGTTTAACAACTTCAACTTCATTTTTATGTGAGGAAAACTTTACGGATAAATTTTTTACTTGTAACATATTAAGCAATATACATTAAGAGAATCATAAATCTCAAAATTATTTTTACAATTAATACAATTTAACCCCCCATGAATAGGTAGTTAAAAAATTCATCAATTATGGGTATTGTGAAAACAAACACAAGTAAATATATTTACATTATAATTATTTCTTTTAGTATCAAAGGTTATTACCCCTATTTAACATGAACTAAGGAAAAATTGTTGTGAAATTTAAAACCTAGATAGCTTTATCTGGGTTTTTTTTTAATTAAATGATAACCTGAGTGTTCTACTCAGTATTTTTTAGTTCCTTTGTTGAAATTTATTTTTTTGTGAATTATATTTCAGTAGAAAATATCTCTAAATCTTACGGAGATAGAACATTGTTTAGCAATCTATCGTTTGGAATCAATAAAAACCAAAAGGTGGCTTTTGTCGCAAAGAATGGAACAGGAAAAACATCGATATTAAATATAATTGCAGGATTAGATGCTCCAGATAATGGTCAAGTTATTCAAAGAAAGGATATTCAAGTTGCGTACTTATCTCAACATCAAGTTTTCGACAATAATCTCAACATCGAAGAAACTATTTTTGCTACTGAAAATAGAATTTTACCCATCATAAAGCAGTATGAAAAAGCACTAGAAAACCCAGAAGATTCTGAAAACTACCAAAAAGCTTTTGATTTAATGGATCAAAGTAATGCTTGGGATTTTGAAACCCAATATAAATTAGTGTTATCAAAATTAAAACTAAACAATTTATCTCTCAAGGTAGATAAGCTGTCTGGGGGGCAAAAAAAAAGACTAAGTCTTGCTGTTTTACTAATAAATAAACCCGATTTAATCATCTTAGATGAGCCAACAAACCATTTAGATTTGGAAATGATAGAATGGCTTGAAGACTACTTTAAGAAAGAGAAAATAACCTTATTTATGGTAACTCATGATCGTTATTTCCTAGAAAGAGTTTGTAATGAAATTATAGAATTAGATCATGGAGAGTTATTTAAATACAAAGGAAACTATTCTTACTATTTAGAAAAAAAGGAGGAAAGAATTTCGCAAGAAGCTGCCACTACAAATAAAGCCAAAAACCTATTTAAAAAAGAATTAGATTGGATGCGTAGACAGCCTAAAGCAAGAACTACAAAGTCTAAATCTAGAATTGATGATTTTTTTGAAATCAAAGCAAAAGCACACAAACGGAGACAAGATCATACCGTTCAACTAGAAATAAACATGAAGCGTTTGGGAAGTAAAATTATAGAACTTCACAAATTAAAAAAATCATTTGGTGATTTAAAAATTCTTGATGGATTTGAATATGTATTTCAAAAAGGGGAACGCATTGGGATTATTGGAAAAAATGGAACTGGTAAATCCTCTTTTTTAAACATACTTACCAATAGAGAGCCAATTGATGGAGGAAAAGTAGTGGTTGGTGAAACCGTGAAATTTGGCTACTATACTCAAAAAGGAATTGTTGTAAAAGAAGGACAAAAAGTAATTGAAGTAATTAAAGAGTTTGGCGAAGAAATCCCTTTAACCAAAGGAAGACGAATTTCTGCTTCTCAGTTATTAGAGCGTTTTCTTTTTGATAAGAAAAAACAATATGATTTTGTTGAAAAACTTAGTGGTGGAGAACAAAAGCGATTATATCTCTGTACAGTCTTAATTCAAAATCCAAACTTTTTAATTCTTGATGAACCCACTAATGACCTAGATGTTGTTACCTTAAATGTTTTAGAAAGTTTTTTATTAGATTTTCCAGGAAATCTCATTGTAGTTTCTCATGACAGGTATTTTATGGATAAAATAGTAGATTCATTATTTGTTTTTAGGGGTGATGGGATTGTTGAAAATTTCCCAGGAAATTACTCTGATTATAGAACTTATGAAGATTCTAAACCTAAAGAAAAGATTGTGAAGGTTGAAAAAAAACAACAAAAGATAAAACCAACCCAAGTAAAACTATCCTTTGAGGAAAAACGAGAATTTGAATCTTTAGAAAAAGAAATTGAAAGATTAGTCCAAAAAAAGAAATTAATTGAAGCTTCTTTTATGGACGAAGAAATCTCGCAAGAACAAGTAAAAGAAAAATCAGAAGAACTACAGCATATTATTATTTCACTAGATGAAAAAGAAGAACGATGGCTTGAATTGTCTATGAAACTGGAAAGCTAAACTTTGGTAATTTCATTTTTATCAATACGCTTTTCGTTATTAAAACGTATTAATAGTTGTGCAACGGCTATGGTATCTTTTTCACAATAACTTACAATTCTATCCAGATCTTTGTCTTTATAATAGACCTTAGCAACATGACTTCCCTCAATGTCATCTTTCGGAGATGGAATTCCTAAAATTGAGGTTAATAATTGAAGAGAACTGTAATGTTTGTAGTCTCCAAATTTCCATAACTCCATGGTATCTAAATGTGGAATTTCCCATGGTTTTTTACCAAATAGATTTAATTTTGAGGGTAACTCTATCTGGTGCACTATCATTCTTCTTGCGATGTAGGGAAAATCAAACTCTTTTCCGTTATGTGCACATAGTACATGATAGGATTTATTAAAATGTGTATCTAAGAGTTCTTTAAAATCTAGTAAGATTTGCTTTTCATTATCTCCACTAAAAGAGGTAACTCGCAAATTTCTTTCATTCTTATTATTAGTAAAATATGCTACAGAAATACAGATAATTTTACCAAACTCTGCCCAAATTCCAGCACGTTCATAAAAATCTTCTACAGTAATCGCTTCTTTGCGTTGATAGGCAGTTTTTTTTGCAAATAACTCTTGTGTTGTATTTGGTACCTCAGACCAATTTTCTTTTTGTGGAACTGTTTCAATGTCTAAGAACAAGACATTGTTCATTTTTATTTTCAAATTCATATCATTTTTTTAGTGAATTTACTAAAAATAAAAAAGCCTCGAAAATTCGAGGCTTTTTAAAGAAATTATAAAAAAGTTGATTATTCTCTAATTAATTTTACACTTTTCACTCCTTGCTCAGTAGTAATTCTAGCAATATAAATACCACTACTTAATCCTTGAGTAGAAATAGCAATTTCAGTGCTGTTGTTGTTTTGTGAAACAACTCTTTTTCCTAACAGATTAAACACTTCAACAGAAGTTATTACTGTATTACCAGTTCTAAAGTTCCAGTTTGAATTAGATGGGTTAGGATATACACTAACATTTACAATACTGTTGTCCTCAACACCAGCTGTAGCCTCACCAATAACAACACTTCCCAAGGTAGTGTCAGTTGGATCTGCTAATGGACCAGTAACCGCAAAACCATATTGAATGATATATCCTGCAGCTAATTCAGCAGCAGTTGCTGATGCTGTAAAGTCACCTGTACTACTAATATCAGCTGTATTATTAACTACAGTAGCATAACCATTGTTTGGATCTAAAGCCTTCACAAATGCAACTACGGTATATCCTGAACCTAAATCACTAACAGAAACGTTTCCAGTGAATGTAAGATCAGAACCAGCAAGCGTATTATCTTCTATATAAGAACTTGCTTCAATGTATTTATTTGCAGTTTGTGTAGCTGCACCTTGGTCAAACCAACCTGCATTTGTTGCCTCTGCAGTCCAAATAGCAATATTTGGCTCTAAAGTCATACTTGTTGTTGTGGCAGTAGCTCTAAGATCTGCTGCACCATAAGAAAATCCAAACGCATAACTATCATCTAAGTTAAATGCATTCACATAACCATTCCATGTTTGAGATGTTGCAACAGTTACACTATTTTGAGAATACCCACAAAAAGATGTCAGTAAAATTATAAATAAAGTAATTTTTTTCATATTGAAAATATTTAAAAAGTTTGTAAGCCCCAAATATCATCAATTTTAACCCTAACATTCTCAAAATTAACCCATACAAAAACTATACAGTCTTGATTTATAGTGTTAAACAGTGATATATTAACACAACATTGCTGTTTCTACTCACTAAACTTCAATTGCTCATCTTTATCCCAAACCCCCCAATAAGAGCCAACATCTCCTTCTGAATCCACTTTCCAAGACTCATCAAATGATGAGAAATAAAAGATATCTATGTCTTCTTCCTTAGACCAGGTTTGAGCATTGATAAAATATTTCATAGCATTTTCTTCAGATGGAACTGCTCCTGCCAAACTAGAACCCTCACTTGGCCATCCTGTTTCAGTAATAATTACTTTTTTACCTTTTCCGGCACGAAGCGCCCTTTGGTACATATCTTTCATGTACAATAATGAGTAGTCTTGATGACACCCTTCCCAAAAAGGATAACAATTGGCTAGAATAATATCACAAGCTTCAGAAATAGCTGGTCGATCCTCAAACTCATAGTAAGCATCTACATATCCTACGGGAACGTCTTCAGTAATTCCTTCTTTTACTTCATTTATAAATGAAAGCAATTCTTGTTCCGATAAGTCTTGTCTGTACATTACTTCGTTACCAACGGCAGCAATATCTACATACCCTTCATTTGCTAACTTAATTAGTCCAGCAATTTCTTTTTTATTAATCTCTGCATCGTTTCCAAGCCAAGCTCCAACAAATGTTTTGATGCCTAATTCACGTGCTACTTTTGGAATTAATTCATTTCCTTCTGTACACGAAAAAGAACGTATCCATTTGGTATAGGGTTGTATTATTTTTAATCTGCGTCTAATCTGTTCCTCTGTTAAGGTGTCTCCTGGTTGTTGGCCTTCTTCATAGGGGCTTGAACAAAATCCATGTACTCCATCGAATAAAACCGCTTTGAAAATAGCTTTTAATTCTTTTGTTGACTTTTTAGATAAATCTACGTTTGTTAACGATAGAATCTTTTCTTCTCTTACTGACATTTTTTAAGTACTCTTTAATTATTTATTATTTGTGTGTTTTTTCTTTTTTCTAATTCAGCTCTAATTTCATGAGCTCTTTCTTCTGTAATACTATAATTACGCATAATAAGCATTGCTAAAATTGTTCCTATCATTGGGAAAAAACAAAAGAAAGCATGGAGCCCATCAACTGCAGCTTGTTGGTCTGTTGTTGCTAGATCTGAGTTAAAACCAACTACAGTAATAATTACACCACTAAGCGCTCCAGCAATACCATAACCTACTTTTACCATCCACCAATAAATAGCTCCAAAAACACCTTCTCTACGCTTTCCTGTATTTATTTCATCAATATCAATAACATCTGCAGTCATAGACATCATAATGGTAAATAAACTCCCTATACCAAAAGAAAAGAAAGGCAAAGCAATAATGTACATCCATGGTTTTCCTGGAATAAATAAGAAATAAAGCATAATATACCCTACCAATGAAATTGATTGTGATAACATAAAAGCTTTTTTCTTCCCTAGTTTTTTTGACATCCAAGCCACAGCTGGAATAACAATAAAAGTAGTTCCTAATGCTCCCAAACATCCAAACATTGAAACCCATATTCCGCTGGCACCTGCATCTCCATTAAATAATTTATATACAATTACAAAAAAAGTAAGGGCGGCTACTGTATTAAAAGCATTAAATATTAAAAAAGTTGCCCCACATAATTTTCGAAAT
>Ga0206128_1002931_pt1 | contig 14803 bp, 17 predicted proteins | sample Helgoland_Spring_7_FD_148601 | JGI IMG/M metagenome (GOLD analysis project Ga0206128, IMG submission 148601) | Pelagic subsurface seawater microbial communities from Kabeltonne, Helgoland, North Sea - Helgoland_Spring_Bloom_20160426_1 | ecosystem: Environmental > Aquatic > Marine > Epipelagic ... | reverse complement strand
AAAACGTCAGAGAACTTCTTGGTCACAACGGGCAAATCGTTTTTGTGTCGGAACTTGTACTCAAGGAATGTGTCGCGGGCATACTCCTTGGCCTCAGCCAAATCGCGCTTGCCCGTGCTGATACGGATCGTATGCCCATCAATCACAAAGGCTGCCTGCCAGCGCTTGCTGCGCTCACGCCGGTACACACGCACCTCGCCGTCCAGTATCAGATGTGTATCATCCCGCAGCTGCCGCATGTTGTGCTCCTCATCACAACACTACGGCTCAACGCACCAACAAGTCTACCAAAGTGTGTTTTAACCTTATAAAGCTTGGCAGTTAAAACAGATTCAGGGTTGTTTGAGCTTCAAAGCGGGCATTGTCGAACGCGCAGCCGCGTGTAACTGCGTATTTAAAGGTTATCAGCCAGCCACCACAGCGATCAACTTGCCCCCACGGGCGGCTGCGACCCTAGAAAAATGCTAGTTATTCAAACATTTCATCGAGTGCTTCTTCAGTCAAAGTACCTGCATTAAATTCTGCGGTAGCAGCCTCTGCAATAAAATCTATATACGCTACCAGCATTGCAACAGATTCGATTGACATATTGTACGGTTCGGCAAAAGCGCCTTTGTTTCTAACAATACGCGCGCCAGTAGCACCGTCTTCGTAAATAAGGAAATCTACCTGAGTAGAAGTGTTTCCTTTTACTTTTTCTTTGCACTGGTCACTTGGAAAACAAACGGCTGTTTTATCAAACCTCTTGCGAACACTGTTTTGTTTCGCGGTTTCGGACCACTCATAGACCTTGTGAAGTGCTGCACGAATTTCAGACAACTGATCCAATGTGATATCAAAATTTGATGCAATACGCTCTGTTTGTTCATCAGGGTTAATAAAGTTCAACCTGTGCAATAGCTCACCACTATCGTCAACAATTGGTTCAAGCCAAAATTCTCCATTTCCCGCTCTTCCTGCGACATAGTAGGGGACTGGAGGGAAGTTTTTCGACTTTTGCCAAGTTGATAAGTCTGTGTCAGGGTTATTCGGACGTATTGATGTATTATATTTTGATTTAGCGGTAGATGTAAGCGACCCGATATCCGCTTCTATGTTCTTAATCAGCTCCTCAAAGGCAGTAAGAGCTACTGAATTGATACCCGAACCAGTCTCTTGAAGCCTCCTTTGTTGAAGAAGTAATTCTTCGACAACGCGAAGTTGTCCAGACTTTCCGTCTAAAATACTCTGAAGTCCTGTTAACTCAACATTGATTGTCACATCACTATTAACAGCCAGTTGATTATTAATTTGCATTGGAGCCCGCACTGGTGCCCTTTCCACCTGAACACTTATATTGTCAATCAACCAATCATCATAATCAACTGGCTGTCCTGCCGCGGTTACACTCTCACTGCATATTGAAATGTTAGCGGCCTTATTCGAATTCTTGGCAATAATTTCAGTTGCTTTACGGGAGCTCCAATAATTTGGGCGACGCTTACCTTGACGAGGCATTTGCGGTGACAGGATTTGCCGTTGGGAGCCAACTTGCAGATACGCAGTCTCCAAACCATAGCTGTTATACTCAACTTTTACGGTATCTAAATGGCTAAGCTCTACTGTGCCTAAGCCAATACACACACCCCAGAGATTTGGCCAAGAGCCAATATTTTCATCACCTAAGTGGTATTGATCCTCAGATGAAAATACAGGGTGAGATTGTTGCCCGTTAGCAGCTATTGGCACGCCTAAAACTAAGAGACATCCAATAATATTAAGATACCTATAGATAGTTGTTTTCGAAAAAAAACTTGGGTTCATTTCCTGCCGCCTTATCCCTTAACTATTCTTAAACAAAAAACAGCAACCTTTTAAACGCACTCTTGCTTCCAATTTTTCGCAACGGTCACAGAGCGCTCCAGGGGCTGTTTATATTTGCTTTGTGAATGACATTAGCTTTCCCTCCACCAAAATTCTAGCGTTTGCTGTTGAAATTCAAAATTCGGTCTGACACCAGCTTGCCTCCCGCCAAAAGCTGTGTCCCCAACACTATTCTCCCAAAACCCTGCCAACACAGTGTTCGCAACACCGCGTCAGCCAACACTGTGTTCAACACAGCGATTCCGCCCTGAAAATAGTCAGCAACACGGCAAAAAAGTGTGTTTAAGGTGTGTTTTTGATTTTAGCGATTTTTTGGAATTTAACACTATGTTAAGTCATTGTTATTGCTGACTTAAATGGTGCCCGAGGGCGGAATCGAACCACCGACACGAGGATTTTCAATGGAGGGGGTGTAATTTAACTATTCGATAACAGTAGCTTATAAGGCAAGATTTGTGGTGTGCTTAATAGTGTGTTTTTACTGTCATTTGTAGGTAGTGCAAAATAGCTGTGTTAAACATGGCATTTAAGCTAACAAAGTTCCAAGCGCCATATCTCATAATCCCAAAACCACACTAAAATTCTGCCCTGCCCGTTTCAAACTAGATGTCTTCAATCTGACGAATGTTCAATGGATAACATATTTGAGACATCACTGCCAATAGGATGATTTCAGGTGAAGTCTTGAAGTACTTAAATGGGTTTTGTGTTGTCATTCATAAAAATTAGGTACCAACCAATGGGACGTCAAGTTTGTATGACAACACCGTATACTTTTACGCGGCGAACAGTGCCGTTGCTGCGAGGTCCGCAAAAACGGCAGCGCTAAGCGCGATAGTTTTGAAATGCATGTTTCCACCTATGGCTTGTCATTTACTGAACCAACTATAAAAAAGCATATCTTTTACTACCAAAATGAGTTCATTAGTTATTAAATACTCGATAGAACTTTTAGCCTTTGTTATACATTCTGGCGTACTCTTATATAAATTTTAGCCGTATGTGCTATAGCTTTTTCTTCAACTCAGTTCCGTGGTCCTCATGGGTCATGACGATGTTGGTCATTGTTTCATCAAGGAAATTAGAAAGATCAACAACATAGTATCGCAGCGAAATGTTCCAAGCTTTTCACTTTCAATCAACGCCAATTGGTGCGGGTTCTCTCTAACCGCAGCTCCGCGCGATTGGCACAACTGGTAATCGCCTTGCTTCAAGGGGCTTCAACTCGACAGAACTTTCGTCCAAGGCAACACTACGGCTCAACCCACCAACAAGTCTACCAAAGTGTGTGTTTGGGCGTGAATTTTCTGTGGCGCAAATTGCGCACCATCACTTCTTATTGATAGACTGCTACGAGACACCAAGGGCGGATTGCGGACCTTCGCTGCGGTTTGGCTAGAGGTTTGCTAAGCGGACCAAGCCGCCATTCATTGCAGCTTAGCGAATGTCCGATTTTCAGATGATACTAATAATTAAATTCACCCTTACCTTGGCCAAATGTTGGGAATGATTTCAAGGAATTTTTAATGCTGTGTGATGGTTTCATCGGTTACATTTTCTGAGATTTTAGAAATATGCGTATTACTTGAAATATGTAAGCTTGATGTAAGTCTCATCGACCATTGGCGTACCAATCTAAAAGCATAATGGAGATTGATATGCGTCTTTTCGGAATTGCCCTTGGTCTTGCGGTTGCGCTTGCGGCACCTGTCAACGCCCTCTCATTGCCTTCAAATGGTAAGCTGAGTTTTGATGTTGTCCGGAAGGGCAAAGATATTGGCAATCACAGCTACAAATTTTCAGGTAATGCTGGTTCTTTCACGGTTAAAGTGGACACTGATATCGTTGTCAAATTGCCTTTGATCAGAACAACAGTCTACAGCTTCAGACACAAAAGCGTGGAAAGCTGGAAGGGTGGCAAGTTGCAGCAGCTAAGTTCGTCTACAAATGATGATGGCGAGCCGCGACAGTTGAAGACTGCGAACAAAGACGCATTGCCAGCCAGCCTTTGGAACGACGATATTGTACGTAGCGGTAAGTTAATGAACACCATTGATGGGAAGATCATGAGTGTACGCGCAGCGGATCTTGGTATGGAAACGGTGAAGACAAAAAAGGGCAATGTTTCGACACATCATTACCGGCTATCAGGTGAGTTAGCACGCGACGTTTGGTATGATGGCGAGGGCAACCTTGCACAGGTGATGTTCAAGGCCGATGATGGCTCAACTGTGATGTATATCCGAAAATAGGACGACATGCCGAATGCGGCTACTTTATATTGAAGACAACGAAAAACTGGCGCTCAATACGAGTGCCAGTTTGAGTAACGCAGGGTTTGTGGTGGACGTTGTCCACACTGCGGCGGATGCTTTGCATTCTGTGAAAAGCTTTGGCTATGATGCGGTCATTCTTGATCTCGGATTGCCAGATCAAGATGGTTTAGACGTTTTACCCATGATCAAAATGGCCAAGCCGCAAACCCCAATTATCATATGCACTGCGCGTGATGCGCTGGATGATAGGATCAAAGGTCTGAATTTGGGCTCTGACGATTATGTTGTCAAACCGTTTGCTGTCTCAGAACTGGTCGCCCGCATAAATGCTGTTCTGAGGCGACCGGGCGGCGCGCTCGGGATGACGTTAACATTGGGGAATGTGAAGTATGAGACGGCCGAACGATCGGTTGTTATCAACGAAGTACTGACAAGGTTCTCGAAGCGCGAACTCGCCCTATTAGAGCTGTTTTTGCGCCGTGCCGAGCGAGTTGTATCAAAAGATGCGATTGAAAACGCGCTCTATGGATTCGATGAGGCAGCAACGCCAAATGCCATCGAGGTATTAACCCACCGTCTGAGGAAAAAGTTGATCGACAAGGGGGCAAGTGTCGAAATCCATAACCTGCGTGGGATCGGATACGTACTTCAGGAAAATTCTGCATGATGGTTGTGAATTTTCTTTTCGGGCAGCGCAGATCATTTAAGAGGAGCCTGCTACTCAACATCATCGCGGCGTTAAGTTTGTGCGTCCTCCTCGCTGGAGCCGTCTTGATCAGTGAGTTTTACGAACATCTGGAAGAAATCCTCGAAGACGCGATGTTAGATGAAGCCAAAGAGATCGTTGGCCAGATTGATCCAGCTGCTCCGCAACATGGCCTTGATGTTGGTTCGCTACGTTTCCAGGGTATTGAAGGAACCTATCGATACACGGTCTATGACGAAACTGGCAGCATTGTAGCCGGTGGAGAAGGGTCTGATGCTGTCTGGCAGCAACTATCGCAGATCAAATTGGGTAATCCACAATCGATTGCGCTTCTCGGTGACAGGCTTGGTATCGGATTGAGAGCCCGGATCGCGGATCAGGATGTATTTGTCTTGGTGTCCACATATCCGAAGGAAAGTAACCAGACACAGTTCGACAAACTCTTGCACGAACTCGAAGAGGGAATTGGATGGGTTGTTCTGGGTGTTCTGATGATCTTAGCTTCCGCGCTTTTTGCGACCCGTCGCGCGCTTTCATCTTTGAAAGTGTTGTCAGACCAAGCGCATCGCATTGGCCCAACCGCTACAAATCAACGGCTCGCGGCAGATCGTTTGCCAACCGAAATCGCACCGCTCATTGAAGATGTGAACATGGCTTTTGATCGTTTGGAGCAAGGTTATAAGGCCCAGAGGGATTTTGCCTCAAACGTAGCACATGAAATTCGCACACCAATCGCGGTGCTTAGATCCAGTATCGACCGGATTGATGATCAAGCACTGAAACAAAATTTATCACAAGATGCGAAGCAACTGGACCGGATATTTGGTCAACTTATTGATCTGTCCCGTGCTGATGCAGCTTTGCAATCGGTTTTTGAGACTGTGAAATTGCAAAATGTATCTGTTGAGGTCGCGACTAATTTGGCTTCGGTAGCCCTACGTTCCGGCCGTCGGTTGTCAATTACTGGTGAAAAATCCGTGCTTGTTCACGGGAATTCAGGATTATTAGGAATTGCACTGGCAAATGTTGTACGTAATGCTTTGCAATACAGCTCTGAAAACAGCGAAGTCGAAATTGAACTGCTATCCAAACCTGCCGGATGGCGGGTCCTTGACCGTGGTGCAGGCGTTCCAGATGCGCTCAAGACAGCCTTGTTCGAGCGGTTCAATCGGGGCGCTCAAGCAAACTCAGGCAGTGAGGGATCAGGCATCGGTCTCGCTATTGTAAAGTCGGTTGCAAATTCGCACAACGCGACTGTCTCTATCCAAGACCGAGATGGAGGCGGCAGCATTTTCTCGTTTACGTTTGACAGAAAAATTTAATTTTTTTCGATTTTCCCTATTGCTGTAAGTCTCTTGTAAGCATGATCGGCAACAACATCCTCAACACGTCATGAAAAGGCACGTTGAGGTTGGATATGAAAATCGAATTTTTAAGTGGGGATTGCCCCGGACGCCAAGAAGCCCAAGATCATATCAAGGGTGTTTATAATCACGTTTACGGCGCAGAGGTGACTGAGTTTGCACCGCTGTTGGTTGTTGCCAAGCGTTTAGACAGTACGATCCTGTGTGCAGCAGGTATTCGCACAGCAAAAGACGGGTTCTTTTCGGATGTCTATCTGGCGTCCGACTTTTCAACTGCTCTTCAACATGCAACGCATATCGACGTTCCAGCGCAGGAAATAATGGAAGTTGTTTCCCTCGCTTCCACAACACCTTTTCCAGTTTTGCCGATGTTGGACAAAATGATCGAATGGGGCCGTGAAAATGGAATGACCTGTGGGGTATTCACCGCCACAGCCCCCCTACGTCGTCTGCTGAAAAGAACGTCACTAAATTATGTAGAATTGGCGTCAGCTGACATATCTCAGGTTTCAAACCCAAAGACGTGGGGGTCCTATTACGACACTGACCCGAAGGTATGCGCTTTCAGCGAGGCTCTGTCTCAATCCGTTGTCTTGTCCCCACGCGCGCGCGCCACTAAAATTGCTGTGGAGGCGTCCTGATGAAACAGGTCTTTGACGCGCTCAAGCGCCATTCGCAAACCCGCCCAGATGACATCGCGTTCGAGGATGACACAGGCCAGATAAGCTGGCGCGAACTGGCCATGCGTGTCGAAAGCCTCGCCCGCGCGTTGGACGCGGTGGATGGCACCATTGGCATCGGCCTTGCGGGTGGTATCGACTATGTCGTCGCTGATTTGGCGCTGACATTCAGCGGGAAGCGGCAAGTGCCATTACCATTCTTTTTCAGCACAGCCCAGAATGCGCATGTCTTGATGGATTCAAAAGTCAGCACGGTTGTCACCAGCAATCCAGACCTGTTTTCTGCTTTACCGCACCTGAAACTCATCAACCCAGTCGCCATACCAAGTGAAAATTGCGCTTTGCGTCCTTACGCTGGCGGTGCCGAGCGGATTATCTATACTTCTGGCTCTTCAGGAAATCCCAAAGGCGTGGTGCTGGGGGATCGTCAATTGGATGCTTCTATCAGCGCCTTAAGTCGCGTCATTGCTGCGGATGCGTCAGATATACACCTATCCATCCTCCCGCTCGCACAGCTTTTGGAGCAGATTTGCGGAATTTTCCTTCCTATCGTTGCGGGCGCGAAAACAGTCTTCCGGTTTGAAGCCACCAAGTCCCTGTTTGGTGCGCCGATTGAACCTCTCGTTGATGCATTCGAGACGATACGTCCCACAACAAGTCTGCTGGCCCCAGCCATTCTGGGCCGTTGGGTCGATGCACTTGCAACCTGCAAAGCGCCTGACAGCCTTCGTTTTGTGGCCGTGGGTGGCGCGTCTAGTTCGCCATCCTTGATTAACGCGGCACAGGATATCGGCATTCCTGTGCATGAGGGATACGGTTTGTCCGAATGTTGTGCCGTCGTCGCAATGAACCGACCCGGAAACAATCATCCCGGCACAGTTGGTCCGGTACTGGATGGGCTGAGCGTATCGTTGGAGAACGGTGAGATTGTCGTCTCAGGCCCGACCGTGATGCAAGGATACCTGAACGGCGATCCCGCACCCAATGTCTGGCACACAGGCGATCAGGGCCATTTTGAGGGCGACAGGTTGGTTGTTGATGGCCGCAAAGACGCGCTTCTGGTTACAGGCGCAGGTCGCAACATCTCACCTGAATGGGTAGAACAGCGGGTAAACGCTGATCCCCGCATTGTCAGCTCCGCCTTGGGTATTCGTCGATCTGACGGGGCCCTTGTCTTGATCGTCGTGGCGGTGGCACCGGTGTTGTCCGGCGAGATCGAAACTTACCTATCAGACTTGCCGAGATATGCGCAGCCAACCGCGTTGATCATGACCGATCCGACCGAGGCTGGTCTGTTATTCCCCGCAGGAACACCCAACCGTTCGGTGGCCGCATCCTTGATCAACACACGCGCGACGCAATCATTAAACGTCACACCAGAAAGCATCGCATCATGAGCCCCACCAAGAAAGTCCTAATCACCGGCGCAGGAAGCGGCATTGGTAGAGCACTGTCGATTGAGGCTGCGCAAAATGGCCTTGATCTTATTCTTGTCGGCCGCACCGCAAGCACGTTGGAAGAAACGCGTTCCAAATGTGACACTCAAAATGCCCGTTGCATCGTCGCGGATGTAACAACCGTGGAGGGGCGAGCGTTGATCGCTGGCTCGATTGCTGGAACGCTGAACATTCTCATTAACAATGCGGGTGTCCTGAGCGTTGGGCACCTCGCAGACATGGCTGATGCCGAATTAGAGAGAATGACGACCACCAATCTTGTCGCACCCATGGCATTGACCCGCGATCTGCTGCCTGCACTGCGTAAGTCAAAGGGCCGTATCGTCAACATCGGGTCGGTTTTCGGCGACATAGCCTATCCATTTTTCGCCGGCTACTCCGCGACAAAATTTGGCCTTCGCGGGTTTTCGGATGCCATGCGCCGCGAACTGTCGGGGGCTGGTATTGGCGTAACCTACATCGCACCGCGCGCAACGCGCACAGCAGCGGAAAGCGCATTCAGCGCATTGGTAGAGCCAATGGATATGACCCTAGACTCTGCTGAAGTTGTCGCGGCGCAAGCTTGGGATGCTATCCTCAAAGGCAAACGCGAGAGCTTCCCCAGAGGTAAAGAGCGGTTTTTCGTCAAAGTGCAGCGCCTGTTTCCATCGCTGGTCGACAAATCAGTGGCCGCTCAGGCGCGTGACCCAAAAACCTTGGCGGCGCTTCGCCCGTCAAACCAATCTTAATTCAAACAATCAAAATCTACAGGACACCTGATATGAGCTACAATGTAATCCGCGCTTCGGAAGTTGGCGATACTTCCGTTACCCCAGCTGTACTTTCCAACATCAAAGAGCACTTGAAATCAGACGGTTGGGCCCTGCTGCGTGGCTTTGATATGGATATGACATCGTTCAGCGCCATCACATCACAGCTTTGCGAGACCATCACCTTTGATCCTGCACGTGAGAATACGAATAAAAGCACACAAAAAGTGGATGCCGGCCTTGGGCCAATCGGCCTTCATATCGAGAACGGCAATACGCCTGTTTGCCCCGATATTGTTACATTCTACAGCGCCAAAGCGGCTTTCGAGGGATCTCAAACCACAATTTGCGATGGTCGCAATGTCTTTGAGGCATTCTCAGATTCGCAAAAGGCGCGCTGGTCTCAACGTATGATGGTCACAAGAACACTGCCCGAGGCTTTGTGGAAACGCTATCTCGCAAATGAGCATCCAGCCATCAGCGAACCTGAAGAGGTCACGCAAGAACACATTCTTCAATTCAAAGCGTCCATTCCAGATCAAGATTTTACGCTGAATGAGGATGGTTCACTTGAGTATCGCATCAAAGTTTCGCCTGTGCGCCCATCGTCTTTATCAAACGGGCAGGCTTTTGCGAACGCAATTCTGGGGCCGTCGCATAACTATGAGCCTCCGATTTATACATTTGATGACGGTGCCGTTGTGACGTCTGAGGAAGTCGAAGAGCTTAGAGATATTGCTGAGACCTGTACTGTCGAGATCAATTGGCAGGACGGTGATGTCGCGGTGATCGATAATACCCGCGTCATGCACGGCCGCCGCGCAATCAAGGACCAAGATCGTCAATTGTTTATTGGTATGGGCAGGCTGTGAAAATGCTCAATTTACGTGCCATCATTGCTCAGAGAACCGTCGCATTACCCGTTTGTGTCGAGGAAGGTACCAGATGAGCAGTCCTGATATACCAAACGCAATAAGGGCAATTGCAGTAATATCTGCTAATATTGTCCCTATCCTCCAGTCTAGCCAGCCGGTTCTGTGGAAGATGCCAAAGATATAGTTCCAATATATTTTTCTATGTTGGAGCAGGCCATCAGGAGTAAACATCTTATTGGAAATCGCAGATTTGACGTAATAGACGCCAGTTTTTGGCACGACTATGATACTACCGTTTTCTCGTTTGAATTCGATCGCGCTCTGCTCGTGATAAGAGATCTGCTCGACCGATAGCATCTTACTTTCAGGCCAATAGCCGCGCGCTATGTTCGCCGATTGCTCTAGAGTCAGCGGTTCTTCCAAATCCATGTAGGTTTGATCGTTATCCTCGTAAGTATTGAGTGGTAAGGCTGACAGTATCAGCTCTGAATGGTTTAAATAAAATCCAGTAAACCCAAACGCTATAATCCAAGGCAAAATGAGTAAGCCTAAGTACGAGTGTACTTTTCGTAAAGATTTGAGAATTCTAGGCAACGCAATTTCCTTGATTTATTATGTAAGGGCGATATCCGGTGTGCTAATTGTGTTCTGCTGGAGAACTTTGAAGGCGCGCAACAAAGGTACCTTCCGCAACATGCGTTCATCATTTAATCGCCATAGTCGATCTAGATGGAAAGTGGTGTTTGCATCGACAACATCAAATGATCTTAACTTTGAGTAAGCTATGTTTTCGCCAGGGTAAAACTTGTCATTGTCAGCTAATTCTCCATCAACTTTTAACACTGGGCGGCGCATTCGAATTGGTAGGCCAAGAGTTTTGAACAGGCCTCTTTTGGGCAGCCATAATAAAAGGTCATCCGCTGCAATCCGATGACCTTGTCTCGCCTTCTCATAAATGAAAGTAGACTTTCCTGTGTTTTTCGCACCTACGACGATATTACAATGATCATTGATGCTATACGCTGCGCAGTGAAGCAGGCGTGCGCCTTCTACCAGTGTTAAAGTGTGATAAGCCATGCAGATGAACGTATCATTTAGTGCACTGATGAGATCTGTTTGTCTAAAGTGAGTGTCGTAGCATTTGCCGCCAATTGTGTACTCACCGTCGTTGAAACTTATTGAAACGTCAGGTTTAGTGTTTGCCTCGTCATTCGTTATTGACCAACCTGCTAAAGTGTCTGCAAGTAAGGCTGCAAAATAAGTTGGACAGCGCATTGAGATGCGCCATCCATTGGCTGTGAGTTGCCAGTTTTTTAAAAGGTGCCTGCCTTGGGTCACCGCCAATCGCCACCCTTTACTTTACAAAAGCGGCGTTGTGATTGCCCGCGTGGTCCACTGATTTTTACGCGGCGGCAAAGAAGCTGATTGTTAGCCTCTGTTGATACAATTAAAAACTTAGAAGTTGCGTCAATGATACCCTCCGTTTGATCCGGGCTCGTATCAAGTGCGGCAAACATCGCAGCTGCGTTGCTGTAGTCATACCGAACTGTATCGCAAGCAGTTAGCAGGCAAGATAGCGCTAGCGCTGTGACAACATTTTTCAGTGGCATTAGTTAAAGCTTCCCAACACGTCGTCTAGATCTGAAGCATCCACTGTAGTCAGGCCATCTGTGCTAACGTCCGTACAGTTGATTCCGCCAGCTGAACAATAGCGGCTTGCGCTGGAGGTTGAGCTACGGCTTGGACCTGATGTTGAGCTGCGGCTTGGGCCTGAAGTTGAGCTACGGCTTGGACCTGAAGAGCGTGACGGGGCCGAAGGCGCCGATGGTGCTGAGGGGCCGGAAGGTGCTGAAGGGCCACCACTCGCTCTAGCGACTGTAGCGAGAGAGCTTATAGAAAGGGTTGAAGAGGCTATGAGTAGCGTTTGGATGAATTTTCGGCGAAGCATTACGTGTCTCCTAATTGCGATTTCTTAACCGTAACTAACTTGAGACGAGGGTGTCTGTATATTGCACGAGCGGTATAGACTGCGATTAAAGGGGCGCGTATATCGTTTGATATATACTGAATTATGCTCGTTCATACTTGCCTTTGGGGGACCTCTGATTATGAATCAAAAGGCTGTAATTACGGTGTTTGGCATGAAGTTGGTCGCGTTGCTTTTCTTTGTAAGTGACGTGCTTATGGATTTTCGCGAGCATTTACGGACGGACACAAGTTACAGCTCAGAAGGATTAATACATCTTGGGTTCGAAGTATTTGCCGTATCAGCTCTTGCCGGTGGCTTAGTTGTTTCTGGCAAATACGTTCGGCTGCTTAGGCAGAAAACAGTCAAAGCAGAACAAAGCTTATATAACTTAAAACAGGATTTCGATCAGTTATTGAACGCAAAATTTGCGGTTTGGGGCTTAACGCCTGCCGAAGCTTCTGTAGGACTTTTTATGTTGCGCGGTTTCGCCACTGCGGACATTGCAAGTTTGAGAAACACGAAAATTGGCACTGTTAAAATGCAGATACATAAAGTTTTGCAAAAGTCTAATGCAGCATCGAGGAGTGATTTCGCTTCTATTTTTATGGATGAGTTTTTAGATTTTGCCGCTGAGGATGAGTTATTGTGAGCTGCCTTTCATCTTCTTAACTATGCCCCTCACGCCTTCTCACAACCAAAACCTACAAGCCCTACAAATTCCAACACCCGCATATATCCCACTTAAAAGCGCACGTAACGCGTCAACCCGCGTAAACACTCACACGTAGCGATCCCAGCAAACTCACCGCCTTACACCTGCTTACACAGCGCACTAGGTACCACTGCACTACAAGCCACCCACACCCCCCTGTGTGCCTTGCGGCTTAAGCTTGTCGTAATCTGCTTGTGACGTTGCTGTACTGGTTGCCTGCGGCATGCCTGACGGGGATTGCTGTGGCGCTGGAGCAGGGGGCTTAGACGCACTTGGCTTTGGCACAGTTGCGATAGCCTTTCGCATACGCGACTTTGGCTGTTTCTTTGCTTTGACGTCGCCACCCTTGAGCCGTGTGTTCAGTTTGTTGGCCAGAAAGCTTGCGGTATTGGCAAAGGTCTTGATGTCATCAACGGCTTGCTCAAGACTGCCCGTGCCAGAGCCTTTCTCTATGACATCGATTAGTCTGCGCAGTTCATCACGGTCATCCATGCGCAACACCCAACTGTACAAAATGGGGTGATGCACAATCACCACCCAGCTTCTGTAAGTACTTCCCTAGAAAAATCCGCAGCGCAGATTTTTGAGGCCGCAGAACCCATTTCGGATGATCACTCATACCGCCATCCGTTCTGGCGCACGCCAGACTGCCTCTGACTGCTCAGCTATGGCCATGTCACACAGCGCCTTTAGATCAGCCAAGCGCTTACTCCACGCTTGATGATCTTGCTGATCACTTGCCGCCAGTCGCGCTGCATAATACCCAAGCTTACTTGAGCAGATGCTCAGGGTTTCCACACTTGGTTCCGTGTTGTGATAGCGCAGCACGCGGATATAGCCCTCACTGCGTCCCAACCAGCTGTGACAGAACTCTGGTGTATTCTGCACGATGCCCGTGGCGATCAATTCATCGCGCATGTGTTCTAATAATCTGATGCTCATCCAATCCTCCAATGCGTTGTTTGCATTGTATTTATCACAACACGGTTGTGTTGGAGCAAACACGAGGGCGGATAGTGTCGCACAGCACCTAAGCCAGAAGCTGTGTTGCGGAAACTTCTTGCGGCACTTTGGTGCGAGACTGTGTTGTGGGAATTTCTCAGGAGACTGTGAGATAACCACTATGTTGCAACCACAAACCTACAACACAGTAGTTCCAACACAATTGTGTGTGCCCATTTTTGCGACACAACACTGCCGTTTCTACGGCCTTTTCCTTCTTCGTTGATAAATACATGCGGAGAACCACAATGGCATATGAACAGCGCAAACAAGAACGACAGGCATTGGTACAGCACCTGCTGGCGCAAGACTGGGACATATTCGGTACGCTCAAGTTTGTGAATGGCAGAACCATCGGACGTGAGACGGCCAACAAGCTCCTGCGCAGCTACTGGAACAAAGTGGATCGCGTGATCTACGGCAAGGCCGCTGAGCGTCAGGATATGCGGGTGCCACGCTGGTGCTTTGCACATGAGGGCGCGGATCATGAGAACTTCCATGTTCACTTTGTGATGCTCAGCCCACTGCAGCATACCGAACATATGTGCTGCATACTAAACATCGTGTGGGCGCAGCATCATGCTCAAACAGCGCCATTAGCAAAGAACTGGATCATGCCCGCGCAAGACCGCTCGGCTATCGTTAACTATGTCACGCATGAGTATTGGCGCATGGGCAGTGACACCATCTCGGACAATCTCAGTTGGAATGCAGAACAGTCAAACCATGCACTCAACGACAACTACACCCAACAACAGGCACATCGCATTACACGGGCGGCCAGCCCACTCTGGCTACATCAGGCACAACAGGCATCACACACACAACAGGCACGATATGAGGCATGCGGTGATTTGCAGATGATGGAGCGTGGCTAAGCCCCTTCGCGCAGCAAGCACTTGAGCAGTTTGAACATAACAGATGCCAAAGGCGCAGGTCTTGGCACATCCTTGTTCACGAGCAGCTGTTCAAACTACAGTTGATAAACAACACAGAACATCAACAAACGCTCAAACGAAGATGATCAAACAGACAGTAAGATATACAGCGTCGGCGGAGCAAACCGTTAGACGCTTTTTTTATGGGCGTGGGGTCGGTGTATCTACGCTGGTTAACCATATGCAATCAAACAGCATCGATACTACAGGTA
>Ga0206128_1002924_pt1 | contig 14827 bp, 12 predicted proteins | sample Helgoland_Spring_7_FD_148601 | JGI IMG/M metagenome (GOLD analysis project Ga0206128, IMG submission 148601) | Pelagic subsurface seawater microbial communities from Kabeltonne, Helgoland, North Sea - Helgoland_Spring_Bloom_20160426_1 | ecosystem: Environmental > Aquatic > Marine > Epipelagic ... | reverse complement strand
CGGGGTTGTTTGGTAAGTGGCACTTGGGGGATGACTATCCCTACCGGCCTCAGGACCGGGGTTTTCAGCAGACGGTGTATCACCGGGGTGGAGGGCTGGCCCAGATCTCGGACCACTGGGGTAATAACTATGTCGATGATACGCTGCTGGTCAATGGCGAGCCGAAGAAGTTCAAAGGCTATTGCACCGATGTGTTTTTCACCGAGGCGATGAAGTTTATCAAGGCGAACAAGGATAAGCCGTTTTTGTGTTTTATCACGCCTAACGCACCGCACTCGCCCTACAATGTGGAGAAGAAATATCGCGACATCTATGCTGGTGAGGACATGCCGGATGATCGCAAGAGGTTCTACGGCATGATCACCAACATCGATGAAAACTTCCAGCGGTTACGCGGCTTTCTCAAGGAACAGGATCTGGAGGATGATACGATCCTGATCTTCATGACCGATAACGGCACAGCCAAGGGTGCTGATTACGATGAGCAGATGTTCATCAGTGGCGGCTATAATGCCGGTATGCGTGGTATCAAGGCTTCGGCCTATGAGGGTGGCCACCGAGTGCCTTTTTTCCTGCGTTATCCAGCTGGAGGTATCAGTGAGGGCAAGGACGTTTCCTGCCTGACGAACTATGCCGATTTGATGCCGTCTCTGCTTGATTTCTGTGGGGTGGAATCACCGGCAACAGAAGGCAAAAGCCTGCGGCCGCTGATAGAAGGAAAAGGTGTAGAGTCTGATGAGCAGTGGCAGCAGCGGGTGGTGATTACGGATACGCAGCGATTACCGCATCCGATCAAGTGGCGCTTTTCAGCAGTAATGCAGGGGGACTGGCGGCTGATTCGTGGCAAAGAGCTTTATGACCTGAGTAATGACCCCGAGCAGCGTAAAGATATCGCAGCAGAGCATCCTGAGGTGGTGGCTAAGCTGCGTGCTGAGTATGATACGTGGTGGCAGCAGTGCTTGCTTGAATTCCACCACGCCTCACCGGTACACATCGGCTCCGAGAAATGCCCGCAGGTGCATCTGACGACGATGGAGATGCGCAATGATGATAGTGATGTGGTCTGGAATCAGGCAGGGGTGCGCTCCGGTCAACCGAGTTTTGGTTACTGGGAGGTGCTGGCAGAGACCGCTGGCGAATATGAATTCACCCTGCGGCGCTGGCCTGAGGAAACCGGTTACGCGATCCGTGCTGGTATTGAGGGCGAGGACGTCGAGCAAGGGCCAGAAGGTTTGATTTCAAAGTCGGCTACTGACTGGTATCGTGGCGGTGAGGCGCTCGATGTATCCAGTGCGGCACTCAAGATCGGCAAACAAAGCTGGTATCAGGATTTTGCCGAGGACGCCACGCAGGTGACTTTTAAGGTGGGGCTCGATAAGGGGCCGCATACGATGCGTGCCTGGTTCACCGGTGGGCTTGATGTCAGGGCCGAGACCTTGCTGTCACCTTATTTTATTTCCATCAGAAGGCTGTCAGCCGCCGAGTAGGAATTCGTTGGCCTGCTAGTCCTCGTTGGTTTCTTGGACGCTGCCGTCGTCGATAATCTCGCCGGCTTCGATGGCAGCCATGCGCTGGCGCTCCTCCTCGTGGGAGTGAATCTGGAGGCCGGCCTGCATGCCTTGACGGATGGCGGCAGCCTTCATGACGTTGCGGATCGCACTCGCCGTGAATCCATTGCGGCCAATGAGTATGGCGACATCTGACTGGGCGACGATCAGGCGGAAGTTGACCCGGTCCTCGCTAACTTCGGCAACACGAAGTTCAGCTTGGTCAGGGTGTTCAATAAACTGTAAGGCGATGAACTGGAGGAAATCCTTTATCTGATCTGTGGCTTCTTTCATGATGCTTTGCATTACTAAGTTAAGATTAATATCGGTCAAACTCAACGGCAAAGTCTTAGTCGGCTCTTAATTTTAGCGTAGGGCTCAGTTTGAGTTGACCAGTGCCAGTCGCTTGCCTAGGAAATAAGACGTCTTTAGTAAGCTGCACCCTGCGACTAAACATTAAATACAATATCTAAAAATGAGCCTATCCAATCTCGCCATTGCAAAGACAGATGATTTGCCAATTCACCATCGTGGAGATGTTCACAGCGGTAAGGTGCGCTCGGTTTATTGGCTCAGTGCTGAAGATAGCGCACGTATCATCGAGGAGCGTGGCTATGATGTGACCCGAGGAACGGAGTTGGCGGTGATGGTTATTAGTGATCGTATTTCTGCTTATGAAATCATCTGGCAGGGTGAGGATGGCTTGCAGGGCGTGCCCGGAAAGGGGGCTTCGCTCAATGCTACGGCTCTTCATTGGTTTGATGAATTTGAGAAAGCTGGGCTGGCAGGCAATCACATTCTTGAGTCACCTCATCCCTTGGTATGGATTGTGCAGAAGGCGCAGCCTGTGATGGTCGAAGGGATCGCTCGCCAGTATATCACCGGCAGCATGTGGCGTGCTTACGAAAGTGGTGAGCGCAATATCTGTGGCATCGATTTGCCAGAGGGCCTTAAGAATGGGCAGAGGCTCGATGAGCTGCTGATCACGCCTTCTACGAAAGGTGTCTTAAAAGGTATTGAAGGTGTTCCCGAGAAAGATGATGTCAATGTCTCACGTGAGCAAATCGTTAACAATTTTGAGGCCTTTGCCTTCCACTCGCCGGATGATGTGGCGCTTTATGAGAAGCTACTCTCTCAGGGGATTAAGATCATCTCTGATCATGCGGCTAAAGCAGGGCAGCTGCTCGTAGATACCAAGTTTGAATTTGGCTATATCCCTAATGCCTCTGGTGATGGCCACTCGATGATTTACATCGACGAGGTCGGCACACTCGACTCCTCACGTTTCTGGGATGCTGCTGCATACGCTGATGGTAAGATTGTTGAGAACTCGAAGGAAATGTTTCGCAAGTTTCTATGTGATTCGGTGCCTGAGGCGGATGTCTTGCTCAATAAAGAGCGCATGGATGAGCGCGAGGTGCTGGGGCAGGCTTATAAGGTTCCCGTTGATGCCATGATGGCGGTCAGTGAGCTCTACAATAACACGGCCGAGCAACTGACAGGCAAACCCATGCCGAAGATTGAAAATGCCCGCGAGGAAATCCTCGAGGCTCTGGCTCCATTTGGTATTGTGCGCTAGAAGTTAGCGACGGCTTGATCAATGAATGAGAGGATCTGCTTGCGGCCGTCTCCGGTCTTTGCGGAGCTGCTGTAGATTCTTGGCAGTCCGTCGCAGAATTCACTCATCGCCTCGGTGAAAAGATCGATATTGCGCTGGGCTGCGCCCGGTTTGACTTTGTCGGTCTTGGTGAATACGAGCACAAAGGGCACTTCGTATTCGATGAGCCATTGGGTGAACTCAAGGTCGATTTTTTGTGGGCTCAGGCGTGAGTCAATGAGCACAAATATACAGCTGACGTTAGGGCGATTGAGTAAATAATCTGAGACGAACTCATTGAACTTGTTACGATGTTGGCCAGACGCTTTGGCGTAGCCGTAGCCAGGAAGGTCTACGAGGGTCCACTTTTTGTTGATGAGGAAAAAGTTAATCAGGCGAGTGCGCCCGGGAGTGCTTGAGACCATGGCGAGGTCCTTTTTACGAGTCAGTGCATTGATCAATGATGACTTGCCCACATTTGAACGTCCGATGAAGGCAAACTCCGGCAACTTGGACTCTGGGCAGCTTTCGAGGTCAGGCGAGCTGATGAGAAAGTCGGCGGTTTGAATTTGCATGATATCTCCTTGGCCGGAATGATGCAAAGTGGCAACCAAAAAAGACCTGCATAACGGTTGCTATTTTAGCTGCAAAGGCTCAATATTGCGCCTCATGGATAAAATAGAAGCTTTTAAGTTCCGTAATCCGGATGCGCTGATTCAGGCCATAGGACAGCGTTTACGTCGTCAGCGCCTTGCGATGGGCCTCACCCAAGAGGAGTTGGCTGAGCGTGCAGGTGTCAGTCTTTCGACACTGAAGCTTATGGAGCAGCAAGGTAAAGGCTCGCTGCAGAGGCTTGCCAAGGTGGCGGTGGTTTTGGGGCTTGATGCCGATTTAAGAAGTTTGTTTAGCGCTCAGAGAAGTTTTGAGTCGCTTGAGGCGGTGGAACGCACTGGACGGCATCGTGCTCCGCAGCGACGTAGTCGTGGTAAATTGGCAGCTAGAGTTTCTGAACAGCTCGCCTCTGACAGTGATGCTGACGACAAGTCCGATCGATCCAACGAAACACCAATCTAAATATGAGAATAGAAGTTCAATACCTTGGTGGTTACAACAAGGTTACCATTGGCCATCTCGCTGAAGCAGCAGACGGGCGTATCTTTTTTGAATACGATCAGGAGTGGAAGTCAGAAGGCCTCGAGCTTTCACCAGTCTATTTGCCAAATTCTACGCAGGGATCAGTGACCACTCCGACGCCTGAATTTGGTCAGCTGTTTGGCCTTTTTGGAGATAGTTTGCCGGATTGGTGGGGTCAGCAGATGATGAAACGTTTTTTCCAAGACAAGGGCATCCCATGGAATAATATTGGTGTTCTGCAGAAGCTCGCCTGTGCTGGCGGGCATGCGATGGGTGCTATTGGTTATGAGCCGCCTTCAGCGACGGGAGATTTCCGTGACGAGCTGACCGTCGAGGTGGCGGATCTTGTTAATAATGCAACTTCGTTTCTACATGGTCGCACCGATCAGATTTTACCAGGACTGATGCGCTCTGGCTTATCTCCCGGGGGAGCTCAACCGAAGGTGCTACTGGGTTTCAATAGGGACTTCTCACGCACGATGGCGGGGGGCGGTGATCTTCCCAGTGGATTTGAGCGTTGGCTGCTGAAGTTTGATCTGGATACGGATTATCAACACGGCAAAGAGGAGTATGCTTTCTCAATCATGGCCAATGCGGCGGGCATTAACATGGCAGAAACGCATTTACTCGAATGTGATAATGGCATGTTCCACTTTTTATCGAAGCGCTTTGACAGACCGGGTGAGTCGAGGAGACATATCCATACCTATTCAGGAATCACGCACACAGCTATCCGTGATGGTGTTGAATACGGGCAGCTGATGGATCTGACGCGTATCTTGACGGGTAGTGAGATCGGGGTTGAGGAGATTTTTAGACGTGCTTGCTTTAATGTGCTTGCTGGCAATGACGATGATCACGGCAAAAACCATGCTTTTTTAATGCAGCCTGACGGCCAGTGGACGGTGTCACCAGCCTATGATCTCACCAGCACAACCAATCCGCTAGCTAGTGGTATGCGTGCTGCCTCGGTGAATGGCAAAAGCGTAGACGTTGGCCGCGCTGATTTAAGAAAGCTCGGAGAAAGTCAAAGCGTGCGCAAGATCGATGAGGTTATTGATGAGGTTATCGGGGCGATTAAGCGCTGGCCTGAGTGGGCAGAGCAAGCAGGCTTGAGCGAGCACCGCATTGATCAGGTGTCCGACGAGATGCCAGGCTACAGGCTGTGATGCGGTTCATATAATCGTCATTGGCAATCATCATTGTTATAAGTTATCTATTGAACGTTTAATTCAACAAACCACTTATCCAGTAATCCAGAATTCATGTCCTTTCCCTTTGTTCTCTCCGCCGCAGTGTTGTTGTTAGCGCTGACAGATGAGTTGGTTTCGGCAGCTGATTTTGAATCAACATTCCGCAAGGAAGTTAGTAGTTTTGTTAGCAGTTTGGATGAGGGTCAGCTTGCCGCATGCTTACACGATAGCGGCGATCAACGGCGCTGGGAAATGCGTTATACCGGCGGTAATCGATCTGGCGTTAGGATTAGCCAGCTCAATGACGATCAAAGGGCTCTGATGGTAAAGGTGCTGTCGATGGTGCTTTCTCCAGAGGGCTGGAAGATGGCAAATGCGGTGGCATTTCAGGACGCTAAAGAGGGCGGAGATGCTCTCGGCAAGTACTGGATCACTTGCTTTGGTGATCCTCGCAAGGGTGACTTTGCGTTTCGTTTGGCTGAGCATCACTTGACGATTGTTCACTTGGAACTCGCCGAGGGTAAGGCGAATGAATTTGGACCCATTCTTTTAGGCGCTAACCCGGCAACATTATGGAAGGAAGATGAGTTGGCACTGATGCATGCATGGAGTCTAGTAAAGAATGAAAACGCGCTGCTACTGGGGCAGCGTGCCATTGCGAGTGAGCCGATGAATGAAGCGGATGGTGTTAATTTTACTGGCTTGAATTCAGAGGCACAAAAAGCCATTCAAGATGCATGGGTCAAACGGCTTCGTATTTTCACTGAACCTATTCAGCAGAGAATTAATCGCCTGCATCAGCAACGCGGTGGGTGGCAGAAGTCACGTGTTGCTTATTACAATGAGGTGCCTAGCAAACGCTGTATCGATGGTGGCAGGTGGGACTTCAAATGTGGCTTGCCCGGAATGGTTTGGGCCTTTGAGACAAGTAGAGGGCATATTCACATGAGCCTGTGGGTCAGCGCGGATGCAGAGTAGTGCTTGCAGTTTTGTTGAGAAGTCCTGTTAAGCACAAATCCAGAAGTCTCGACCTTCCGTTCTGCCTGAGGCTAATAGCTCGTCACGTATTTTTTCACGTGCGCCTCTGGTGCCGACGTAGCTTACAATAATGGACTCATCTATGGGGGGTAGCTGAGTGGAAGAGATCACTGGTCTAGTTTGTATGAGACGACCAATCTTACGCGGGTCGATGTCAATGAACCCAGACGCCGCTTTCCATGCGGACTCGAGTGGGCGAGCGCACTTCCTTGCCGGACGGCCTGCTCCCCAGATCCATAATTCACGGCCTGTGAGATCTTGATCTTTGATAGCCTGGCTGAGGTAGGGGGCTTTACAGTGGTGGAAGGCTTCCATGTCATAGCGGGGATCGTTTCGAGATAAACGGCTGGCAGGGTCATGCCAGTCATAGAGAACCTCCTTGAGCTTGGTGATCATTGCTCCGCCAGCAATCCATCTAAGGATCATCTCATAGTCCTCAGGAAAGTTGCCGTCACGATAGCCGCCGAGTTGGTCGATGAGCTCTCTGCGATACATGATTGTCGGGTGGGGGACTGGCAGGTCGATGAAACGATTGAGTTTGATCTGCGCTGGGGTGATGTGCTGATTGGCCCATGCAACATGGTGAGCATAACCAGCCGCTGTGTCTGCATCTCCTGCAAAACGAGCCAGACATGATACCGCATCCAGCTCTGGCTCGGTTGACAGTGCTTGGCTTTGTTTTTCTAAGCGCGTTGGCAATGAAACATCATCAGCATCCATGCGGGCAATGAACTCTCCCTGAGCGGCTTCAAGACCAGCATTAGATGCGGCAACAACGCCTTGGTGAGGTCTCCTGATTAGTTGGATTCTGTGATCTTTAGCGGCGATTTTTTCAACAATCTCAGCGGATTTATCTTGTGAACCATCATCCACGACGATCAGCTTCCAGTTGCTGAGCGTTTGCTGCTGAATGCTGTTTACGGCGCGAGCTATGCTGGCTTGTGCGTTAAAGCACGGCATGATCACTGAGATGGTATGTGGAGGAGGAGATGTGATGCTGTATTCCTAGGCTATAATGATGGGTGTGGGAATTTTCTTTTAGCTAGCGGTGTTGTTTCTGGATGATGCTAGAAAAGGACGAAGCCGCTATTGGTTGATTATTAGCTTCATCTTTGGGGCGTGCCTCTGCAGGCTTAGGGCATGCCTGTTGAGATCGAACGCAAATTTTTGCTCAATGATAAGCCGCCTGTGGTTGCAGGTGTTGAGATGGTCCAAGGTTATTTATGTAAGGATGCAGATCGAACCATACGGGTGCGGCTCGAACGAGATGAGGACGGAGTTAAGGAAGGTCGTGCTGTATTGACGGTGAAGGGGATGCCCGTTGGGCTTACTCGACCAGAATATGAATACGCTATTCCCATGCATGAAGCGCGGGAGCTCATGCAGCTATGTAAGGGATCTCTTGTGGAGAAAACTCGCTACCGCCATCAAGTTGGTAAACATGTTTGGGAAGTAGATGTTTTTCACGGCGAAAACGAGGGTTTGGTGGTGGCTGAAATTGAGCTCTCCGATGAGGCTGAGTTTTTCGATAAGCCAGATTGGGTAGGCGATGAAGTGAGCGCAGACCCACGCTATGCGAATTCTAAGCTTAGCACTCATCCCTTCCGCATGTGGTGAATTGCCGAGCGCTAGGCTGATGAAATTTTCGGCAGCTCGCTTATTATCGGTTTGAGTAGGCCTGTGGCTGGTGAAATATCATGCCCTATGCCGATATATTCATTGCCTCATGAGGTTGAATATGGTTTCTAGTGCAATCTTGCGGCTGCACATTTTGCCTTATCCTGGGTGTGCTAAGTGGGGATTTTTTTTATCACATGAAAAACAAGTTGTTGATGAAGTACCCATCTTCTTGGTGGGGTGCTAAGTGGAGGGAAGCCTTGCCATCTGGTAATGGGCCGATAGGTGCTGCTGTTTATGGTGGGGTGCATGAGGAGACGGTAATGCTTACGCATGAGGACTTGTGGCATATGGTGGTTACCCAAGAGCTGCCCGATGTCTGTGGCATGCTGCCAGAGGTGAGGAGATTACTCTCGGATCGTATGGTTCACGCAGCTGACCATATGCTGGCAGATGAACTAACCAGGCGTGGCTATGATCCGGATATTGGCTATCCATTGCCACTCGCAGATTTGAAAATCAAGATGCCCGTCTCTCGAGGGTTCCGGAATTATAGCCGAGGGCTTGATATGGAAACTGGTGAGGTATCCGTTAACTGGCATGACGACGGTGTCGACTATCAGCGTAAGCTTTTTGTTTCTCGCACAGATGATGTTGTGGTGATGGAGATTAGCAGTAATGGCGGTGAGTTAGAGGCTGGGTTTTCTCTCGATATACATGACCCGCTAGATGCCCGCACCTTAAAGCACGGAGATAGTCCGTTACCTCAGGCGGTGGAGAAAATCGCCACGAATAATGAGTTCATTCGTTACGGAGCGCTCAATGATGATGGCAATGACTTCGGTGCTGTTGCACGTGTGATAGCTCCATCAGGAACGCTAGAGGCAGATGCAGAGCATATTCATGTTTCCGGCTGTGATAAAATGCTCGTGGTCATTAAGCTCTTTACCCATGAAGATCGCCATGCTGCCTGGCCTCGTTTGGAAGCTGAGCTGGAATCCTTGAGCACAGATTATCAAAAGCTGTTAGCTCCGCATGCTCAAGAACATGGAGAGATGTTTCGTCGTGTGGAGATTGATCTTGGTGCTACCGAGGCTGAGCATGAAATATGCAATGAGCAGCTCTTGCTCGATGCCTATCAAGGTGATGCACCTCCAGCGATGGTCGAAAAGATGTGGGCATACGGTCGCTATTTGCTGATCTCGAGCTCTCGCGAAGGCGGTCAACCATGCCATTTGTATGGTAACTGGTGTGGTGAATATCGCGGCTACTGGGCCTTCAATATGGCCAACGAGAACCTGCAGATGATTTACTGGCAGGCGCTTTCTGGCGGCCTCTGGGAGATGATGTTGCCTGTGTTTGATTACTTTGATGGCATGATGGATGATTTCCATGAGAATGCGCGTAAGCTTTATGGCTGCCGGGGTATCTACATTCCAGCGGTGACCACGCCTCCATCAGGATTATTGAAGACGGTCCGTCCGCACATCATTCACTGGACAGGAGCGGCCGCTTGGATCGCACATCATTATTTCGATTATTTCCTCTATACCGGCGACAGGGACTTTCTGCGTGACCGGGCTCTGCCATTCTTGCGAGAGACCGCTCTCTTTTATGAGGACTTCTTCATCATTGGAGAAGATGGTCATTATATTAGCTCTCCATCTAACTCGCCTGAGAACACGCCGGGTAACTACTGGGATGGTGAGGGCATGGGTGCAGCCATGGAAACCACCATGAATGCGACCATGGACTTTGCTCTTTCCAAGGAAGTGCTCAAGCACCTGATTGATGGCTCTAATCTCCTTGGGGTCTATCCTGACGAGATCGCCAAGTGGGAGAAGATGTTAACCCATATTCCGCCCTATGAGATCAATGAGGATGGAGCTGTGAAGGAATGGATGCATCCCTATTTCAAGGATAATTACCACCATCGCCACCAGTCCCACATCTATCCTTTGTTCCCTGGCAGGGAAGTAACACGCAGCTCAGACCCCGAGCTATTCAAGGCATTTGAAACCGCTATTGATAAGCGCCACGTTATCGGTCTTGGTGAGCAGACTGGTTGGTCGCTCGTGCACATGGGTAATGTTTATGCAAGGTTACTGGATGGAGATCAGGCGCTTGAATGCATTGATTTGCTCGCTCGTTCTTGTGTTAAAAATAATTTCTACACAACGCACAACGACTGGCGCAACATGGGCATTGGACTTGAGATGGAGTGGGCTCCATTCCAGATCGATGCCAACATGGGATTGTCTGCAACCATTCATCAAATGATGATGAACTCACGAACTGGCCATATATCTATTCTACCAGCCTTGCCATCCAAATGGCGCAAAGGCTCAATCACAGGGTTAATGGCTCGAGGTAAAATCTTGGTTTCTATCTGGTGGGATATCGATGGCACAGGCTTGATCGAGGCGGAGATGTGCTCGATAGGCAAAGCTCAAGAAATCTCGGTCTTGTTACCTGTCGGTGATGGGCATAGAGTCGCCGTTCAGCTTGAGGCAGATACGCCAAAGAAGTTATCCGTTGAGGTCAAGGCATCTAGCAAGAAGCCCGTCGTCGAAATGGCATAGAAAATCACCTTCACAGAGACTTCGCCCTTACCTGAAAAATTAATACTCACAACTAACTACTTATTATTATGCATTGGATTGATTGGACCGTAGTCGCTATTTTCTTACTCTCGATGATTGGTGTCGGAGTTTATTTCAGTAAAAAAGCAGGCGAGAACGTCGACTCCTTTTTTGTCTCTGGACGTAGTTTGAAATGGTATGTGGCGGGAGCCTCGATGATTGCGACGAGCTTTGCTGCGGACACGCCCTTGTGGGTCGGTGCCTTGGTGAGGAAGTTTGGAGTGCACGCGGTCTGGCAGTATTGGGCACCCTTGATTGGCTCAGCCTTGGGTGTGGTGCTTTTTGCTCGCATGTGGCGTCGCTCTGCGGTGGTGACAGACAACGAGATCCTAGAATTGCGTTATTCAGGCAAGTCAGCGATGACCTTGCGTGGTATCTCTGCAGGTATAGGTGCTTTGGTATTATGTCCCTTGATCATCGGTTGGGTAGCCAAGGCGATGGTGACTATTTCTCAGGAGGCACTCGGCCTGGGCGGAATGGAGCCACTGAATATGGCGGGCTTTGATATTTCTCCTGATATGATAGCCACGATGGTGGTCATGGGTTGTGCCTTAATGCTTTGTGCCTTTAGTGGACTTTACGGCGTTGTTTATACCGACTTTGTCCAATTCATCATTGCAACTGGAGGTGCCTTTCTGCTGGCGTGGCTGTCGGTCAGGGAAGTGGGTGGTCTTTCTGCCATGTATGAGCAGCTTTCGACTAATGAAGGCTGGCTAGGCAAGGATATGAACCTAGCGCCGGCGATTACCACTGAACTAGGTGAGGGGGCTGCAACAGGGGCCATGTCGATTTGGAACGTGATCGGCTACTTTGGTATTCTATGGTGGGGTGTGGCTCTGTCTGGAGGTTATCAGGCTCAGCGTATTCTTGCTTGTAAGGATACCCGCCATGCTTCCAATGCGATGCTGATGCATACCATTGTTTATTACGCGATTATTTCGCTGCCGTGGGTTGTTGTCGCTTTGGCCTCGGTGATTGTTTTCCCCGACATGGGTGAGGCTGGTGATGATGCCGCTTATCCGCGCATGATTCTGCACATCCTGCCCATCGGACTTCGTGGCATCATGATTGCCGCGATGATTGCCGCCTTTATCTCGACGATGAGTACTTTGTTTAACTGGGGTTCGAGCTACATGGTCAATGACCTTTACCGTCGCTTCCTGCACCCCACAGCTACCGATAAGCACTATGTGATGGTGTCTCGTATACTGACCATTGTCGTTGCCGTAGCCGGTGGTGTAATTAGTTTTTATGCAGACAATATTCAGCAACTACTCTCGATCTTCTTTGTGGTGGGTAGTGGTGCCGCCGTGGTCGGTGTCGTGCGTTGGCTCTGGTGGCGCATCAATGCCGTCGGTGAGCTTGCTGCCTTTGTCGTTAACTATGTGGTGGCAGTCTTGCTGCTCTTTGGTGGTGATATGTTTGGACTTGAGCAGCCCTTGTTTGATCCAATCATGGCCCAATTATTGAATCTGCCAGATGGCGTGAGTTTTACAGCTGACTATGATCTGCTTGGTGCGCGCATGCTCTTCATGACACTGGTCGGGTTGTTTGCCGTCGTGGTAGTATCCCTCTTTACTAAACCCACAGAGATCTCAAGGCTGAAGGAGTTTGTCATGAGGACACGTATTTTTGTCCCAGGCTGGCGCAGAGTAACTGATGAGATTCCGGGTTATGTTTCAGCTCACCCAGTCGGCCAGGTCCTGCTGGATTGGGCCTTGGTGGTCGCCACGGTTTGCTCGCTGCTGTTTGCCTTGAATAACATCGTGCGCACCAATCCGCTCATGACCGTAGGACTGTTCGCCCTCTTTGTGGTGCTGCTCGTCATTGTGCTCAAACGCACCAAGCGTGAGTGTCCAGTTGATGACGCCAAGGAAGATGAGGGCAGTGAAAACAGTTAATCTGAGAAGCATTCATCCACTCAACAGCTTAGAACAAAACTTTAGACCTAATGTTCAAAAACTTAGTCCACACCACTTCACTCATGCGATTTAAAACATTACGCTTCATTCCTATTGGCCTAGCTGTCTCGATGATAGCTGCATGCTCTGAGAAACCTGATACGGCTGCGGGTGAAGCTGGCGAACTTAAAGACGTAGCAGAGATCAAGGTGGATCTCGGAGCTTCCGTGCTCGATCTGTTTCCGGATACGGGAGTCGATCCTGTAGAAGGATCTGCCGGTGCAGAGAGCAGTTGTTCATTCAGCTATGTTCCCTCAGGATCTACCTGGAGAGAAGGTTTGAATGAAGAGGATGTTTTTTACGCCTCAATCAAGGGTGATGGCTGGATTATGGGCGTGGGTAAGGGGGGCTCTATTTATTCCCTGCGTGGTCCCTACGGTGAGTCTGTGCCACCACAAAGAATCGAATCTCCATGGAATGATGAGGTCTGGCAAACGGTGGCTACCAACGAGGATCTGATTGGGCCCATTCACGAGTATCAAGCGGAACACCGTGACCAATATCGTGTCACCGAGCCGCTGATGTATTTCATTCACCAGTCTGGCATCTACACCCCCGGGGCAAAGAAGGATGATGGTGGTAAGTCTGCTGCATTTTATTCGCCCACCTTGCGCGAGCGCTGGAATGCTGACACCAAAACTCTCGAGCTCGTTAGCTGGATGCAGCAGGCGCACACGCCTTGTGTTTGGAAATCGGGGCTACTCATCTACACCGCCTATCGAGATCTCGGTGGTGGCATTCTGGAGGTGAACAAGGTGCTGCACAACTTTGGTACGGAGAAGATGAACTACACCAATACGCCATGGGGTGGCATTCGTCATTCCTCTATGCCTCACGGTATTATGGCCAAGCCAGATGGAGGCTGGGAGGCGATTGATGGCATCTACGGTTGGACAAATATTCCTACCAAGAACCTGGTCGATACCGGTGGCTGGATGGCTTGGACCCAGGATCCTAAGAATGAGGCGAGCCCATCACTGGCACTCGTCTTTGGCACCGATGCTAATGATGTTTCCAAAGGCAGGCGCATGGACGAGGCAATTCGCTGGGGTAAGGCGGGAAGTGGCCCCGGATCCAATATCCGAGACTACCAAGTTACCGAGCGCATGGGTCATCCTGTGATTGAGCCCGGGGATTCCTGGAGCATTCGTTGGTATATGGTTTCTGGTTCGTTTGCGGACGTGCGTGATCACGCAGCCAAGCTTGCCGACAAGGCATTCATTGCTCCGATTCACTATGAAAATTCTCCCACCCAGTCTTTATGGGTGGATCAGGGCATCGTCAATACCGAGGGCAGGGGAGAAAAATGGGGAGCGCTACTTGCATTTCCTGAACAGGGTGCCGTGCCTGTTTTTTTACTTGTCGATAAACGCAGCGACAAGCAAGTCATTAGCGCTGACATCTATGCCCTTGCAGAGTCTGAGGCGTATCCCAACCCTCTTCCAGAAGATCATGCGGAATACCAACGTTACCAAAATCGTAAAATTTACCGGCAATACAGCCCACATATCGGTTACGAAAGCCTACTTGGCTATGCCCATGTAAAACAAGACGAGGACTCGTTGGCTGGCAAGATTCAGATTCCAGAAGGAGTCGAGCTGCATGCGTCAGCGAAGGCTCTACGGTTTGCGGAGTAAAAGGGGGGGCTTTAGAGCTCTGTATCTGCTCCAATACGGACCTTTGTTAAGGCCAATTTGCAATTATTGATGGCCCTTGTGGCCGATATCTTAGTCGCTGCATGCTTGTTCCATGTATGCGCTTTTTATGTGTCGCGTATTTATTGGCTACTCTGAGAAAAAAGCCGGCAAGTCAGAGATTTGAGAGGAGTGATAAAGATAACACGGTGTATTTATAAGATATTTACACTACATCCATATTCAAATCACAGAATTCCTCATAATGTTCGTTAAGAAAGCCCAGTAGAGTCCTTTATATGATGTCGACAAATAGATCTGCTTTGTTGCCCGCATCCTGCAAAATAAGAAAAGAAGCGTGCTAGGTGCCAATAGCTACAATTTACCGCCTGTCATTTTAGCACAAGCTTAATTATATTACAATGTAATTACACCCTTGCCCTTTTGTCCATTCTGTTTATAAT
>Ga0206128_1002915_pt1 | contig 14849 bp, 21 predicted proteins | sample Helgoland_Spring_7_FD_148601 | JGI IMG/M metagenome (GOLD analysis project Ga0206128, IMG submission 148601) | Pelagic subsurface seawater microbial communities from Kabeltonne, Helgoland, North Sea - Helgoland_Spring_Bloom_20160426_1 | ecosystem: Environmental > Aquatic > Marine > Epipelagic ... | reverse complement strand
AAAATACGGATTTCACGATTTATCAAACTACACTTACACTGCAAATACAGGTAGATTATCCTTAGTTTCAAATGGAACAGAAGCAGTAAGTATAGATTCAGAGCAAAGAGTCGGTATTGGGATAACAAATCCAGCTGGATTACTTCATATAAAAGGAGACACAAACAGTAACGGTGCTGAGATATATCTCCAGGTCGATAACAATAATACCACAGACAATCTTGGCGCAATTCACTTTGGTAATAATGTTGACGCAACGTTATCTGAAATAAGTAGCGGTACGTCTGGCGCAAATAACTCAAGTTACATACGCTTTGCTACATCTAACACTGGCGCTCAAGCAGAAAAAATGCGTATATCTGCTACCGGTAACGTTGGGATCGGTACGACAAGTCCTGTTTATAAACTTGATGTAAATGGAGGTGTACAAGCTGGTGGAAAAGTAACATATACAAAATCAGCAGGAAGTTTAAACACAACAGGATATGCAGTAGCGGGAATAACAGCAGACGCAAATGGCAATGGTAGTTCATGTGGATTTACGTTTACATGCTTTGGGCACACAGGTGGGTATCAAAAAATAGTTTATTCTTGTTATAATGGCGCTGGAACATGGTACGCTAAAAAAGTTATAAATGAAGGTACTAATCAATTAAATGTAGTTGCATCAGCTAATGGTTCTACGATTACATTTACATTTAAAGCAATATCATCAACCATGTACTACACACCAAGAGTAACAGTAGAAGCGACAGGTCATAATATAAATTCAACTTACGCATAAGACATGGCAGAAATTAAAAAAATAAGTACAGAGTTACAATTACTAGATAAGTTTTTAGATACAAGCGGAGATGCAGGAACAGCAGGTCAGGTTTTAACTTCTACTGGTACTGGTATAAATTGGGTATCTGCAGGAACACCAGGTTCAGGTGTTTACTTACCATTAGCTGGTGGGACAATGACAGGTAGTATAGTATTTAACAATAATGTAGCTGAAACCTGGAAAGACAACGCTGGCGCAACTACCAGAATGATGATATTGAACAGTACAAACGTTGCATACATAGGCCCAATAGATACTTATGCAGGTGGTCCTATACTTTATGGAACTTCAGCCGACGTGACAGCTCAAATTTTTTACACTGGAGCCTCTGAAAGAATGCGTATTACCTCAGCGGGTAACGTCGGAATCGCGACTACTAGTCCTGGTACAGCTTTACAAGTTGGTGGATTAGATGATGGTAGTAATTATGATATAACAGTGGGTTGGAACGCGGTTAGCTCTCAAGCTGTAGGTACTAAAAGATCTGCATTAACTTTTAAAACAAGTCAAACAGGAGTTAATAACGAAGATATATATAAGTGGGATATAGCTATGGTAACAGCTCCTGCTACCGCATCAAGCGAACCTTTTGGTTCTGATTTAGCTTTTTTAAGAAGTACTAGAAGCTCAACGTCTGTCGACGAAACGACCATGATACTTACACAGCTTGGCAACGTTGGGATCGGAACTACTAGTCCTAACCAAAAGCTACAAGTTGGCGGTAACCTACACGTTTACGATGAAGTGGGAAATACTGATGCTGCAATTTTCATAAGCACAGGTACCTCAAACGTAACAACTGTTAAAATAGCTTCAAACGGTAATTCTTTCTTTAACGGCGGCAACGTCGGGATTGGGACAACTAGTCCTGGAGCTAAGTTAAATGTCACAGGAAACTATGGTGATGTTATAAAAGCAGTAAGTGGGTCACAGAGCATAGCAACTAATTTCGTAGCGCCAACAACAGGTAGCGGTCGTAATAATATAATATCAACAGCAGGGGAGTTTAATATAGGAACGTCTGATGCTCAGCCTTTTAGTCTTGCAACTAGTAATATATCTAGAGTATCTATCCTTTCTGGTGGTAACGTTGGTATCGGGACTACTGCTCCTGGTGTTAGATTACACGTAAACGGTGGAGGCGGAATATTGGTAAATAATGGAGGGTCAGATACTGTTTTATCGGCAAACTCAAATACAGGTGTATTTATTATTGGAGACACAGAGGAATTAGGCGATGGTGTTTATGCTACAAATACCAACACTTCTTCTTTTGATATATATTCCACCGGTAGTATTAAGTTTAGAATGAAATCAAATGGTGACGTAGGAATCGGGACGACTACGCCTGGTTCTAAACTTGAGGTCGCTGGTAATACCTTAATAGACGGTGTGTTAACAGTAGAAGGGCCTGCTCCTGGGTCAACCACACCTATGCTTAAACTTAATAGAACTTCTCCTGTAGTTGATTATAAGGATTTAAACTCTTCTGGATTCTTTTTATTGAAAGAACGTTTTATTAATTCTGGTAATACTGTAATAGGATCTCGTGAAGTAGCTCAAAATCCAGGTGGATCCGGAATCTATCATAATTTCGACAATGGTGCCACAGGAGGAAGTCAGTTCCATCAGAAACAAAATTCATTTCACTGGAAAATAAATAGTACTAGTGAAAAATTAACGCTAGGTACAAATGGATATTTTGGTATAAATGATACTTCTCCAAGTTATCAACTTGATGTTAACGGCAGTGGTAGATTTACGTCAACAGTTACAGCTACAAACTTTATATTATCCTCTGATGAAAGACTAAAAGAAAATGTTGAAAAAGTATGTGATAATAGAGTTAAAGCAGATTGGAAAACTTTTGAATTAAAAACAGAAAAAGGGCAAAAAAGATATGGTGTTATAGCGCAAGAGCTAGAAAAAACAAACCCTGAATTTGTAAGAGAAGACAGCCAAGGATTTAAGTCTGTTGCTTATATAGACTTACTAATTGCTAAAATTGCTGAGTTAGAAGCAAGATTAGAAAAACTAGAAAAATAATGGCAGTACCAAATACAACTACTTTTACACTACAGGATGTTGTTGATGAGGTTAATCCAACGACAGATGATTTAGCTGATTGCTTTGCAGACGCGACAAGCTCTAGCTTTGATTCTAACTATAGTGGTGATAAAAATAACTTACTTAATTTTAGAAACTATGGAGGTGAACAGTATTGGGATTATGCGGCTGGTACTCAATCAACAATTACTAATATATGCTCTTTATCATTAACTGAAATAATATATCAACAACATCCCACTATTCAAGCTTTTGATTTTAATGATCCTATATATTCTGATACATCAGGAACACTTGCGCCTGCTGGATGGTGGAAAGTTAGTATACTTTATAGATACTGGACTGGATCAGCTTGGTCAGGATCAACATCATCGTGTTAAAATAAATAAATAAATAAACCAAAATTAAAACAAAAATTATGACAAATTACAATTGGAATTGCAAAACAGTAGATTGCTACCCAGAACAAGACAACGAAGCGGATGTAGTGTACAATGTGCACTGGATTGTAACAGGTACTTCAGATCAAGTAGATCCACAAGGAAATCCTTACTCTGCAACAAGCATTGGAACACAAACTCTAGACACAAGTCAGATAACGAATTTTATACCGTTTGAAGATTTAACAAATGATGAAGTTGTTGCTTGGACCAAAGGAGCTATGGGTACAGAACAAGTTACTCGAATTGAATCTAGCATACAAAATCAGATAGATAGTTTGATTACACCTACAAGTGTTACATTAACTATCGGAGAGCCTGTGCCGCCAGTAGAAGAATAAATAGGTAAAAAACCTATAAAACGGGTAATAATACTTATGTAAATTAAATCAAATAAAATTATATTAAGTATGGAGGCAATCGTTAAGAACCTTAACTTTGGAGAAGAAGCCAGGGTTAATGTGTTCAAAGGTATAGAAAAACTAACAAATGCAGTTAGTTCAACATTAGGAGCTAGCGGTAAATGTGTTATGTTAGAAGACAACACTGGGAACCCTATTATAACAAAAGACGGGGTTACAGTGGCTGATTCTATAATATTAAGAGACCCTGTAGAGAATATGGGTGCTACTCTTTTAAAAGAAGCAGCTAGAAAAACAGTTCGAGAAGCAGGTGATGGTACCACTACAGCTACAGTTCTTGCCCATGCTATTTTACAGGAGGCATATAAAGTTTCGGATAGAAAAAATTCAAGAGAATTAAAAGATGGTATAAATAACGCCACTAACAAAGTAGTTGATTATTTAGAGTCTATATCAGTTAAAGTTAAAAACACTATGATTGATCAAATAGCAACTATATCAACAAATAATGATCCTGAACTTGGTAAGATAATAGCAAATGCTTTTAGAGCAGTTGACAACACAGGTGTTGTAATGATGGAAACATCAGCTAATGGGGAAACTATAGTTGAAGTTGTGGACGGTGTTCAATACGAGAAAGGATTAACAAATTCTCATTTTATAACTAACAAACAAACAAAGTCAGCCGAATTGGATAATCCATTGGTTCTACTTATAGAGTCACCAGTAGATACAATAAGACAAATACAATCTGTACTAGAGTACGTAATAAAAAACAATAAACCTTTGCTTATTATAGGCGATTTAGAACAAGGTGTTTTATCTGCTCTAGCTATGAATAAAAACAAAGGTAATATAAAAGTTAATGTTATCAATGCTCCAACATATGGAGTTAGCAAGCAAGAAGTTTTACAAGATTTATCTTTGTTGACAGGTGCTACAATAATAAACGAAGACTTAGGCGATGATATGGATATGATCCAGATAGAACATTTAGGTAGTTGTTTAAAAAGTGTAACATCTCAAGTAGAAACAATACTTCAGGTTGAAGAATCTAGTGAAGAAATTTTAAATATCATAAGTGATATTAAAAAGCAAATAACAAAGACAAAGCGCCCTCACGAGGTTATTAAGCTTGAAAAAAGATTAGCTAGGCTTTCAGCAAAAATAGCTATAGTAAAGGTTGGCGCAAATTCAGAAATTGAATTAAAAGAAAAAACAGATAGAGTTGAAGATGCTATCTGTGCAACTAAAGCCGCTATAAAAGAAGGTATAGTTCCAGGCGGCGGTATTGCACTGCTAAACGCAGCGTCAAAAATAAAATCTAAGTCTATAGGTGAATCAGTGCTCCTAGAAGCTATTAAGGCACCTTACAGGACAATACTTGAAAACGCAGGCATAATGGACATTAAAGAGCCTAAAGACCAAGGAACAGGTCTTAATGTGGTTACAGGTAAGTCAGTAAATATGATTAAGTCTGGAATAATAGATCCATTGTTAGTTACAAAGAGCGCGCTTAGAAATGCGGTGTCAGTAGCTACTACTATTTTATCAACCGATTGTGTAATCAACAATTTAAGAATAGATGAAAGCAATAGGTAGAAATATAATTATAAGAAAAGAAAAAGAAGGAACCACTGAAACAAAAGGTGGTTTACTTCTTGCTGAAACTCAGCGTGAAGATATAAGGTATACTAAAGCAACAGTTGTTTCAACGGGAGAAGACGGTTCTAATGCTGGCTTAGAAAAAGGTAGCAAAGTATATTTTGACAGACATGCTGGTCATAAAATAGAAGTTGAAAAAGAAATATATCATCTTATAAAATTACAAGATGTAGTTGTTGTTTTATGAAAAGGCTAGAAGCAAGGGATATCAAAGATATGAACTTGTTAAAACATTATCGTATAATACGTAAATGGGCTTGTAAAAACAATGGCTTAAATGATGCTGATCTTGAACTTCTTATACATTTTGATTGTATGGATTATTTTACAAAAAATGATTTTATAGAAGGCACTTATTCTTACAGCTGGGATAACAGACGTTGGAATAGATTATTAAAAGAAGACTGGATAGTTGTATGGAGAAAAAGAAATCGAACAACACAAAAATACCATATATATAAAGTTTCTTTTAAATGTAAGCAACTAATAAGTAGGATGTATCGAATGATGCTGGGTGAAGAAGATATACCTGTTAGTAGAAGAAATCGCATAATGGCAGGAAAGTCTTATACAGATAAAGTTTTAAAAAAAGCAATAGAAATAGTTAATAAAGACAAAAATAGATAGTATGGATACACCATTAGATAAAAAACTTATTGGAAATCAGGACAAGCTTCCTGAGGCTTTAAAGACTAAAATTGAAGCCGCTCCAGAAAGCCCAGTTAAATTTATGGGTGGATTAGCAGCCACTGCTGCTAGATCAAGTTCTGGTGGAGGAACCGGCTCACTTGGTGATATAAGTAAAGGCATATTTGGTAAGGTTCAAAGAGCAATAGCAGAGAAAGAGCAATCAGACTACAGAGCGGGTGCTAATGTCGGTGATCCATTTTTTAAACCAGGCGTGGAAAGAATTAGGCCAGAACAAAGAACTGATTCTGCTAGTTATGGTAGTAAATCTGTTTTTTCACCTCAACAAAGTTCAAATTGTGAAAACGTGTTTGGCAATCAACAACAAAGACAAATGAGTATGCCTAATAGAGGTAATATTGAAGGACCTTTGTTTATGGAAGATTTATCTGGTGATGGTAAGATTACACAGAAAGATGTAGGAATTGGTCAAGGTTGGATTAAACCTGATAAAAAATAAATATATAATATGAAAGAAAAAGATAAATTTGATATGGGTAAAGCACAATTAAAAGGACAAGTAGGTGAAAACGCTGTATGGGACGGACCATTAGATACAACAGGTTTTCCAATGGGTAAAGGTTCAAGTTCAGGTATTAAAGGTATGCAAGTATCTAAATATCCAACACCTTATAAAGCGATGCCTATTACTCAGATTGCTAAAGGGTAAAGCATGGCTTATATTCAACATGACTCTCCATTTTTAAAAAAAAAGAAAAGCGCTGCCAGAACTGAACGTAAAGAGTTTCGTCAAGAAAGAAGAGCCAATAGAAAAGCTGAAAAAGGTAAACCTATTTCACGTAAAAAATCTGAAGGTAATTTTGCTAAAGTAAAAGAAGGTGGTGGAACAGGTTCTGCGGCTGGAGGCGGTATGACTAGCAAAGGAGTTAAAGAATATAAAAAAAGAAATCCTGGTAGCAAACTACAAACAGCTGTTACTAAACCACCATCTGAATTAAAGCCAGGTAGTAAAGCTGCTAAAAGACGTAAGTCTTTTTGTGCTAGATCTAGAAGTTGGAAATCGGAAAGAGGTAAAGCTGCTAGAAGAAAATGGAATTGTTAATAAATAAATGAATATATAAATAAATAATTATGAATCACAAGTCACCAATGAAAAACCAAAATAAAGGTTACGGAAAAGAGTCAGCTTCTCAAGAAAGATCAAATCTACTTAGCATGAATCCTTTAACAAAACACATGTCAACACCTATGCATATGGGAGGATCTAAATCATACGGATCAGCCATGATGATGAAGAGTCCTTGTAAAAAAACAGATAAAAAAATAATACAAGATTACTCTAGAAACGCTATTGCTGATTATAAAGCAGGTGATAAAAAAGCTGCTAATTACGAAAAAAAGAAAGCACTAGAAGTAGGTGCTGGAGAAGGTAAATAATAAAACAGTAGAGGTCTGTATTAAAACTCAAAACGCCACACACTAACACTAACTTAACACTAACACTAACAAAAATGGCAAAATTTTTAAAGATCCCACTTACTGGAGTGGCTAATACACCAGAACAATTAGTATCAATTGACCAAATCGTGTCTGTAGTACCTGGAAATGTTGCTGGACCTGGAGCTAATCCAACCACAACTACAAGAATTTTCTTAAACGCAGCTGCTGCATTTGACACTATCGAAGTAACACACACTGCTGCTTTAGTAGCTGGAGATGTATTAAAAGCTTTTAATTCAGCTTTAACTGCAAATCCAGGAGGAGTTGTTTCCACTTTAGGATCACCAGTTCAAACTGCTCAAGTACCTTTAGCTCAAAGCGGAGGACAAGGACGTCAACCGATTACTACTGCTCAAGTAAATGTAACTTACACTGCAATAGCTTTTAGTTAATTTACAATTATAATTAATCTTGCGGGTGTATTATCCCGCAGGGTTTTTTTAAAACAATTTATGGCATTTAAACTAAACACACCACCTTACAGTTTTGACAGTACTCCTATCTATCACGTAGACATGGAAGACGGAGTTTTAGGTAAAGCCAACAATAATGGTTCTATAATAATAAATAAAGACGTAGATCCAAAGAAAAAAGAAAGTGTAATAGCACACGAAAAAGTACACATTGACCAGATGAAGCGTGGTGATTTAGATTACGATGATCAAAATGTTTACTGGAAAGGTAAAAAATACTCAAGAGCACAAATGAAAGAAGGGGCTAAAAATTTACCCTGGGAAAAAGAAGCATATAAAAAAACTAAATAACAATGGCATTTAAAATAAAAGCACCATTTCACGTAGAAGGGCAAGGATCAACTATAGATCCTGGTAAAAAAATAAATTTAACTAAAAAAGACAGTCCAGATTTTGCTAAGTCTGGAGTAGGTTCTAAAATTATATCATACCAACAATACAGAGACTCAGGTGCAGTACCTAAAGGTATGGAAAAAGTTTTTAGTGGTAAAGGTAGTTTAAGAGTTTCTAAGTCTTTTACTGGTAAAAAATCAAGTGGACGAGGAGAAGGAACAGGACAAGGTAGCGGTTCTTCTATAAAAGGAACCTCAGCAGACACAAGAACATACAACCCATTTGTTAAAACTACACCACCACCACCACCACCACCACCACCTAATGATACAAAAAAAGAAGAATTAAAAGTAAAAACAGAAAAAACTGTTACTAAAACAAAAGCTTCTGGAAAACAAAGTAAATTATCAAGTACTAACTTAGGTAAAAAAGGTAAGCAGAAAAAGTTTGGTGATGAAGTTACTATGCAGTCTACTAGAAACAATAAAAAATCAACACCTAAAGAAAACACTTTAGATGCTATAAATAAAGTTTCTATGAAGTCTGATAAATTTGTACCTGCTTCTAAGAAATCAAAAGCAGCACCTAAAGATAATTCTAGAAAAGCTATAAAAGCTAGAAAAACTGCAGACAAAAAAGCAGGTGTATCTAAATCACAGATGAGAGCTAACAAAGCTAAGTCTAAATCTGAGGCTGCATTAGCGAAAGCTAAAAAATCTAAAAACCCAGATTTTAGAGCACAATTAAAACGTAAATCAGATAGATTAGCTAAAAGAGCCAAGCGTAAAGGTAATTCTTAATAAAAAAGCAAAATAATTATGGCATTTAAAATAAAAAGATTTATATCACCTCTTCACTTAGAAGAAGATAAAGACAAAGACAAACCAGCCGGAAGTAGAACAAGTAGTAGAATAAAATCAGATGATTCTAAAACTATTGAAAGGCTTAGAAAAGAGTATCCAAAATATGATGTATTTCCTACAAGAAATAAGACTAGTTATACGCTGCGAAGCAAAAATGGTAGGGGATCATTTACTGTTACTCCTGGTAACAAAAAAAATTAATAAATAGTGAAAAAGATATTAGATTTTTTTAGCACTAAAGTCTTTAAACAAGTTGGTGATGTGGTTGACAACCTATTCACTAGCGAAGAAGAAAGACTCAATGCTAGAAATGAAATATTTAAAGTATTACAAGATGCTCAATTAGAGTTGCAAAAAATGCAAACTGAAATCATTGTAGCTGAAGCTAGTGGTAATTGGTTGCAAAGAAGCTGGAGGCCAATACTTATGCTTTCATTTGGCTTTATAATAATATATACAAAATTTATATCACAGTTATCAGCACAACTAATAACACCTACACTAGAGCCTCAGTTTTGGGGTTTACTAGAAATAGGTATTGGGGGTTATGTAATAGGTAGAAGTGGTGAAAAAATTGTGGACAAACTAGGGCCACTATTCAATAAAAACAAATAAACAAATAAGTAAAATATGGGATCACAAGCAATAGATGCTGGAGCGTTTGGTAAGGCTTTAGCTATAACCGGAAGCGCTAATATTCAACCAGCTTCTCAATGGCCTTTTTTAAATCAATCAGGAGTCGCAGGAACTAACTTAAATGGTTCTCAGATATATTCTGGATCAGGAGGAGCGATAGACGTTATACTAGCAGATACAGTTGGTGTACAAGGAGTTGTTACTTCTTTAAGCTTAATTTCAGGAGGAACAGGTTATACAGCTGGAGCTGGACAAGCTACTACATCCGCTAGTGGTTTGGGTACTGGACTAACAGTAACTACAACAGTAGTTGGAGGAGTTATTACAGTAGGTGCAATAGCCGCCGCGGGAACTGGATACAGACAAGGTGATATAATAACAATCGCTGGTGGAAGCGGTGGTCAATTTAGAATAAGCGTTGTTGACTCGTTACCAACGGCTGCTCAAAAAGTAACTTTTACAGCTGTGCCAGCTGGAACTGTATTACCAGTGTCGGTTGATTATGTTTTAAACACGTCAGCAGCTACAGGTATGGTAGCATTAAGATAAAGTGTAAATAGTAAATATATACGTAACTATATATTATGTATAAACAATTAAATTTAATAAAATGTCAAAAGAAAAAAAGATTACAGAAAAACAATTAGAATCGATTAAAGAGGTTCAACAGAAAATCAACGCTATATTACTAGACGTGGGTTATTTAGAAGCTAGAAAACAAGACTTAATTTTTGCCAACGCAGAAGCGGGTAAAGAAATGCAAGAAATAAAAGTTGAGTTAGAAAAAGAGTATGGTCAAATAAACATAAATTTAGTTGACGGTAGTTACACTGAAGTAGAAAAAGAAGCTAAAGAGCTCGAGGTTGTAGAGTAATGGATTCAGTTGTAAGAAAAATTAGTATAGGTTCTGATTATAAAAATGATGCAATGCATTACGCTGTTGGTCAACAAGTTTATGGTGGCCATACTATATCAGCAATATTATATGATCAAGAAACTAGCTCTTACAGTATATTCATAAAGAAAGAAAACGAGATTATGCCATGGAAGAAATTTAATTCTAACATGGCAATATCCGTTGAGTATGATTTAGAATATTAATGAAAAGTCTATATGATTTTATTGTCAAGCCTCTTGGTGATAGATATGAAAATGAAATAAAGCTTGGAGACAAAACTTTAGTTTTAAATACTAAAATAGAAAACTGGAAAGCTGTTAACAACTTAGCCGTTGTTATTGAAACTCCAAAAGCTTTTAAAACAAATATAAAAAAAGGAGATATAATAGTAGTACATCAAAACGTTTTTAGAGTTTTCTATGATATGAAAGGTGTAAAAAAAAATAGTAGATCATATTTTAAAGATGGTTTATATTTTTGTGCTGTAGATCAAATATATTTGTATAAAAATACAGGCGATTGGAAATCATTTGGCGACAGATGCTTTGTGATGCCTTTAAAAAATAAACAATCTTTAAGTCTAGATAAAGAACAAAAGCTTATTGGTATACTAAAATACGGTAATAGCTCCTTAGAAGCGCTTAAAATAAGCCCAGGAGACGTAGTTGGATTTACACCAAACAGTGAATGGGATTTTGTTGTAGATAATCAAAGAGTTTATTGTATGAAATCTAATGATATTGTAATTAAGTATGAACACCAAAAAAACGAAGCTGAGTATAATCCAAGCTGGGCAAAAAGCAGTTGAGGAATTAATTAAGGTAGCTAAAGAAGCTATAGTAGATTCAGGTGATGATATAACTGCTGATAGATTAAAGAATGCTGCCGCTACAAAAAAGTTAGCTATATTTGACGCTTTTGAAATACTTAATAGAATTGAAACAGAAGAAGCATTATTAAATGAAAATCCTAAAGAAGCTAAAGAAGAAAAAGCTTTTAAAGGATTTGCTGAAGGAAGATCAAGGTAATGTACGAACAAACTTTACACTCTGTAGTTAAAGACTACGTTAAACCTAAAGTATTAAATAGACTTAATAGGTATAAAAAATGGAAGTACGGATACAACAAAGAACATGATCTTATTGTTATAAGTAAAACTGGTGAAGTTGGAGAAATATATAATATACAAGGATTAGTTATAGGTTTACCTAAAAAACAAAATGTAACCGAGTTTGCATCTGACAAATGGGAATATCAGCAATATCCTAAAGAACTAAATAAAATTAAATCAGTGTTTGATTGGGATGAATACCCAGTTGAATTTAAAGAAAAGTGGTATGACTATATTGACAAGGAGTTTAAAAGACGTGAGGAAGGTTTTTGGTTTATTAACAAAGGCAAGCCTACTTATATTACTGGCACTAACTACATGTACTTGCAGTGGTCCAAGATTGATGTTGGGCAGCCAGACTTTAGGGAATCAAACAGATTATTCTATATCTTCTGGGAAGCTTGTAAAGCGGATGTACGGTGTTACGGAATGTGTTATCTTAAGAACAGACGGTCAGGTTTCTCTTTCATGGCATCAGGCGAGACGGTTAATCAGGCAACAATATCCACAGATTCAAGATTTGGCATTTTATCAAAGTCAGGACCAGACGCCAAAAAGATGTTTACTGATAAGGTCGTACCCATCTCAGTTAATTACCCCTTCTTCTTCAAACCAATCCAGGACGGTATGGACAGGCCGAAGACAGAACTCGCGTACAGGGTACCCGCGTCAAAGTTTACCCGTAAGAAACTCGACACCAACGAGAAACTACAGGAGATCACCGGTCTCGACACCACGATCGATTGGAAGAACACCGGGGACAACTCGTACGACGGTGAAAAATTAAAGCTACTAGTACACGATGAAAGTGGTAAGTGGGAAAAACCAACAAATATATTAAATAACTGGAGGGTAACTAAAACCTGCTTAAGATTAGGTTCTAGAATAATAGGTAAGTGCATGATGGGTTCAACATCAAATGCTTTAGATAAAGGTGGAGCTAATTATAAAAAACTGTACTATGATTCCGACATTACAAAAAGAAACGCCAATGGACAGACTCGCTCAGGATTATATTCTTTGTTCATACCTATGGAATGGAACTACGAGGGATACATTGATTCTTATGGATTTCCTGTATTCAACACGCCAAAAAAACCAGTTGAAGGGCCTGATGATCAAATAATAGACTTAGGTGTTATTGACTACTGGCAAAACGAAGTTGAAGGTTTAAAAGAAGATCAAGATGGTTTAAATGAATTTTATCGTCAATTTCCAAGAACAGAAGAACATGCTTTTAGAGATGAAGCAAAACAATCTTTATTTAATCTATCTAAGATATATGAACAAATAGATTATAATGCTGATTTAAAAAATACAGCGGTTGTAACCACGGGTAGTTTTCAATGGGAAAATGCCATTAAAGATTCTAGAGTTATATTTATACCTAATAAAGATGGTAGATTTAAAATATCATGGGTACCACCTGTTAATCTACAAAATAGATTTATAATTAAAAATGGTAAAAAATACCCTGGTAATGAGCATTGTGGAGCTTTTGGATGTGATAGTTACGATATATCAGGTACTGTAGATGGAAGAGGTTCTAATGGGTCTTTACATGGCTTAACTAAGTTTAGTATGGAAGATGTTCCACCAGATCATTTCTTTTTAGAGTATATAGCTAGACCACAAACTGCGGAGATATTTTTTGAAGATGTACTAATGGCTTGTGTATTTTATGGTATGCCTATATTGGCTGAAAATAATAAACCAAGGTTGTTGTACCATTTTAAAATAAGAGGTTATAGAGGTTACTCTATGAATAGACCAGATAGATTATATAATAAACTATCAACAACTGAGAGAGAAATAGGTGGAATACCTAATTCAAGTGAAGATATAAAACAAGCCCACGCCGCTGCTATAGAAACATACATCAATACTAAAGTAGGATTAAAAGAAGACGGTTATGGTGACATGTATTTTCAAAGAACACTGGAAGACTGGGCTAGATTTAATATAAATAATAGAACAAAACATGATGCTTCTATAAGCTCTGGATTAGCTTTAATGGCTTGTAATAAAAATAGGTATATACCTAGAGCTAAAGTTCAATTACAGACTGTAGATTTAGGTTTTAAAAAATACGACAATAAAGGCGCTATGTCTAAAATAATAAGATAAATGAGAATACAGACTAATACTAACAGTTCATTTCCAAGCCAAGTAGTAAGTGAGGAAGAAAAATCCAGCTTAGACTACGGTATACAGGTAGGTAGAGCTATCGAAGGTGAATGGTTTCAGGAAGGTAGGGCTGGTAATAGGTATGTTCAATCTTATGCTACTTTTCATAGATTAAGATTATATGCTAGAGGAGAACAAAGTGTTCAAAAATACAAAGATGAATTATCTATAAATGGAGATTTATCTTATCTTAATTTAGACTGGAAGCCGGTAGCCGTTATATCAAAGTTTGTAGATATAGTTGTAAACGGCATGTCTAACAAGTTGTATGATATAACTACTTTTGCTCAAGATCCTTTCTCTACAAAAAGTAGAACAGACTACGCTGCTGCTGTAGAAAGAGATATGAACACTAAGGAAGCGTTGCAAAACATACAGCAAAATTTAGGTATGGATTTTTCTGCAACTGGAGATTTAGAAGCTTTGCCTCAAAGTAAAGAAGAGCTTGATATTCACATGCAAATGACTTACAAGCAGAACGTTGAAATAGCTGAAGAAGAGGTTATTAACAATGTATTAAGTGCTAATAAGTATGATCAAACAAAAAGAAGAATAGCTTATGACTTAACAGTTTTAGGTATAGGAGCTTCAAAAACACGATTTGATGAGTCTGAAGGAATAAAAATAGAATACGTTGACCCAGCTCGTATAGTTTACTCGTATACAGAAGACCCAAACTTTGAAGACATATACTATGTAGGAGAAGTTAAAGCTATAACTATAGCTGAGTTAAAAAAACAATTTCCAAATATACCAGACGAAGAACTTCAAAAAATACAAAACATGCCGGGTAATTCTCAGTATGTTACTGGCTGGGCGAACTATGATCAGAACACTGTG
>Ga0206128_1002914_pt1 | contig 14853 bp, 9 predicted proteins | sample Helgoland_Spring_7_FD_148601 | JGI IMG/M metagenome (GOLD analysis project Ga0206128, IMG submission 148601) | Pelagic subsurface seawater microbial communities from Kabeltonne, Helgoland, North Sea - Helgoland_Spring_Bloom_20160426_1 | ecosystem: Environmental > Aquatic > Marine > Epipelagic ... | reverse complement strand
GTTTGAGCTTCATGGGCAACCGGCTCACTCCAACCACCAAGCTCTCGTTGGGTTCGTTCAAGTGGTGGGCGGCAAATCCGAAATACACCTTCTTACTAAAGCCTACAATGCCCGCGCTGAAGTCGACCTGGCTCACTTTTCCGCCACGAGGCTGGTCTTGTGTTTCGTAAATGAACCCTTTGCGGGGGTCAATCATGTCTCCAAAGGTCAGCTGACTCCAATCGAGTGCTTTTTGGAAATACGTGGCTTCAAAGCCGGCCTTGATCGAGAACTTGCGGCTGATCGCTTGCTGATAGCTGTAGATTCCACTCACCCTTGTTGTGCTCAGGGTGCCCCTTCCGGCACGGTCGTTCATGACCACAAAGCCAAGGCCGCCTGAAATACTCGGGATGTGTTGATCATATGCCGCTGCTGAAGTGACATAATTTCCACTCATGGCCGGCCATTGATTTCGATAGTTCATGACGAAACGCGGACAACGTGCCGCGCCGGCAAAAGCAGGGTTCAAATAGACAGGGTTTGAGTAGAATTGAGTGAATTCTGGGTCCTGCGCCGATGCTTTTTCGGGAGCAAATGTGCCAAGGCACGCCAATAAAAGCGCAATGACCGGGAGGCCAAAAACGCGGGATGCCGCGGTATGTAAGGGCTGTTGGAGCTTCATGGCCATGCAGTTTCCTGAGACACAAGTCTCGTGTATAAGATCGTGAAAATTACAAACTTGTGGGAATTGCCGAACATCTTTGCTCTGAAGCAACAAACAGCGCTCTTTTAACGTTGTTCGTGCAAGCATTTTCGACGACCCCCATGACCCAAACGAAGCAGCAACGGAAATCGTTGCCTTGTATGGAAACAAAGCCATGTCAATTCCTCATACGGTTGGCCTGCATCTTTGGTTTCCTCGCCATGGATGGAATGAGTGCTTCGGCCCAATTCACATACGATTGGCCCGACCACAGCGCCCTGTCCGAAGGGCAGTGGGTCAAGATGGCCACCGTCCGCACCGGCTTTCACAAAGTGGACGCCAATTTGATTTCGAGTCTTGGTTTGGATCCATCAGCGGTGAACCCCAACCAAATCAACCTCTATGGACACGGCGGTGACGCTTTGCCCATTGACAATGCCGACCCCCGACCATTGGATTTGGTGCCGGTCCCCATTGAAATGGTGGACGATGGTGACAACCAGTTCGATGGAAATGATCATTTCATTTTCATGGGCAACGGTCCGGAGCAGTGGAATTACGATGAGGTCACGGGGAAGTGGCGCCACCAATTGAACCCTTGGTCGGATACTGCTTGGTATTATTTGCGGATAGATGACACGGCTCCAGTGCGGTTGGTCAATGCGCCGGCACTCAGTGGAGATTTCGATACCGTCTTGGTAGAAACGGATTTTCACCTGTTTCACGAATTGGAACAAAGCACCATTATCCGCTCCGGGCGCAACTTTTTTGGAGAGGTGTTCGACCAGAATCCGACCCACACGATTCCATTTCAAGTGCCCGATGTGGTGGCCAAGACCGCGCAGCTCGAAGTCAAACTCATGGGGCGCTCTGTGGGTGGCGTGAGCCCGTACACGGTGTCTTTGGGGGACAGCAGTTGGACCATTACACCCTCCGTCACAGGGTCTCAGTCTCATGTGCCGCAGGCCCAGGTGGGGAGTGGCTTCTGGAATTGGACACCTTCGTCGGAAGTGGTGCAAGTGGGCCTCACCCTCGACGCTCAAGTGGCCGATGCGAAGGGTTGGTTGGACTACATCCGTTTGGTGGGAACACGCCAGGCGTCGATGTCGGGGTCAACCCAACAAGAATTTGTGCGCGCCGAAGCAGTGGCGCCAGGACAAATCGTGGAATGGTCCATCGCCGAAGCCCAGTCAGTCCAGCGCATTTGGGACGTCACCGATCCACAAGCGCCGTTCTCCATTCCTTTTTCAGTGGAGGAAGGCCAAGCGCGTTTCAGGGTGATTTATGACGAACTCCGGTCGTTCAGGGCGGGAACAGGATCGGGTTTTTACACGCCAACCCCCATCGGGGCTGTGCAGAACACCGATGTCCACAGCCTGCCTCAAGTGGACCTGGTGGTGATTACACCTCCCGGCTTGCGAGAGGCTGCCGACAGCTTGGCGGCCATCCATTTTGAAGAAGGACTGAGCGTGGCAGTATTGGAGCCTTCGTTCATCTACGATTGTTTTAGCTCTGGAAGGGTGGACCCCACGGCGTTTAAAATGCTCATGAAGATGTTGCACGACCGCGCAGAGGGCAATCCCGCCCAAGAACCGCGTTACCTGCAACTTTTTGGCGACGGCACCTATCTCAACCGCAACCTGCCACGGAACGGCAACTTGCTGGTGTCTTTTCAGAGTGCACAAAGTCATACCCCTACCCAGAGCTATGTCACCGATGATTACTTCGGTTTCCTGTCGGACGTGGCTTCTGAGCGTTTGACAGACACCTTGTCCATTGGCGTAGGGCGCATTCCAGCCAGCACGTTGTCGGAAGCCTGGGATGCCGTTGGAAAGGTGTCGGCTTACCTCAACGGGAACACCGACCCCGATGGGGCGGCCTGTTTGACCGCAGGGCTTCCGGGTAACGAAGAGGGCAATCCCTTTGGGCCTTGGCGCAACCGCGTCTGTTTTGTAGCCGATGATTTCGATGGCAACAGTGGGCCCACAGAAACGGGCCATACTGTTTACAGCATCGGGCATGCCGAGGGCATGGAACAAGACTATGGGGCCTATGACATTAAGCGGATATTCATGGATGCTTACCCTCAGGTGGCGACTCCTGGCGGAGAGCGTTATCCTGAAGTAGAGATGGCGATTGACAGGCAGGTTCGCAACGGCGCCCTGTTGATCAACTACATCGGTCATGGAGGCGAACGCGGTTGGGCCCACGAGCGTGTACTCCGCACCTCCACGATTGGGGCATGGGACAACATCGACCGCATGCCGCTGTTTTTTACGGCTACCTGCGAACTGGCGCGATTCGACGATCCCGAATTGGAAACGGCGGGCGAGATGATGGTCATGAACCCCAATGGCGGTGCCATTGCCATGATGACCACCACCCGTGTGGTCTACAGTTTTGCGAACGAGCAGCTGAATACGGCCTTTTTTGCGGTAGCCTTTGACACGCCAGCAGGTGAGCGTCAGCGGCTGGGAGATATCCTTCGAAGAACGAAGAACCACCCCGCTTCCGGAGCGTCGTCCAACAAACGCAATTTCACATTGCTGGGCGATGTGGCCCTCACATTGGCTACCCCGAGCATGCAGGTGAGAACCAGTGAGGTCAATGGGGTACCCATCGACGCTTGGGCCGACACGCTCAGCGCTTTGGAGCATGTGGTGGTCAAAGGCTATATCTCAGATGAAGGGGGCAATGTGCTGACCGATTTCAATGGATATGTGTATCCCACGGTGTACGATCAGAAGTCAGAGGTGGTCACGCTCAACAATGACAATGGAAGCGCGGGGGTCGCATACAGCGAGTGGCGCAACCGCATCCACGCCGGGGCTGTGACCGCAGAAAACGGTGTGTTTGAATTCGAGTTTGTAGTGCCGCGTGACATCTCCTACGACCTCGCGCCAGGACGCATCAGTTATTACGCCGTGGACGGTGATGTGGATGCCCACGGATACACCGAGAACATTGTCATTGGCGGCCTCAATCCCGATGCCACAGCAGACAACGAGGGTCCGACCATTGCGTTGTTTCTCAACGACACCAGTTTTGTCAATGGAGGCACAACGGATTCCAAGCCAGTATTGCTCGCGTATTTGGAAGATGATCAGGGCTTGAATACCGTGGGCAATGGCATTGGGCACGACCTCAAAATGGTGCTGGACGATGGCAACGGAGAGGTGCTCAACGATTACTATCAGAGCGACTTAAATACCTACCAGAGCGGCAAGGTTATTTTTCCCATGAGCGGAATCGAACCGGGATTCCACCAAATGGAACTCAAGGCATGGGACGTCCACAACAACAGCGCCAAGGCCGTATTGGATTTTGTCGTTGTGGAAGAATTAGAGGTGTTTCTTGAGCAGCTTGTGAATTACCCCAATCCTATGAATGGCGGGGGAACCACCTTCAGATTTGACCACAATCAGGCTTGTGTTTCTTTGAATTTACGCCTCTCCGTATACGATGGAGTTGGAAACGCCGTTTGGGAGGGTGAGCAGACGATGACACCCAACGGGTATCGGGTAGACGGTTGGCATTGGAATGGGAGAACCCAACAGGGGAGCCCTCTCGATGCCGGTCTCTATGTATACCGTTTGGATGTCGCGACTCCTGAGGGCCGCAAGGCCTCCAAAACGGGTCGTCTGGTTCTGCTTGACTGAACCTATTATCCGCACAACCGCCCTATTTTCGCACCCACTCATGGATTTTCGGAAATTCTTACCCTTGATGGCCTTTGCCTTTTTGGCAACCCCTTTGACTGTCAAGGCCCAATTGACCCAAGTGGAAACGGCTGAGCAGTTGCAGCTCAACACCATCACCACCGCGGTTCCATTCCTGATGATCGCACCCGACAGCCGAAGCGGTGCCTTGGGCGATGCGGGTGTGGCCTTGTCTCCTGACGGAGCAGCCATGGCCTGGAATCCGGCCCGCATGGCATTTACAGACCAAACCTTTGAAGCACACCTGGGCTATGCGCCATGGTTGCGTCAATTGGTCGATGACATGTCCTTGGAAAACCTGAGTGGTACCAGAAAGCTCAACAAGCGTCAAGCTGTGGGCATGGCGCTCCGCTATTTTTCATTGGGCAACATCACGTTTACCGACGTTAACGGCACCGCCATTCGGGACTTCAGTCCCAACGAGTTTTCCTTTGATTTCGGCTTCTCCCAAAAGTTCGGCGACAATTTCAGCGGTGGATTCACGGCCCGTTACATCCATTCAAATCTGACTGGAGGCACCAACATCCTGGGCGCCGATAGCCGTCCTGGACGCTCTGTAGCCGTCGATGTCGGGGTCTTCCATTCCAATGACAACGTCAAATTTGGAGACCGCGATGGCCGTATGAATTGGGGATTGTGCATCTCCAATGTGGGGGCCAAGATGAGTTACACCGAGACGGCCGAGCGGGACTTCATTCCGACCAATCTCAAAACAGGAGTAGCGGCCACCGTTTTCCTTGACGACTACAACAACTTGACATTCACCCTCGATGGAAACAAGCTGCTCGTCCCTACTGCTCCCGCTTACGGCGAAGGCGATGACGACGATTTGATTGTGAGTGGATTTGACCCCAATGTCGGTGTGGCATCGGGTATTCTCCAGAGCTTCTATGATGCGCCGGGCATTGTAGAGCGTCAGGGAGATGGGACCTACCTGGTGGAGCCTGGCAGCGTTTTGCGCGAGGAACTTCGTGAGGTGAACCTTGGTGGCGGCATTGAATACGATTACAATGGTGTCTTTGCGGTGCGCGGTGGATACTTCTACGAGCACTTCACCAAAGGAAATCGCCAATTCATCACCTTGGGAGCTGGCATTAAGTACACGGTTTTGGACATCGATTTGAGCTACCTCATCGCGACCACACAACAGAATCCGCTGGCCAATACCCTGCGCTTCTCATTGAGGTTAGCGTTTGACGATGTCGTAGGCGGCAGCAACGACGATCCGTCCAACTTCTAAGCTGAACCGCATGGATTTGCGCATCGGCTATGGGTACGACGTTCACCAGCTTGCCGAAGGCGAAGAGTTGTGGTTAGGAGGCATTTTGGTTCCCAGTGAGTTTGGGGCTGTAGGGCACAGCGATGCCGATGTTTTGCTCCATGTTTTGTGCGACGCGTTGTTTGGAGCCAGAGCAATGGGCGATATCGGGGCTCATTTTCCAGACACAGATCCAGCTTATAAAGGCATCGATAGCAAGCTGCTGTTGCGCGAAACCGTTTCAAAAGTGTGCACCGAAGGTTGGAAGGTTGTCAACGTAGACGCCACGGTTTGCCTAGAAAAACCGAAGCTGCGCCCTCATATTGACGATATGAGAACGTGCATTGCAGACCTGCTCAATATTCCATTGGACTGCGTTGGAGTAAAGGCCACAACGACCGAGCAATTGGGCTTTGTGGGCACCGGGAAGGGTATCAGTGCCCATGCAGTGGTGTTGTTAAGCCGTTGAGGTGCCTGTTCACCGAGGTGGCAGAACTATATTTGTAGCTTGCAATTTGGGCATCATGACGACCACTACGCCTGCTAAGAAAACATCTTCCCGCAGTAAAGCCGCCTCCAAGAAGGCCACAAAGCCAGCTTTTACTAAGGCTACCTATGTGAAATGGCACCGCGATATGCTGCTGATGCGGCGCTTCGAAGAACGCTGCGGACACCTCTACATTCAACAGAAGTTTGGCGGATTTTGCCACCTCTACATTGGGCAGGAAGCTGTACTCGCAGGAATGGTAGAAGGCATTCGGCCCAGTGACCGGGTCATTACGGCATACCGCGATCATGCGCATCCCTTGGTATTGGGTACAGATCCGAAAATTGTCATGGCCGAGCTCTACGGCAAGAGAACGGGGTCCAGCAAGGGCAAAGGAGGATCAATGCACATGTTTGACAAGGAGCGGAACCTCTTTGGAGGACACGGCATTGTTGGCGGTCAGATTGGCTTGGGTGCCGGCATCGCCTTTGCAGACAAGTACCGCAAAGAAGACCATGTCACAGTGTGCTTCTTTGGAGATGGAGCGGCCCGTCAAGGTATGCTCCATGAGACCTTCAACATGGCGATGACCTGGAAACTTCCCGTGATTTACGTGGTGGAGAACAACAAGTACGCCATGGGAACTTCTGTAGAGCGGACCACCAATGTAACGGACCTCTCTAAGTTGGGCGCCTCATACGAGATGCCCGCTGAGTCAGTGGATGGCATGTCTCCCGAAGCTGTGGCAGAGGCCATGAAGCGGGCAGCAGACCATTGCCGCACGGGCGAGGGTCCCTACCTCCTCGACATTCAGACTTATCGCTACAAGGGACACTCTATGAGCGATCCCCAGAAATACCGCACGAAAGATGAGGTGGCTGAATTCCAGCAACGTGACCCCATCGACCATTGTGCTCAAGTGCTCCAAGACAACAAGTGGATGACAGAGGCCCAGCTCAAGGAGGTGGACAAAGAAGTCAAAGCGATTGTGGAGGAAGCCATCAAATTTGCCGAAGAGAGCCCACTTCCCGAAAAGCACGAGCTTTACGAGGATGTGTATGTCACTCCGGACTATCCTTTTGTTAACGACTGATTTGAGCTGACATGGCAGAAATCGTACGCATGCCCAAACTCAGTGATACCATGACCGAAGGGGTCGTGGCTGAGTGGCATAAGAAAGTGGGCGAACAGGTTGAGACCGGCGAGGTACTCGCTGAGATTGAAACCGATAAAGCGACCATGGAGTTCGAGTCTTTCCAGGACGGTGTGCTGTTGCACATTGGAGTGGATAAGGGTGCGACGGCAGCCGTAGATAGCATTCTCGCGATTCTGGGAGAAGCTGGAGAAGATGTATCGGGCCTGCTCGCGGCAGAGTCCGCGGCACCTGCAGAGGCTGCCGCCCCTGCGCCAACGCCAACGCCTGCTCCGGTCGCACCAACACCTGCTCCGGCAGCCCCTGCTCCAGTAGCAGCGGTAGCGGCGCCTGTTGCGGCACCAGTGGTCCCACTGCCTTCTTCAAATGGTAAGGTGAAAGCGTCGCCCCTGGCGGCCCGCCTGGCTGCAGAGCGCAGCATTGACTTGGGCCGGGTGACCGGATCGGGAGAAGGAGGTCGCATTGTGAAGCGCGACATCGAGGCTTACGTTCCCACTCCTTCTGGAGGATTGGGCGCTGTGGAGTCTTCAACCGACACACCAGTGTCACAAATGCGCAAGACCATTGCGCGCCGTCTTGCTGAATCCAAGTTCACGGCGCCCCACTTCTACCTCAAGCTTTCCGTTGAAATGGATGCGGCCGTTGAGGCCCGCAAGGCCATCAACGCGCAGGACGGGGTCAAGGTGAGCTTCAACGACATGGTCGTGAAGGCGGTTTCACTCGCCCTCAAGAAGCACCCTGCGGTCAACAGTGCTTGGATGGACACCCACATTCGCACCAACGATCATGTGCACATTGGCGTAGCTGTGGCGGTAGAGGATGGCTTGCTCGTCCCTGTCGTTCGACATGCAGACCGCAAATCGCTGACCGAAATTGGCGCAGAGGTGAAGGAATACGCAGGGAAGGCCCGCGACAAGAAGCTGCAGCCAAGCGATTGGGAAGGCAACACCTTCACCATTTCGAACCTCGGCATGTTCGGCATTGAAGATTTTACAGCCATCATCAACCCGCCAGATGCTTGCATCTTGGCTGTGGGAGGCATTTCCGACGTACCTGTCGTTCGGGATGGTCAGGTGGTTCCAGGTAAAATCATGAAGCTGACTTTGAGCTGCGATCACCGCGCTGTAGATGGTGCCATGGGTGCGGCCTTCTTGCAGGAGGTCAAGTCTTTGCTGGAGCATCCTGTCCGCATGCTGGCCTAAATTCCGGCCAGAATGCCGGAACCGCTAAGTGCTGCCACCCCGATCGAATTCCTCAAAGGAATTGGTCCCAAGCGGGCGGAGGCGTTGGTGGAAGATTTGGGCATCAAAACGTGCGGAGACCTTCTGTTTCATCTGCCTTTTCGGTACGAGGATCGAACCAAATTTCACCGCGTTTCAGAAGCTGTTCCGGGTCCGGTACAGTTACAGCTGCGCGGCATTATTCGCACGTTCAATGAAGTCAAGCAAAAACGTGGGAGCCGGCTAGAAGCGGAGTTTGTAGACGAACACGGTGACAGCCTATCGCTCGTGTGGTTCAAGGGGGTCAAATGGGTGGCCCGAAACCTGCCTGTGGGCAAACCTTGCGTTGTTTGGGGCCGGGTGTCGGAGTTCAAGGGGGCACGGAACATGGCCCACCCCGAAGTGCTTTCCCTTCAAGAGGCCAAGTCGGCTTCCGCACTCCATCCTGTATATGGCTCTACGGAGCGCTTGGGCCGATTCGGCTTGCATTCGAATGGCATTGGTCAGGCCGTCATGAGGTTGATGGGGATGTTGAGAGATGCCCATGGACCTCAGTGGATGGAGGAGACACTGCCCGAAGAGATTCTGAAGCTGCGCGGCATGCCCGGTTTGGCTCCCGCACTCGAACATGTGCACCGGCCGACCGACGTCAACGCCGAGCGCTTGGGGCGGTTTCGGCTCAAATTCGAAGAGTTTCTATTCCTTCAGCTCCTTTTGGTACAGCACAGGAACAAGCAGACGGTGCAACAACCCGGTGCCGTGTTTGCTACCGTGGGCGAGATGTTTAATCGGTTCTACGCCGAACGCATTCCTTTTGAGCTTACCGGCGCCCAAAAGAGGGTGATCCGCGAGATCCGCGAAGACACGCGGAACGGTTTGCACATGAACCGGCTGCTCCAAGGCGATGTGGGCAGCGGCAAAACGATGGTGGCATTGTTGACTGCTCTGATGGCTGTTGACAATGGCTGTCAAGTGTGCATCATGGCGCCTACAGAGATCTTGGCACAGCAACACTTCGAGGGATTCAGAGAGATGTTGGGTGACCTCCCTGTGCGGGTCGAATTGCTGACAGGGTCGGTCAAAAAAGCCGACCGCAAGCCAATTCTATCGGGCCTTGCGGACGGCGAGGTTCACTTGCTCATCGGCACGCACGCCGTGCTCGAACCTGCGGTGGTGTTTGAGAATTTGGGACTGGTTGTCATTGATGAGCAGCACCGATTTGGGGTGGCGCAGCGGGCGCGATTGTGGGCCAAGGCCACCCTTCCCCCGCACATCCTTGTGATGACGGCGACCCCCATTCCCAGAACGTTGAGCATGACCGTGTATGGTGACCTCGATGTGAGTGTCATCGATGAATTGCCGCCCGGTCGAAAGCCAATCCGCACTGTGCACCGAACGGACGCCCAGCGGTTGGGGGTGTTCGGGTTTATGCGGGATCAAATCGCCCAAGGCCGCCAGGTTTACGTGGTGTACCCCTTGATCGAAGAGTCGTCACAACTCGATTACAAAGACCTGATGGACGGCTACGAAAGTCTCACCCGTCATTTCCCGCCCCCTGATTACCGGTTGAGCATTGTGCACGGCCGCATGAAGGCCGAAGACAAGGACATGGAGATGCGGCGGTTTTCGTCAGGAACCACTCAAATTATGGTGGCGACAACCGTTATCGAGGTCGGGGTCAATGTACCAAACGCCTCAGTCATGGTCATTGAAAGTGCAGAGCGGTTTGGGCTGAGTCAACTGCACCAACTGCGGGGACGCGTTGGCCGAGGCGCGGCGCAGAGCTTCTGCATTCTCATGAGTGACAAAGAATTGGGGAAAGAGGCGCGGCGCCGGTTAGAAACGATGTGTCGGACCCAAGACGGATTTGAAATCGCAGAAGTTGATTTGGAGCTCAGGGGGCCTGGCGACCTCATGGGGACCAAGCAAAGCGGGGTGCTCGACCTCAAGGTGGCCGATTTGGTCAAAGACAGGGCCTTACTGGAAGATGCCCGAGACATTGCCCGCCGCATTCTGAAGCAGGATGCCGATTTAAACCGTCCCGCCCATGCTTTGCTGAGGGTCGGAGTGGACCGCCTCAAGGCATCCCGACCTGATTGGAGCCGCATTTCTTGAGGCGGCAAGTGCCCGAGACAAACCGGCGGTCTCTGCAACCACTGTAGGAATGGGGAAATTCTCTTGGCAGAGCTGTTCAATGGCAAGTGGAGTCTTATAAATTGGCACCAATGAACGCGGGTGGAACAACATTTTGGATAGCCTTGGCGGTTTCCTTGTGCTTGGCGGGTACCAGCACGTGGGCTTTTTTGTCGGATGCCAATGCTTCTTTGCAGCCCGAAACAGAGCGGCCTGAAGCAATGAATCATGAGCCTGCGGAGGAGCAGTCCGAAGTCACAGAGACCAATGGGGATTTAGAATCTGAACCTGGGAATGTCGAAGCGGATGTCACCTTCAGCTTTGCGAGTGAAGTCGTCCGATTTGACGATGATATACACTTAGAACAGGATGACCTTTTCATGGTTACTTGCCGCAGCGCAGGGGGAGACGTCATGTGGGAATGCGCGATGGATGCCCCATTGATGGCCGGAGTTCGGGCAGACGCGAATGATGATGGGCCCAGGGAGTTTCTCTTGGTGGACTCACGGCAAGGGATTGGCCTCGATCCAGAGGGGAGACCGATTACAGGGTTCCACATCAAGCCTTCAGAGGCCATCACCAGCTTTGCTCTGGTGGACTACGAAGGCGATGGAAAGGAACGGTACCTCTTCGGACTAGCGGATGGCCGCGTGTTGAATTACCGCAACTTGGGTGAGCCGACACCGGGCTGGAAGCACAATTCAAAAGGCAAGAGTGTTCAGGCCATTGCCCATTTGCGAGCGGGCCGGAAAGACTACATCTGCACTGTAGATGAGGGCGGCACGGTTATGCTGCTCAAACGCAATGGCCAACGCAGGGTGCGCACTCCAGTTCAGCTCCATCGGGTTGCAGGAAGCCGAGCGGTGGCTTTTGAAGTTCGGGCGGACATCGGCTCCAGCATCCTGATTGCAAGAAATGCAGATGGCGTTGCGGAGTCCCGGAATTTTGGAGACGGCATAGCCCAGCTTGCCTCGGAAGCCGAGCAACAACTCCTTGAGGTGGCCGAAAGCCGCCTAACACATAGAGAATAGGCGGTTAGCCTTGGAGAATGGCGCGTGAGATCACAATGCGCTGCACCTCGCTCGTGCCTTCGTAAATCTGGGTGATTTTGGAATCGCGCATGAGCCTTTCGACGTGATACTCTTTAACGAATCCGTAACCACCGTGGATTTGTACGGCCTCGTTTGAGGCACGCCCTGCGACTTCAGAGGTATACAGCTTGGCCATGGAACTGGCGAGGTCATAGTCTTGACCTTGGTCTTTAAGCCAAGCAGCTTTCAAACACAGCATCCGGGCGGCCTCCACTTCGGTGGCCATGTCTGCCAACTTAAAGGCGATGGCTTGGTGCTTGTGAATTTCCTTGCCAAAAGCCTTGCGCTCTTTAGAATAGGCGAGGGCGAATTCCAATGAACCTGAGGCAATACCCAATGCTTGTGCGGCAATGCCAATGCGTCCTCCAGCGAGGGTCTTCATGGCAAACTTGAATCCAAACCCATCTTCACCGAGACGGTTGGCCTTTGGCACTTTGACGTCTTGGAACATCAAAGTGTGCGTGTCGCTCCCGCGAATGCCCATTTTGTCTTCTTTGGCGCCCACGGTAAAGCCGTCCATCTCGCGCTCGACAATCAGGCAGTTGATGCCACGGTGCCCTTTGTCGGCATCGGTCTGGGCAATCACCAGATAAATGCTGGCGGAGCCTCCGTTGGTGATCCAGTTCTTGGTGCCGTTGACGATGTAGTGATCGCCCATGTCAATCGCTGTCGTGCGCTGACTGGTAGCGTCGCTGCCCGCCTCAGGCTCGCTGAGGCAGAATGCCCCGATTTTTTCACCCCTTGCCAAAGGTGTGAGGTACTTCTCCTTTTGCTCTTCTGTGCCGAACTCTTCAAGTCCCCAGCATACCAGCGAGTTGTTGACGGAGACGCACACAGAGGCGGAGGCGTCGATTTTGGACAGCTCTTCCATGGCCAGAACGTAGCTTACGGTATCCATACCGCTACCACCGTATTTGGTGTCGACCATCATGCCCATAAAGCCCAGTTCACCGAGCTGCTTGACCTCCTCTGCGGGGAACCGCTGGGCATTGTCGCGTTCAATAACGCCCGGTTTCAGGACGTTTTGGGCGAAATCACGGGCGGCATCACGTACCGCTTTTTGTTCTTCAGAGAGTTCCAGGATCATTGCAGGGAGGCTCGTTTATTCTATCCGTAAAGATAGCCCATCCCCCTCCTTTAGAAGCGCTCATGGGTGAATCGAATGTGGTGCTGGGAACGATGTCGGGAACATCTTGCGACGGTTTGGATTTGGCCTTGTGCCGCATCGGTCAGGGAGGAGGTCGTATAGAGCTGTTGGAAATCAGACAGGTGGACTATCCTGCACACTGGGTAGATGCCTTGCGCAGGTTGGGCAATGCGCCCGAAGCGGAAGTTGCGAAAATGGAGGGCGAATGGTCGGTCTGGGTGTTTCACGCCTTGGAGGACTGTATCCAGCATTGGTCGGCGGAATACGGCGTACCTGAACTCATAGGCTTTAGTGGACACACATGGTACCACGAGCCCGCAGGGAGAGGCACTGCGGCCATCGGCGATGCCGAAATGTTGTCCCAGAAATTGGGTATTCCGGTGGTGGCAGATTACCGTTCAGCTGATGTTGAGGCAGGTGGCCAAGGAGCTCCCCTTGTGCCGTTGTTTGACGCCCATGTTTTTCAAGAGTATGGGTGCTGCATCAACCTCGGAGGCATCGCCAACGCGACCCTTTTGTCTCCGGAACCTGTTCAGGTCAGGGCGTGGGATGTGGTCCCCTGCAACCTGCTCTTGAACCGGCAGGCTCGCCGACTGGGTGTGGACTTCGATGCGGGTGGAAGCGTCGCGTCACAAGGTCAAGTGGACGTTTTGGCCAAGGCGCAGTTGGACCAATGGACGTATTTGGAGCAAACACCGCCCAAATCGCTGGCAGCCGAAGACCTTGTTGAATTACACCGCATCCTCGAAGGCGTGACCCATCCGCCAGATGCGTTGTGCACTGCCGTTGAATGGATTGCAGAAGTCTTGGGGTCCTCCCTGGAGCTGGACGAGCGCGGTGGACGGATCCTGGTCACGGGTGGGGGAGCACACAATGGCTATTTGGTGCAGCGCATCGCCGACTATCTGCCGCAAGGGTGGAGCATTCATGTGCCGGAAACGGCATGGGTCAATGGCAAAGAAGCGGCCGCCTTTGCTTGGCTGGCATGGCGAACAGTTCATGGGCTCCCGACTTCGCTCGCCTCGGTAACGGGGGCCAAAACTGACGTTTGTGGAGGCAGGGTCTTCGGTAACTTCGCTGCGCAAGGAGAGCAATCCGACTCCTCTTGAATTGTATCATGAAAGAACTGCTCGATCGTTATAGCCAAAGGCCTCCGGAAATCGTTTTCGAATGGTCTGATTCCGAGACTGAGGCCCGTGGTTGGGTCGTGATCAACAGCTTGCGCGGCGGCGCGGCTGGAGGGGGCACACGGATGCGCAAAGGCCTAGACAAAGAAGAAGTGATCTCCCTTGCCAAGACCATGGAGATCAAATTCACCGTCAGTGGCCCTCAAATTGGAGGCGCGAAAAGCGGCATCAACTTTGATCCGACTGACCCCCGCAAGGAGGGTGTTTTGCGCCGATGGTACAAGGCCGTTACCCCATTACTCAAGCATTATTACGGCACCGGCGGCGACTTGAACGTCGATGCTGGAAAGGAGGTCATTCCCATGACGGAAGCCTGTGGTGTTTGGCACCCTCAAGAGGGGGTGTTTAACGGTCATTTCAAGCCCAACGAAGCCCAGAAAGTGCGCCGCATTGGGCACCTCCGCCAAGGGGTGAGCCAAGTCGTCGAGAATCCTGATTTTCTGCCCGATGGCGGTGGGGTACGTTTCCGGGTGGCCGATTTGATCACCGGTTATGGCGTGGCCGAATCGGTCCGTCACTTCTACAACTTGTATGGCGGCGAGGTCAAGGGCAAACGCGTTCTGGTCCAAGGTTGGGGAAATGTGGGGGCTGCGGCCGCTTTGTACCTCTCTAAACAAGGGGCTGTGATCACAGGTGTGATTGACCGCGCAGGCGGCATCCTCAGGCCCGAGGGCATGGGCTTGGATGAGGTGCGCGCACTCTTCCTAGCCAAAGAAGGCAACGCCTTGTCTTCCGATGAACTCTTGTCTTTTGATGCCATCGAAGCGGCCATTTGG
>Ga0206128_1002905_pt1 | contig 14894 bp, 27 predicted proteins | sample Helgoland_Spring_7_FD_148601 | JGI IMG/M metagenome (GOLD analysis project Ga0206128, IMG submission 148601) | Pelagic subsurface seawater microbial communities from Kabeltonne, Helgoland, North Sea - Helgoland_Spring_Bloom_20160426_1 | ecosystem: Environmental > Aquatic > Marine > Epipelagic ... | reverse complement strand
ACCCATAGCTCCATGTTTAAGTAATAACTTCTTCAAATCCTCCCTAAACTCTTCTTCACGTTCTTCTGCTGTAATCATGTATCTACACCCTCTACATATTCCATACTATAATCACCATCCCTATGATCCCCTCTGGGGTCACACTGCCCCTCAGTGCCAAAGTAATCATTTTCTAGGAGGGTGTCTAAACCTTCTTCTAATATATCAGAGAAGCCTCCTGCATATCCATTATAGTCCTCTTCCACTAGGTGGATCATATTATTTAATACTTTCAGTAATCTTTCTTTTTCTATCATACGTTATCCTCCCAATTAATAGTAGCAACAGTTTCCACATTTGAAATATACTTATATACTCCATAATATGCATAAGAGGGGTGATCCTTAATAAACTTCTCTATAGCTTCCTTAGTACCTACCTTAACCTCTGTACCAATACAATCATAATACTTAGTCACCCTACATCCTCACTATATATTTTAAATAGGCCATCATAATACCATCTTTAATCTTATTATACAAACTGTAAATACGATAACCTATAACTAACTTCTTAAACTCCCATGTATGGCTGTAACGTTTAATCAGTTTATCCTCTGGTAAGTTCTCTCCTGTATTCATATAATGTTTCATATATGTATTTAGTATTACATAACACCTTTCTTTATCACTCTTAAACTTCACTCTCTATCCACTCCAATATCTCCTCTACAATTTCATCTATTGTACCATCATTAGTTGTATTAAGCAAGTGTATATTACCATAAGCTTGTAACCAATCTCTACTATCGCCTAAGAAATCCTTCTTATCTCCTCTAGTGAATTGTACAATATATACATTCTCTTCTCCTACGACATCCACAACAGGGTATAACTCCTCTTGAAAACCCCCATCACTGCATACACTGCCGTCTTTATCTTCTCTAATAGAACCAGCAGTAGCTAGTCCGAAGTATCTATCTCCAAATCTAGGTTTAATTACAATCTCAGATATATATATTAATGCCTCTCTGGGAGAGATAGGGACATTGTAATTATCATCTATTGTAAATGCTCTATTAGATTTAGTGAGAGCTGTGATCTTATGAAACTCTGCACTTGGTATAGCTAGTGTTGCAACAGGCTCTTCTTTTAATACACGATGATTAGCTGCATATATAAAGGTATCTAAGTTCCAATTAAAGAGCGTAGCTGTACACTCATATAATTTATCTTTGAATCGTCTATGCTTAACTTCTTTTAGCTTACTACAAATAGTATCAGCAATGGTATCCTTCCCACTATCTTTGGGAGAGTTTAATATAATTACTTTGCCTAATAGATTAGTCATAATCTATTCCTCTTAATTAATGTTATATGCTCTTGTAAGCCTCTGTAAGCCACTCTTGTTTATACCCTAGCTACCCTACTACTAAACGCTAAACGTTGCTTAGGATGAAGATATGGAGCCTCTAGGGGTATGTTTTAGTCTCGTTTAAACTTAATCTCTTTGGTTAATATACTAGATAATACTTTACAGGGTTTCTCCAATAGATAATATAATCCTCCTAAGATTATAACAAACAGACCTAGTGGGTATAGAAGTGCAGCAGATAGTGCTGTAGACCAAGCCTCTCCATCGTAGTCTCTAGGTTCTTTGTTATCCAATACTCTATTAAGGATTATCCACAGACATAATGTTATTAAGCTAGGCAGTAGCCAGAATAATAGTAACCCCTCTGATACACTCATCATAGTCTCCTCTATAATTTATTAATAAACTCTTCAATTTCAACCCAATCATTACTGACAGTAGTACTTTCATTATTAAATATATCACTGCCTTGTAACTCTACGCTTTGTTCATATACTGTGTCAAACTTTATCTTATGTTTAGCGTTACTCTTATTCAAATGGTTATGCCTATCATCTATAAACACATCACAATTAACATAATGCTTCTCTTGAGTAGCTATGAAACCATCCATGAAAGGGAAGTGACGTTTAAGCCAATTAACCTTACTCTTATGATGATTACCCTTAACGTGTGATATAAATACAATCTCCCATCCTTGGGAAGATAATGACTGTAGACATTGTACACTATTCTTAATAGGTTGTATAGTCCTACCTTGTATTTGCTTAGTAATATATAAAGGAGTTTCCTCTGGCCTCTCATCATAGATATCAGATAATCTCCAGAAGTCCATACTATCTAAATGGTTAGGTAGATCGAAGTAAGATCCTAAGTCATAGTTTAATAGCTCCGTACTACTCCCTTTAGGCATACATAATCCATCACCATTTCTAGAGACTTGTTGTAACCAATTCCAGTGACTAATATCGCTGTCTGCGACTGTTAAGTCTATGTCTACTCCAATAATACCTTTACTCATATACTACTCCAGTGGTAAATCTAATTGACCTTCTAGTTTTTTAGTTTCTAACCTTCGATCTTTTTCTTTAACTATGCTATTGTACATGTATTTTTCTACAATATCAATAGGAATAATAAAACCAGCCTTATTTAATGTCTTGGCAAACTCTATCATTAGTTCAGGCCAAGTCTCTGCATCTGTATCTAGGATAGTAAACCCATTATCATAAGGGGATTGGTAAGTGATTATAATTTTATCTAAATCTTCATTTTCTATTTGCATAATTTACCCCACCACATTCATTCTAAGGGAAGCACGTTTCTCTTTAGAGAAGAGATTAACGCGTCCTCTAACTTCTGATCCGCAACTATCACAAGAGAACCTATCAAACTTACTCAAGTTACTATAATGATACCCATTATGTGAGAACTCTTCTCCTCCGCAATTACACCTAAGTTTATTGTCATCATAGAATACATTCAGATTAGGGTGCAATTTCATGTATGGACGCATGATAGTGTATAACTCTTCTAGGGATAATACATCATAGATGTTGTACTCTTCCATTTCATCCCACGCTTTCATATCTCCTCTTAGGCAAGCATCCCACAACTCATTGCCAGCATAAGTACCATGCTTTAACTTCTTATAAGTCTTACACAACTTATCAGTCATAAACTCTAACTTATTAGAAGAGAAGTTAAACCAGCGTTTAGCCTCTTGTAGAGTATCTACGTGCTTAAAGTTAGATGGTGGTTTCATTCCATGTATAAGAAACCTAGTGTTAAGACGTTTAATGTCAAACTTCTTACCATTCTGAGTGATAACCATATCAGCTTCATCTAGCAACTTCCACATACCTTGAACTAACTCATAATCATCCTCCGTATCCCAACTATCTCTCTTATCCTCATACATTACATCATTACTGCCATACCACTTAGCACTCCATGATAGACAATACCAGTCCGTATTAATACGGCTTAGTGGTACATTCTGTTGCCAAATACCCCACACTGTTGCTTTAAGAGGTGCTGTTTCTATATCAAGTGTCAGTATCTTAGGTGCATGTTGTTTAATCTGTTCTTTTGATAGGAGGGGTTTACCTAGTATCTCCTCAGTAGTAGTAATCACTTCTCCATTAAGCTTAATCTCTACTTTCTTAGGGTCGTAAAAAGGTAAACTACCATCTACACCTTCAAACTCTAAATCGTAGGTCTTATGATTCTCATACTCGTTCCACCATTTAGTGTATGTCCTCTTACTTAGAAAGTCTGAAATAGTTGATTGTGGTATCTTTGTAATCTCTTCTATTTTGTATTGTGTATATCCACCTTCATCCAACTTAACTACCGTCAACTTCACTTCATCATGTTTTAAACTACTCATATATTCTTCCCATTAATTAGCTGTCTATATTGAATCCAGTTTTTAAAGTTCCCACTCCAGAAATTACCTTCTAGATCTATATGTGTTACTCCTTCTGAACAACCATCCCAGTCCACGTCTCCCCAAATAAACTCTAACCCTTGATCTACTTTATTGGTTGCCTTACCTTGGTGTTCAAAAGGACTGGCGTGTATAGGTTTAGAGTTTACTAATTTATCATATATCATAAGTGCTTTATCAATAGAACCATCATTAACTCTATAACTTACTTGAGCGCAACAAGAGGCACTAATCTTGATAGCGTCTTCCTCTGAGATCTGCCCTGTATGGTCATAAAACATTTGAATATTTGCTGATCTATTAAACTTAACATAAGGTAAGTGCCATTCTCCTCTTAGTAATTCATTAGGCTTGTTATTATCAAACTGTTCCTTTATTAATTTAGCTAATACTTGAAATTCAGGTTGCGCATCTTTGTGTGTACGTAATTCAAAGAAGTTATCCCACTCTGTAGCCGTCACAACAGTTTTCATTAATTGAAATGGCTCTAGTATGCGATTAACAATTTGTTTATGTAGTCCTAAATCTTGTAATTGTTGTGCGCTATTTGCTGCTGATTTAGCCGCCTCTTGCCACACCTTGTTACATAAAGCTGTATCATCATGTAAACTACCTGCTTGCATTCCTGATTGATTTAACCCCCACTGTACAGGCATAGCTGGATTATCACTCACTTGCTCCATCATCTTATTAATAGGTACTGCTCTACTGCTCATGGCGTTACGACTAAACACCCTATGAGTCATTATTTCTCCATGTATAAATCTAGGGTATTCTAGTTCATAAGTGGTGATCCTATTCCCTTTAAATATGGAGTCACATATAATTGTAGACTTTATCATATCAACCCTCTCTAACCAATTCTTCAAATAAGCAACCTCTATCTTTAAGAAACTTAATAGCTGCATCTTTATAGTATGTTACATCATCATACTCTAGTTTGTATATCTCTTCTCCATTATGGTAGACTAGCGCATCTTCTAGGTTTATTAGTTGTAATTTAGTTTTACTCATCCCCATACATACCCTTAACTATAGCAGCAGCAGAGCAACGGCAAGTATCATTAGTCATAGCTTTACTGATACTACTCCTCTCCTCTGCTTGTTTTAATAACTCATCATATTCTTTCTTACTAATTGTAACTGTATCTTCACTCATGATGGATGTACCTTTAAACGTAGATCATCTGTGTAATCACAATCAATTTCTGAATATAATGTGTATCCAGTGTCACCTGCTTCAAAAAGTTTACTTACAATCAAAGGGAATGCACCATTAGGTACTAGGAAAGAGGATTCATCCTTATCCTGTTGTTTAACTTTAAGAGTATTAACACCTCTAACTTGTAGTATCGTTAAGAACTCCTCCCAATCTTGCCTAAGAGTTTTTTCCAGTAACGATAGAACTTCTCTCTTAGAAAGTTCATCCTCTATTACATCTTTATAATCTACTCTTGCATTCACTGTCCACTTTTTAAATTCTAAATTACTATTTCCATCAATATGTTCTATTTTAATACTACTCATACATCACCTCTTTTAGTCACCGTATAACCTTTACTTTCTAAGTATTTAACTATAGTATTTTCTGTTACATGTAGTTGAATTATATCTTCTTTAGTTACATACACCTTAGAGTCTATTTCTTCCTCATCTACCAAAACTCCTTGTATGCTAACACTGTAAACATCTATACCTTTATCATATTTCTTATGTTGTATCATACACTATTCCTCAATTTATCTTCAATTTGCTTTCTACGTTTAGCTGCATTACTATCTGGAATAATACCATTAGACTCTAGCCACACTTTATCATTACCTTTAATCTTACAAATAGATATAGCTTCTTTAATAACACTAGCCTCCTCAAATGTAATACCCATCCTATCTGCATAACTCTTAATCTTATGTGCTGCTTTAGTTACTAATTGCAGATTATCCTTAGATGCACATAGATGTTGAACAAATGGTAATACATCCTCCCAATCCTGTAGGCTTACATTGCCCTTAATATGATCTACTTCTAGTTTACTCTTTCCCTCCCATTCTCCTGTTAATGCACAGTTAGTTCCAGACTTAGCCCTCCCAGTATATCCTACAGGAGGTGGATCACATTGTTCATTCTTAAACTGTAGTTTAACTGGGTATTTCTCCCATACAGCACGTCTTAGTGATCCCCGTAAGAATGTAAAGAAGGAAGATTTAGTAGGCCAGATATCTGGGTATAATTCCCAGAGTTTCTTACTCATACCTTCTTACCTCCAGCCTTAGCTCTATTCTCCTTCTTATGGTCAGCGCGAGTCTTGTTGTACTCAATCTTCTCATACATAGCCGATATGACATCATAATTCATCACTTTATCTGCATGTAATATCTGCCATATAAATCCAGAGTAGGAATCTTCTGTATAAGTTTTCCCATACTCTGTTAAGTTATTATACATATTCAATACATAATCACACAAATCTAAGTGTATATGGAATATATCTTCTGAATTATTCGAGATGTAGCTAATAGGGTAGCAATCTAATTTCAACTTTCCTCCGATATCCAACATCCTAATCAAAGCATCTGCAAGCTCTACTTCACCCATCTTACGATGTTTAAGATGATCATCCATTAAGTCCTTACGTTCCCCTTCTGTAGCCTCAGCAATCTCTGTTACTACTAACATTAATGCTGTTTCAATACTCCTGTCACCATCCCACCATCCAGCTTCTTTATTATACTGGTGAATCTCTTTTGCTAACTTATTGAAATCTGTATTACTCATAACTTAATGTACCTTTTATTGTTAGTTCCTTAATCTCACCTTTCAAGTAATGTGTGCATTTATCACTTCTCACGTAACTCATCATCTGCTTAACCAAACTCTTATCAATACTCATATCATCCACTATTAATCCATCAAATGTCATACCATATATATGCCAAGGATTCTTAATATATGTATATTCCATATCCTCTACTTCTGGATAAGATGGTTTATCACCTTTGTATAGTATTGCTACTTGTTTCATTGGTTACTCCTCTATTTTGTTTAGGTAAGCATACTCACCATTAAGTTCAAGGGCTTTCTTATTATAAGCTAAAGCAGCCTCTTTTTCAGAAGCGAAGAGTCCAATGTAGCACCCCTTACCTTCACATATTATTTTGGATTCCCATTTACCGCTCCTTTTACTCCAGCATACTCCTTTATACTTACTGGTAGATTTTAGATTAGATCCTGTATTCATATTATTCTGCTGGGAAGTTACCCATCTACAGTTATCGGGGCTATAACCTTTATCGTTATCTATACGGTCAATTTGCAACCCTTTTTCATACTGAGGTATAACATCTTCATAAAAGTTTTCAAATGATTCTAACCATCTATCACATACTTTTATACCTCTACCTCCGTAGTTCTTATAGTACTTATTACTCTCCTTATAACACCTACCCTTCATTGCATGGTACACTCTGTATAGATCAGTGTCGCACATTTTATGCTTAGTTCTTTTCAATACTCCACATCCTATACAACGACTACTTAAACCACTTACTAGGTTAGAACCTATAACACTAATCTCTTTGCCGCAACTACACCTACACAACCACCTGACTTTATTATCTTTAGTTCTAATTGGGTCTTCCGCTAGTACAGTTATCTCCTCGAATACCTTTCCTAGTAGATTTAACTTATTTACTGTACTCATATATCACCCCATACTTAGCAAACTCCGTATCCAAAGTCCTACTATCCCCCTCCCAACGTAACATAGTAGCCATTCTAAATTGCTCTCTGGCTACATACAGCCAATCTATCAGCATCTCGTGACCTCTCCATGATTTAACTACTTTAGGCTCTGGGTATAACATTTTGGCTACTTCTATAACACTCTCTAAAGCTTCTTTATCATCTTTACAATCAACTAAAGCATTATATGCTGATATATCTCCAAACTTAGTATCTGACATGCAACTCATTTTGTAACAGTCTGTAGAATCACCAGCGAGTATCTGCCAATATAAGAATATCCTTCCATACCCTCTTACTTTCTTAGTGATTATATCCTTACCATTTACTCTCTTAACAGTCTCTACTATCCATAGCTTACCAAAGCAATCTCCATCTATAATACCTTCCTCTGGACGGTTAGCATTAAAGAATTTCACAGGCTGTCCATAGAAGTCTTTATCCTCTCCTACTATCACTGCATTAGGATCTCCGTAGGCTCTCATGACAACAGCATCATCATTTTCTATGTGCCGTACTACTTGACTATTAAAGGAACGCTCTAGGTAATCTACTACGTCTGGCATAACTAGGGGTTTTGGTTTATTATCACGTTCACCTTTATATTTAATAAGAGTGGATAGATGCTCTCTATAATCACCACCTTTACCTAAATAAGATTCATACTTATGAGTACCTAACTCTGCAAGTGCTTTTGTAATAGTTTGCTTGGCTGAATAGAAGATACGAACTAGGGCTTCATCATCTGTTAACTGACGTTCTAGTCTAACACCTTTACTATCCTCCTCTATGATAGTCCATTCAGAGAAATCACCCTTATCATATTCAGTACGTTTTACAGTCTTATATTCATACTCCTTCTTGCGTCTTTTTTTATGTTCTATAGTGAAATCATCTGGCGTAAGGGGTTTCTTACCTTTGGACTTTAACTTAAAGTTCCTCTTCTCTAGCCAGCTTTTCTCATCATCAGGTAATTCATCCCTTTTATCTGGACACATCCATTGTTTACCTAAACCTTTAAACTTACTAACACCTGCAAACTCTAAGACCTTATCGGAACTACTATGACCTACTTCAATGTAATCCTCATCTCCTACACTGGAAATACCATAGGCGCACCAATCTGTATCTAAGATAGCTACAATATCACTATCTGGAAACTGCTTTAATCTAGTGTCCGCTTCTTGTTTCTTCTTCAATGCCATAATCATTCCTCAAATTTATTCCACATCCCTGTGGAGAGATCGTACTAACCTTTATATTAATCGTCTAAGTCAAAAGGGCAATCATCATCTGCATCTACTTCTGGTTTCTCTTTAGGTGCAGCTTTCTTAGGAGTAGTCTTCTTCTCTGTCTTTGGAGTCTCATCTACTTCTTCATCCTCTGTTGGCTTAGTATTACCTCGTGAAGCTTCATACTCTTCTAAAGCTTTCTGCATCTGAGAGCCTTCATAGTTAAGAGCTTTCTTAATCTTAGCAATCACTTTCTTATTAGGCATTACATTTTTAAACTGTTCTACTGTAGCTGTCTCAAATTCAATAGCTTCTGGTGTACAATCTAATTCAGTAATACCCAGTTTAAGCATCTTCTTAGATAAAGGTACTGGTGCTTTAGCTTTAAGATTAATATACGTCTTACCCTTAGATTCAGTCTCCTTCTTCGAGATAGGAATACCAAATGCTTCACCTAGTAATAATGATAAGTCACCATGATCACTGCTAAAGGGATCAATAATCTCTAAGTGTCCTGTAGCTTCTGCTAATTTAGAGTGCATAGACAATGGCGAGAACGTCCAACCACCTTTCTTACTCTTAGGGGGACTAAACTTAGTAGAGAATCCTACCATCTCTCGTGTAATGAAGTCATCTTTGTTCAACCACTGACGATACTGTAGAGGTTTACATGACTCCTCATCTTTATACTTAACATACATATCCACTAGATCAGCAGCATAGATAATCTCTTCTCGTGGCTTAGGTTGAACAATCTTGAAGTTAACTTGGTATAGTGTATCACCTACATCTACATCTTTAAGATTATGTGTATCAATGATATCCTGAGTAGCTTCCACTTCTTCTGGTTGTGCATCCCACTTCTCTTCTGCATACTTCCAAGAGCCTACAATCTCTTCTGCTCTATCCCCATGATTAAATGCATCTTCTTTAGATGTGAAGTATGTTACATTATTTGCATCAAGACCTGTACCATACACTGTCTCTGGCACTGCCTGTAGTCCTGCATCGATAATAACAGATAGTCGAGCATCATGTGTATCATCTTCTACTTGACCAAGGATAAAATTGAAGTCTAAGCCTTCGCCTTGTGGTTCTGGTTGTGTTTTCTTTAAAGCCATGTTGTATTTCCTCTTAGTTTAATTTAATTAGTTTATTCATTACAGCTTGAATCTGATTCTTATAGCCTAACATATCTACTACAGTAATCTTCCTCCAGCCTTTCGTATTATGTAATACATGATTGCCAATCATACGTTGCTCCTTATGTACTCTACCATCTTTACCTAAATAACATTTACTTCGGGTAGAATTAACACTAGGGATCCCTCTGTGCTTCTGTCGTTTAGTACTCATTTACTTCTCCTCTTGTAGTTTATAATCACCAACGAAATTAATAACACCTGACATTGGCCCTAATCGTGTCGCTTCTGCTTTTTTAATACTATTAATCCTACTTGTCTTAGCCTCTAGTAATCTCTCCTCTGCATCTGATAATGAATTAACAATAGCTGCTACAGGTGTGTCTGCATTCATTAATGCACTTTTAGGGTAATCAAAGTTCTGCAACCTAGTATTTAGACTTTCAATGCGTTCTTGGTATTGCTCTATTACTAAGTGTTGATTATTAATGTTAGATACGTGACTAGCATAATTATTCCAAGTGACCGAAACAGGGAACATACACGCAAGGAATATAAAAATAGAAGACATACCACATTCAAACTCCCCTAATATAAAAAACAATAATACACCCACTGCTAGAATAATACTTATAATACCTAATATATAAAATAACATTACACTTTCTCCTTAACAAATAATACAATACCTTCATGTGCTACATTTACTTGACTAATAACTTCATTCTCTTGCATAACTTTTCCTAGTGTAAGTTGTTGGGTTAGCCATTCATACGTTAGTGTTAGTCCTTTGCCTCCGTCTTCATGCTCGAAATCATTGATAGGGACTTGTGATAAAAATTTAGGCATCATTGTTGATTACTCCTTTTAAATTATGGTAAGGCTCTAGGTAAGGTAATGTATCTCCTAGTTTAGAATTAGAGGCTATATACTCGTATAAGTGAAGTATTTTACTTAAATCTTCTTTATCAACTAAAACCTTACCATCTAATGTCTCGTGAATCTTATCCTTCTCAATATATTCTTCCATTACAGAATTATATAACCATTGTAACATCAACTCTGGGTTATAACCCTCTAAAGCCTTCACAGCATAATGCACGAACATGGGGCTAGCTACTCCGCAATTAACCTTATATTTAACTCTATCACTGTGGTAGTCCAAGAAGCCTCCTTTTTTACTGTTATAGATTAAACTACTTTGAGCCTTTAAACTGACATTTTCACTACCCTCCAGCTCATCTTTAAGTGTATAATAAATAGCAGGAAATTCTTTAGCATCTTCTTGATCTTTTAAAGTAGAGAACTTAAAACCACACCTGTACTGATGCTTGATGTTCTCAAAAGCTGCTTGCAGTACACTACGTTTTACGGACACATTAGGTATATTATCCATCTCCCATCTCCTCTAATAGTTTAGTTGCTTTATCAATATCAGCTTGTAATTTACGTTTAATAAAAGCACGATTGAATGTCATGTCTAATTCTTCCTGAGTGAAAACATTATCTATACATGCATCAGGTAATCCTTTAACCTCTAAAGTATAATGTTTTTCATCATCATATTCATCCTCTTCTGTGATAACTAATGTTGCTTTTAGTTCATCTCCAATTTTATATCTTGTTTTATCGCTCATTTATTTCTCCGTTAATTTACTAAAATCTGGCCTAGACATTTCATCTACAATTTCTTGATAAATGTCTTGCAATACAAATACTGTACTTAATAATTCTAACTTCTTAGTCTCCGTAGTATCTTTACCTAGTAAGCTATCTACAGCTTCTAATTTTTTGTAGTCAACCTTTAATATATCAATTTTACTTTTAACTATATTTTTAGCATACCTTAGATCACCGCTCATAGTTTAACCTCTTTTAATTTATAATACATAAATAATAATATCCACACTAGGTTAGCCATAGCTAGCCATAAGCCTCCTGCAAATGACCACCACTGATCTAATGATGGATAGTACCATAGATTCCATATACCCCATAAGAAAAAGAATATTACTGTAGGATAATAGACACCTTTAATAACCTTATCTTTATAAAGTGTTATAACATTCATCCATAAGAATAAACCTCCTACAAATTCAAATAAGGCGTTCATTATATCGTTGTTCATGTTAATCCTCTATTTTGTTTAAGTAGGCGTATTCACCATTAATCTTAAAAGCGTAATCATTGTAAGCTTTAGCCGCATCCACTTCCGATACATGATTACCTAGATGTTTCTGCTTGCCATCCTTTTTAAATTTAGCCACCCATCTCTTATCTCTCTTACTCCATTGTACTCCTTTATATTTACTAGAAGATCCCACTTTAGAACCTTTGTTCATATTATTCTGAGTACCTGTAATCCATCTGCAATTATCCTTACTGTAGCCCTTATCATTATTCCTTCGATCTAAATGTAGACCTACCTTCCAACTACTTATCATATCATTGTAGAAGCTCATAAAGTCCTCTAGCCACTCATCACAAACAGTTATACCGCGTCCTCCATAGTTTTTATAGTATTTATTATTCTCCTTATAGCATCGAGTTTTCATATCCCAGTAAGTAGAGTATAATGGATGTTCTGTCAGTCCATGTGTTTTATTAGCTTCTCTAGCACACGAAACGCAACTAGATATTCCATTGTTTTTAAGATTACTTCCAACCATGCTAGAAGTACTCCCACAATCGCAGAGGCATAGCCACTTTACTTTACCAGCCTTAGTCCTAACAGGATCTTCTTCTATTACTAATAGTTTACCAAACCTTTGACCTTTTAATTTCAATCTCTTAGTAGTCATATACCTCCTCCTTAGTGACAGTCCGACCAATTCCGTCCACAGGCATATCCTGCGGTTAATGGTACTTTCAATTTAAAATGTTCTGTAGTCATATCTATTGCCTTGGTTATCAGTTCAGAAGATAGACTCCAACCTAAGAACACTTTATCTCCCTTGTAAATAGGCTCAGACCATATCTTATCATCTTCCTTACTAAAAGTCAACGCTTCTTCTTTACTATTAAAAGATTTAAATATGAAGTTAGTCTTACTCTCTTCAATCTGCGCCTCATCATGGTAGGCAATAAGCTGTTGTACAGTCTTCTGATTTCCCCAATCTTCCTTAAAGAAGTCACATAGTAATCCATTATCTTTTAATAGTTGATCATGATAGACCATTGTAACCTTAGCACAAATAACTCCTCCACTTTGGAATAAAGAATTTAAGAGGGCATGTTTAGCCCTAGTGTACACCTTCCTACCATCAAGGGCAATGATGTATTTCCGATCTCCTTTTACTTCCCACCATTTAGTCAGTTTATCTTGTAGTATCTTGAGAGGTTTAGCTACTTCCCAGTAGGTGTTGAATACTCTTTCTCCTGTCTTGACATCACAACCAATAGTCTGAGCTACTTTAGGTGCTTGTCCTCCATAAGCAATACAATAGTTTACAGATTTAGCACTACCTCTATCAAATGTTGCACCTAATGTTAAAGACAAGGCTTCTGCCATAATTGTATGTGCGTCAAAAGGATTAGGTCTTACTAGAGAAATACAGTAAGGTTTATCTTCACTGTCATAACCCCAAGTATAATGCGCTTGGATTACGTTCTCTAGGCTATCAAAATCATACCCGACTTGTAAGTAATCTTTATCTACTCCAAACAAAGCCCTCATTTGTTTGCCATATAGAGACGTGGTGCGAGGGATGTTGGTCACTTTCTTATGCTTAAATCTCGAAGTTGCACAACCACAAGTATCTGCCTCTGTGGGGATTCTTCCATCGTCCCTTACACTTGCCATGTAGCCTTTGTCTGCATCTTCTCCTTCCTCCCAGCTCATCCCTCCACCTAAGATACTGTTTCTTCTGTGAGCCAGCGTCAAATACTCCACTACATCTTTTACGTTGGGAAATCTTTCTGCTAGTCTCTCTAGGTCTTTACATAACTCCTTATCTTGACCTATAGTGAACTTAGGATTAAGCAGAACTTTACAACCATACTTCTCCGTCCTAGATTTTAACTTAGTGGTTAAGCTAAGGTATGTAGGTCTAGCTTTTAGATGAGTACATCTGTCAGAGCAGAATGGAGATTCTAAAGTCTGAGTTACATACTTCTCAATAGCTGCATCTAACTCCTCCTTGCTTTTCTTAATCTTGCTAGTACCTTTTAATGTAATATCCCCTGTAGCATACTCCGTAGGGTTCCACCCCATTTCTACTATCCAGCTTTTTATGGCTGTACTATCTCCAATTTTCATAGGCATAGTAGTCTTCAACGCCTTCACTTCAATAGGCAACATCATCTTCTCACCAAACAACTCTACGCTTAACTCCTCTTCATTAACACTACCTCCATGTTTCTCTACGAAGTTTCTAAGATGTGCAGCTATAGTCTTCTCTGTAAACGCTACAGGAGGGAAACTGTAATTACCGTCACCATTAGCATCATAATCTCTTTTAATAGTAAAGCCATTGCCAAATCCTTTGTACATTATAGCTATCTCGTCCTTATCTTCACTTAAATCAGCTTCCCACTTATCTAACCAATTCTGACCTGTCTTGCTAACTTCACCTTTACTATTAAAGAATGACTTAGGGAATGGAATCTCCTTCTCTAATATCTGACTAACTGGAGGTGTATGCTCTTTTAGAAACTTCTTAGTAGCTGGACGTGGAGGTAATAATGGTTCTACACGTTGTCGTCTTTCTTCCATGAGTTCATCTAGCTCTTTGATACACTTTTCAGCTAATTCTATATCAAACTTGAACCCACGGTGACTTGAGCGAGTTACAATTTCAGCTACTTTCTTCTCTAATCTAATAGCTGCACCCCAGTTCCACGAGTCCTGTTTACGTTCCTTTTCTAGGTAATGGAATACTGCTGTGTTAGCCTGTACATCTTTAATACAATAAAGTAACATTCCAGCGTCAAATGTAGCAAACCTCTCTCTCTGAGGTATATGTTTCCGGAATT
>Ga0206128_1002894_pt1 | contig 14916 bp, 24 predicted proteins | sample Helgoland_Spring_7_FD_148601 | JGI IMG/M metagenome (GOLD analysis project Ga0206128, IMG submission 148601) | Pelagic subsurface seawater microbial communities from Kabeltonne, Helgoland, North Sea - Helgoland_Spring_Bloom_20160426_1 | ecosystem: Environmental > Aquatic > Marine > Epipelagic ... | reverse complement strand
CATCGCCACCAACATCGCCACGAATGGAGCAGTGCACTCCTTTTATTTCGATATGGCCAGTCATGCCTTTAGCTATTGTTATGTTTTCTTTTACAAAGTCTAGGATTTCTTTATCTGTTAGTTTCATTGTTTTCACCCTTTAGCTTTTCTTTTCTAAGCACTTCATTTGCTTCTTCCTTCAATTCCAAATAAACTTTTTCAAGTATGTCCGTGAGTCTTTTATCGTTCTCTTCACAGTAGGTCACCAGAGATATGACAGAAGTATACAAATCGTCATACTCTCCTTCAAGATCGTTTCCTCTCATCAAGATTTGAATACGAGAGAACATTACATCTGAACATCCTCTCGACTCGCCGTTCCAAACATCGCTCATGCCGCTTCCACCGTTCGGTTACGACAATACTGAATGACATTCTCGGGTGATGAGATTTCATAGGGATCATCGTCTGCTTCGTTGCGTTGACTTGCTTCTCCGAACCATGCTTCGACCACACCATTATCAACGACAACAGCATACCGCCATGAACGAGAACCGAAACCAAGATTATCTTTGGTTACCAACATGCCAACGTCTTTTGTGAACTTGCCACTGCCATCAGGAATGACTTGTACATTTCGCAACTCTTGATTGTCTGCCCAAGCATTCATTACAAATGCATCGTTCACCGACATACAATAGATTGCATCAATACCCAACTCCTGAAACTCTGGAAACATCTTCTCATAGTTTGGCAGTTGTTGTGTTGAACACGTAGGTGTAAAAGCACCGGGCAGACTGAACAGAATAACTCGCTTGTTCGCAAAGTAATCTGCCGTAGTTTTATCTTCCCACTCACCAAGAACTCGTGTCTTGAAAGTTACGTCAGGTAGTTTATCACCTTTTCTCATAGTCGCTTTACCTTATAAAAATTGATATGATCGTTCCAGTTATTGAACTCACCTCGAATCGGGCAGAAAAACTGTCCATTGTAGGGCGGTTTGGATGTGTCCGTGTAGGACATGTTTAACTCAGTTTGTCGCATGCTATTCTCCAATGTTGAAATATTATATATAAACGCATCTTACTCTCGAAAAATTATGTCTCTCTTACAAACTATGGTTTTGGAAAAATACGTACCGATTGCAGGTAAAACTTACTATCTTTATCGCAACTTCAGTGGTAAACTTTTTGTCACTGATGATGCTATAATAACAGGTGAAAAGATTAGTAGTTACGTTTGGTCTAATATTACTTCCTAAACCAACATACATGCACAATTCTAGCGCCGCTATGAACTTTACCTACTGCATGTTTGACTTTTGAGGTATATAGTAACCCATCTCCTGCTTTTAAATTAGGGACAATTACGGGCACTTCGTAATTTTCAGTCCCTTCGATACACTCAAACACTATCGACTCTCCTCCTAAAAGATCTGGCAAACTAACAAAAGTTATAAGTGTAAGATCAGTTTTATGTTGCGCGTCTCTATGTGCTTTTGTGAAAGCATCTTTTTTATATTTCAAAAAATAAGATGCTTCGATATCTCTTTCGTATTTTTTTCTTATTAAATTTATAAACCAGTCTGGTCCATTATTACTGCATCGATAAATTTTATTCAGATTAGAATCACGTTTGAAGTATCGATATTTTATGTTTTTTTCGTACTGATTGAGTTCTATTAACTGATCAGAAGATAATAAATCTTTATCGACACTGTACATCTACGATGGTGAACCTTCATACCAAGTAATTACTGTTTCAGTTCGAAAACTTCTCCAACCTTCTTTATCTAGACACCACACTACCAAGTGGTCGCTCTCTTCTCGCTGCTCTAAGATCTCTGGTACATTGTGACCAGACAACTCTGCATTCAATGTACAAGGCATCACTCTCAACTCGCCTGTGTCAATCTTAGTAAACTCAACAGTTACTATTCCTGCCTGTGCTGCTTTGGTAAACCCTTTCATATCCATTAGTACGTATCCTCCCAAGAATCCGATTTATTCACATCATCAAAAAATTTCGCAACTGCTTCTACACCATCTTCTTTCTTCAATCGTTTAGGATCAACGATAGGGTTTGGAATCTGTTTATCAATCAACTGCATTATAAATGCCATCAGAGTATCAGTCATGGTCGTATTATTTCTAATTGCCCAGATATGAAACTCGTCCTTTACTGCCTTCTCAATATTCATAGTGAATAAAGTGGTAGTATTACTGCCCGTACCTTTTATTCCCTTAGCCATTATTCCTCCTATCAAAATAGATTCTTACGTAATATTTTCTGGCGACTGCAAGTATGAAAAGAACAGATGTCATACACACAGTCATCAACAATGCACCCATCTCCATCCAGAGACAGAATAATACCATAACATAATTTAGGGGAAAGTTTACCATGGTCCCCAGAATAGTGTCGCTAAACGACTCTTTGAATGCTTCTCTATTTAAAATCATAATTCGTGATCAATAACTCTTTTCTATTCTTTTCATCTTTACGGTACATTGTACCAGAATGCATCGTGTATGTCAAGTCCCATTCTAATTGATTCCAGTCTTCGTAAAGATTGCGTAGTTCTTCACTGCTGTTGTATGTTATCATAACATTACCAGCACAGTTGAAACAATCTTTGAAGAACTTTTCGTGGTCGAAACTCAGGTGGTGCTGACCCTTCTTACCATATAACCCTGACTTGATGTCATAGGGTGGGTCAGCAAAGACAAAGTCATCTTGGTCACAGTCTTCAAGGACTTCGGTGTAATCAAGGTTGGTGATCTTCCAATGCTTTATCAGAGGACCATACCCTTTCAACTTCTGAATGTTAGCAAAGGAGAAATTAGATGCGGATGCCATCTTAGAGAACCCGCTTGACTCAGTTAGTCCTGAAAAAGAACACTTATTAATAACAAAGAAAAGAACAGCAATGTCAAAGGGATCAGTAGCTTCAACGATGTTCGTTCGACTTTCGATAAAAAGTTCTCGATGTGCTGCCAGTTTATCTTCATAAGATTCTGCTTTTTGTTTTAGTTCAAAGATGCTGTTATATAGCATTTCTGAATTCTCTTGCAGGGTCTTCCAGAAAGCATAGAGATTGTAATACTTATCGTTCACCCAGACAGGAACATCAAAACGTTTCGAGATGTCTAACGCACAAGAACCACCTCCGAGGAAGGGTTCTCTGTAACGTTTGAATTCTGGTAGGTGTTTCTGGTCGAATATTATTTTGGTGGCACGTGATTTGCCACCGGGATATCTAAGGGGTGTCTTTAGTTTCATCGTCTGACTCAAGGGTAAAGGTAAATGTAGTAGGAGAATACGAATCCGAATTCAGCAACCATTCGTAAACATCTTCCTCTATCATAACATTTTCCATTTCCTTTGCAACGTCTTCACGAAACTGTTTGTATGCACAAAAATCAATTACATTATCCACAAAGAGGTGCTCCCTTTACACGATTCAATCTATCCCATTCTTCTGGGGTAACACCATCAAGACCATACACAAGACGGTCTCCTGCTAATGCTGTATAGGAAGGGTGAAAATGACCTGGTGCACCTTGACTGAGTTCAACTTTGTTTTCTTGATCATGAATGTCTAACTGGATCAGAGCATAGTGCAGAATCTTCAAGATGTCTTTACGTGCATCAGAAGGAGTACCCTTGTTACCGTAACGTTTCGCATACTTGATCACATTGCCCAAGCAAAAACCAGTACCATGCCCACTGTCAATAATAACATCCGTGGCTTGATACTTGTCGGTTGCGTAGTGCTGGTCATATGTTTGGTCAACATAAGTCTGTAACTCCTCGATTAGTTTTTTCTCATTGAACTTGTAGTTCATTTACACGTCTCCTCAGATCGCTTGTTGAAAACCTATGGTCTCGTTTGTTGAAGTAGATCTCAATGCCTCTGCTGGCACAGATTGCTCTACCTGTAAATTTCTTATCTTTATATTCTGAACCTATTATTCTAACATCAAAGTTGTACATTGTCAAGATGTCTTCCAGATCTTGTTCAGTCTGGTAAGGAATTATTTCATCTACGTATTGAATAGCATTCAGTTGTGCGTATCTTTCTACGAGAGTTTGCACCGGAGAGTTTTTGTTTGCTCGATCAAGTGAGGGGTCAACCTGCAATCCGCAGATCAAATAGTCACACTGGTCTTTTGCTTCTCGAAGCATCGCAACATGTCCTGCATGGAGAAGATCAAATGTGCTGGCGGTGAATCCTGTAATCATGTAATCACCAATTATGAACTACGTTAGACATGATAAAAAAACATGTCATGAAATTTACCCCAACGATTATGGTTCTTACTATTGTAATGTACTTATCGTAGGGTTCTGTTTTGTCATCAGAATAACCGCCCAAAGAATACTGCCATATCTTCCAGAGTTTTCGCACTAGTGCCACCTGTAAAACTTGTGCTGTCCAATCCTACCAACGGGGACCATGCCTCTGTCGTTGATCCAATTAGGTGTTACGTATGTCGCGTGATAATGTGTAGCACCTTCTGTAATGCCTCTCCAACCGCCTCGTAGTGCCATTTCAGCAACGATCTCAGCATCCTCGTATGAATCTGTCTCCATAGGTTCATCACTCAACCCATCACAGAACCACGAGAAGTGACACATACCACGAACCGGAACCACATTACCTTTCCAGTTGGTTCGCATCACTGACTGGTTGACAACACCGCAGATGGTATTTGGAAACAAGTTGCTGTCAACCCTGTTTAAGACTACATCAGCAACAGCAACACGCCCAGCAAAGTTATCGCTCCGAGACTCGTGATAAACATTAAGAGCAAGGCATTCCAATTCTTGGACTCTTGTAGCTTCCTCTGCATCTCCTGATCTGCTTGGTACAAAGACTGGTTCTTCTTCAAGTGTTTGAGGTGCCGGTTCAATCGGCGTTGTTGTTTCAATCGGTTTGGGGTTCTCATCAGATCCTCCTAAAACTAGTAACGTGCTGGATACAATCAAGAATAACACGCAGAATAATAAACCAAAAAACCACGGGCGATTAGTCACTTGAAATCTCAGCAATGAGTTCGTCCCTAAGAAGTTGAGCATTCGAATCTTTTTCACTGTGTTTACCTTCGTTACTAAACTTAAATGCTAGTGTCATTCTTCTACTATTACCTGAATAACAAGTGTGCCAACAATGATGTTCGGGTTCGTCTTTCCTGCCAAAATAATACCATCGGCATTGCCATCCCGGTTTATCCTGAACAGTTACGACTTTATTTTGTTGTTTATCCCAATAGGAAAAAAATCCGTCTCCGGTTTCACTCCATGTAAACAGTATCTGATAAGCATTAGCATTCCAGTTAGTATGCCATCCTGTTAAACCATTATTAGGGTAATGAACAAAGAGAGCAGATGATGCTGTACCTATTTCAATAGGCAGATCAAACTTACCGTATTCGTAGTAGTCTAACCATTCTTTGGACATTAATTCATTTTTAATATGTTCTACGCTAATGAATCGATAGTCAATAGGATAACCCCTATAATCTAACGCATTCGGTAGGTAACCATTTCGCAATTCTGGTTCTAGTGCAAGTGCACGAATCTTTTCTGGATCATTTAAATACTGACTAACCTTAGTGGTCTGGGCAATATATTGCAACTTCGGATTTGAAAGATCGATGCCGTCTTTTTCACACAAGTTATGAAAAGTATCTACAATATAATCAAATTTAGCAAGTATTTTTTTGTTGTTAAAAGGTACTTCCATTAGAATTTAATCCCTACAAGTTTTTCACTATTTATTCTTGCGCCACTTCTGGATTTGTCAAAGGCAGGTCCGGTATCTTCTTCCTGAGTTAAAGTCTGTTCTTCTTGTTCAACATCATACAATTTCATACGTGATCGATCTACGCCGATGATAAATCGTTTGTTATGATTAGGATCGTTATACCTATTCTTTAATTGTTTAACCATCATTTGATTTAAAGCAGCAAGTTCATCGTTCGAGATCAAAGCAATCATAAGATCAGCAGTGGCAGGAAGACCAAACGATTCTGAGGTATCTTCTAAACCAGGATCAGAATTACCAAAACCGGATCTAGTGGTCTGGGTAGCAGAGAAGATAGGAAGATCGAACTCTACCGCAAGTCCTCGCAACTCTTCTGCAATAGCTTTAATGTATGAGTATGAGTTAATAGAACCGCCCATGCCTTTCATTCTAGATGACGCACAAATATTTAGGTAATCTATGAAGACTATCTGTGGAGTGAAGTTCTTTTTCAATTTTAATTCATTTAGAAGTGCTCTGAAATGACCAGTGTGTGCTTGACCTGTTGGGTATTCCTTAATGATTAACTTACCGTTAGTCTTAGATTGAATAGCACTTACCTTACTCATGAAGGTACCTTTATCCATCGTGTCCAATCTATCGATAGGCACGTTCATAAGGTTAGCATCGATGCGTTCGGCAATACGCTCCTCTGCCATCTCCATAGTGATGTACAAAACATTGTGACCAAGGGAGAGGCAACTAGCAGCGTGATGACACATAAAGAGACTTTTACCCACGCCTGTACCCGCCAGTGCGATGTTCAGAGTCTTATTAGGGAGACCACCTTTGGTAATGGCGTTTAAATATTCCAAATCGAAAGGAATACGCTCCTCTTGCTCATGATAAAAGTCATACCGCTCTTCAACATTAACTAGATAGTCATGACCTACATTCGTATCAAAACTAACTGCTAGTGCCTTCTGTAACAAATCGGGGATAGAGTTCTTGGATAACTCACTATTCTTACCACCGATTATATCTATCGATTCAAAAACTGCATTGTGAACTGCACGTTCTTGACACCAATTTTCTGTCTCGTCTAATAACCATTCTTCATTCTCGTCTTTGAGAACAAAAATGTCAGGGACGATATCCTGTGCATGGCGCTCCATCTCGGGGGTGAGATTAAGTTCTTGCACAGACAAAACAAAGGATTCTTCACTGGGCAACTTGTTATATTTCGCAACAAGTTCCACGAGCACTAGAAATAATTTACTATACACACCGTTAAAATATTCTTTTTGTATGAAAGGGAGAACCTTTCTCATATATTTTTCGTTAGTAATAATATTTCTTAGAACCACCTTTTCGAAATCAATCCTTTGCATTTTCATCCTTATTGGTCACAAGTCTTCCATCATTAATAGATCTTTCCAAAACATCTTCTAAAATACGTGCTGCAAAATCTTGAAGATCTTCGGATTCTTCCGTCAAGGTATCATCAGGTGATGAGATTACCGCAAAATTAAACGATAATTTCTCACCATCTTCATGTAAAGCAATGTTACCAAAAGAGATAACAGTCTCCGGAAAGTCTCCTTCTAAGATTCTAACGTGCCAAGCAAGTTCATTTGGATTATCTTCAACAGGAATCAACTCATAATGGATTCCTTCACTGACTTTATCTAAATCAATCACCTTCCACCTCGATATCTAAATCTATGGTTGCACTCCCTACGGAGAATGCATTCTTCACAAACTCTTGAAACACTTGATCTTCTAGTATACTCGACCAGAAGTTTTTGTCAAGGTCTGCGAGACGATATTTTTTCTCTTCGTTGACTTTCTGATACCATCCATTAGATGGTTTGATAACATGTCCACTTGCCATAGCAACATCAAGTAACCCTGACATCTCATCGATACCACCTTCCCACGAGACAGTGATAGGGATCTTAGACTGCTCTTTGACAAAGCGAGACTTCTCAACCTTGATGACAAAATCATAACCCATGACTTCGGTACCAGTCTTGTTCTGTCTACGACCAATGATCCAGATGTTGTTTGCTGAGTAGTAAATACCAGTACCACCACCAACAATATCTTTCGGATACAATCCAATCTCTTTGTACGTGTGATTGATTGCAAGCAAAGGAATGTTCTTCATTGCAAGATAAGGTGTGGTCATACGGAACAAACCTTTCAGTGCTTTTGCTCGTGACATATCAGCAACAGATTTTTCGTTCTTGGCATCTTCGAGTTCTTTCTTAGATGCTAGGTTACCAATAGAGTCAATCACAATGATCACATCATCTTCTTTATCCATGTCCTCTAACTGAGCAATGAGATCAAACTTCAACTCTTCAACGTCCATGATAGGAACGTGAAGCACACGAGAGGTGTCGATTCCAAAGTTGTCGAAGTATGATTGCGGCGAACCAAACTCAGAATCATAGAACAACATGACTGCATCAGGTTTTGCATTGAGATATGCTGCTGCCATCTTCAATGCGAACGAGGTCTTGAAGTGTTTTGATGGTCCAGCAAGCACTGTGAGTCCTGCTGTGATCCCTCCATCTAGTGAACCTGTCAGTGCCACATTCATCATGGGCACGTCAGTAGGTACTACTTCCTGCTCTTGGAAAAACTCTGACTTGTCCATCTGAGCAGTCAGTTTAATCTTCGAGTTCTTTTTTAGTTTCGCCATTAGCGACATAGTATTTCCTCTAATTCTTGGTACCCACCAATTGGATTACCGTCTATTTTAATTTGTGGAAAGGTAGTTGCACCCACAAACTCTGCTAAGATTTCTTCCTTAGTGAAGTCTACGTTATAAGTTTTATACGTAAAGTCGAGATGTAACTCCTCACAGAGATCGACTGCTGCTCTGCAGAAATTACAGTTATCTTTACCCCAGATCTCAACGTTCATATTAATCTTTCAGATTTTTATAATTAATACATTCATCGAGTAAAGGAAGTCTGTCGGTTGATCCAGCAAAAATCCTAACGTCTCGATTAGTGTACTCACCCGAAAAACTTTTAGATTTTTTGAAAGAATTGCCGTCTGCTTTTGCTCTAACAAATGTAGGAATCTTGTCTCTCGAATCTTTGGTTATAGCACTAATAGTTTTTTTAACCATATTAAAATTAGATTTAGAGTCCTTACCATAGTCGTATACCTGATTCCAAAAAGTTTGCTCAACTGCTTTCCATGCAGATAAGGTTAACTTCATCATAGCAATATCGTAAGGGTTAGAAACTATCATTTTACGATCCAATGGCGAACAAGTGTTAACTAATCTCTGGAATGATTCAATAGACTTAGGTGTCCCGCCGATTAAAAACGATTCTGACTCTAAAATATTAATCAAATTGTCATCACACGTATCTTCTGGACTATACACAAAACGATCTGCATGAATTACTTTATAGATACTTTCAATAGTTTCTAAGGCAACAGTTGATTTGAGAACAACGGATGCTTTTGTTTGATTAGAAATTTTATTAATCATATCAATAATAGCAACGTCATCAATCACATCATCTTTAAGTAAAGCAGGTTCCGTACACACAAAATATAAGTGGATTTTATTGCTTGCAACCGCAGAATCGATATCCTCAAATTGTTGGACATTAATCTTATTAGTATCATTAGTCGTTCCAAAAATAATACCGATGCTCTTAGCAATATTATTATCACCCAGAACACCCACTTGTAAAATCTTACTATTTGCATTAGAGGCATTATCTTCCATCGACGGAAGATCAACTTCGCCAGTGTCAAGAGTCTCTTCGATGTCTTCATCAAAGTCAATTTCTACAACATTATCATCACTCATGTTTTATTCCTTATAAGTTTTTGTAAATATATTCAATTGCACGATCTGCTTCACGTTCTAGTGGTCTATTATCATACCACTGTCCTGTTTCATTGTCAAGCTCTCGACACATATCAGCAATTTCTTTTGCGGTTATATCATAACTTTTCTTCAACGCATTACCTGCAATTGCAATCATGATCTGATATAATTTAGAGTACCAACCAGTTTTGGTTATGGTCATATACTCAACACCTAGTTGTCTAGGGAAGAAGGGACAGTTTCGATATGAAGTCCACGACACATCCCTACTAAGTTTAGACTTTCTGTAATTCAGAATCTCTTCTTTCATCGAATCCGGTAGTCTATCTAGGAAGTTATCACCACTAGGTTTCGAGTAAGGATATGCTTCCATCAATTCGGTTGGGTCGATGTCCTTACCATCGTTAGTGAAATAGAAGTTGAACGCATCAGGGTATTGAGCTGGGACGTAATACATCCGAGATAGATCTTTGGTCTGTTCATCACCACCCAATGCTTTGAACCGTTCGTTCAGTGCATACCAGAAGTGCGGAATGTTCTCTGCGGTTACGCAGGTCGTAGTCGGGAAAACCAATCTAAACTTGGGTTGCTTAGGAGTGCTACTAGCGGTTGAATAACAGATGAATTTATACTCTCCACAGATATGTTGAAGTGTTTCACTAAGATCATCAAGAGGATCAAACTCGTCAATATCCATAGCACACCAATGACCCCACTCCACAACATTTTTATTAGACCTTGTCCCACCTTCGTGGTAGATAGCAGGACTAATAAGAGGACTAGAATTATTTCCACCTTTGTTCCCTTCCTTTTTAGATAGATTCAAAAACATACGCTCGAACGCATCCCAAGAATCATGTGTGACTCTGCGATGCGTTTTGTTATCGAAAGTATTTTTGAATATAGTTACTGAATACATGGTCTTATTATATGTTATTTTGACTGTGCTGTCAAGCAAAAAATGCTTCTAAGGTAGCAACTGGTTCTGCCGTCCAACCAACTGCTTTCAGGATAGGGTCTAGCGGATCAAGGAATGTCTTGGCAAACATCTTGTCGTAGTCAACCTTGGGATGCACCTTGAACTCTGGTGGCAACTGACCCGAATAACTAATGACGTTCTCTCTCAGTCGGTTAGGGACTTTCAGATAGACAAACTTGATCTTCTCGCCGTCCTTGATCGATTCATACTTCTGTGTCAACCCGTCTTCTTTTAGGAAGTGATTGTATAACAGAGCACCTCGCACGTGTATCGGAGTTCCCTTACCGTAGATGGTTCGGATATCAGCAAACTTATTCACGTCAGAGACACCTCGTGGAAACGAGATCTGTTCAACCGGAAGCGTCTTGAAATATGATCTGAAATCAGATATGAATTTCTGAGTGTCTTGTTCTGAACCCTTGACCAGAATCTCAAACAGTTCTTTGAACTTGTCTCGCACAACCTGTGGAGTGCTTGACTTGACTGCTTCGATGCCCATCATCTTCAACTTGGGTTCGGCAAAGCGAACACCCTCACTGTCGTGAACGTTTAGTATGTAGCGTTTCTTTGCCATCCAGATACCACGGTCTGCAATTACCTCACGCTTCATCACCATGCGGTTCTCATAGGCACCTGTCTCATCTGCGAGAGACTGATATGCTTTTGCTATGACCTTCTCGAAGTGCTGGCAGACACCGTCTAGAAAATTGACTGGGTTCTTGGGAGCATGCATCTTGACCAGACCCGACATGTTGATATACACCGAGTCAGTATCAATCGCAATGACATGGTCCTGCTTGTCGCCCAGTATCTCTTGCATCTCATCGTTCACTGCTTTCTCTGCACACTTGATTGCTCGCTGACCAGACAAAGTAATGCCCTCTGCGATACGAAGATCGAAGTAACGAAAGTACTGGTTTGCCAGCGCACCATAGAGAGAGTTCATAAGAATCTTGATACCGGTCTGCTCAGTGTCCAAGGTATCAATGACACCTTCTAACTTGGGGTCTTTGGTCTTCTCGTATTGCTGTTTTGCTTTGATCATGTCCTGCTTGATCGTAACACGATTGTTGTAGAACTTTTTGATAACCTTGGGAATGATACCTTCCACATCATTTCTATATCGTGTGCCGTTAGCAGCAACACTTTCACCATCCATGTCAAGTGTTTCGGGAGACATGTTATACTGAACAATGATGTTCGGATATAGAGAGTTCAAATCGAAGGAGCACACCCAATCGTGTCCTCCTACTGCTGGGTCTTTGACATACCCACCCGCGATCTTAGTTTTACCTTGATCGATACGAGCAGGAATAACAACGTTATCTTTGAGAAGTTCGTTGTAGATTACCGCATCCCATATGCCGGTGGTGCCAAGTGACTGCACAAGATTACACTTCGCATTGTATGACATAGAACAAATGAGTTTGATGATGTTGAGTTTCTTATCAAGGCGTTCAACAAGATCAGTATCTTTGATGTTGTAGTCGATGAACCTCTGGTAATCTTCCTTATACAAGGTATGCAAGTTACCGAACTCTTCGTAGGACAACTTACTCTCACCCAGAACAACATTGGCAATGTGGTCCAGCTTGTATGATTCTTGCTGGCCATAGGTGTTCAGAGTGAACTTCTTGAACAGGTCATAGTAATCAAGGATGCTAATGCCATCGAGGTCATAGGCAACTTGCTCTCTACCACCAAGGGTTCGGACATGGCGTTCTTTCACATGACCCCACGGTGACATCTTATCTGCTACTTCTTTGCCAGCAATTGCCAAGGTTCTGCGATAGAGGTAAGGGATATCAAATAGGTTTACGTTCCAACCTGTGATGATGTCGGGGGTGTTGACCTTCGAACTCCACCACGACATGAAAGAGCGTAGAAGATTTAGTTCACTATCACACCGGAAGAACTCGACTTTATTCTCGTTCTGTTCGGCATTGTACTCATGCAGACCCCACACATAGAACGTATCAGACTTGCTTGACTTGACACAGATCGCAGTCACAGGTTGTGATGCTTCTTCTGGACTGGGAAAACCCTGATCAGACTGAACCTCGATATCCATATACAAGGTGTTGATATCAGCAGTGTCATACTTGATAGTACCAGGAAACTTCTCAGCAATATACTGCAACTGAAAGTTGTCCTGACCATGAACAGGGAAGTTTTGAACTCCCTGATACCGTTTGCGAAAGTCTCCTGCATCTCGCATGGAGTCAAACTGCATGGGAGAAACCTTCTTACCATAAAGACTACGGAACTTGCTGGGTTTATCAGAGTTCACATAGAGTGTAGGTTTGAAAGGGATTGTGTCGGAAACTCGTTCTCCATTCTCGTATCCACGATAATAGATTAGGTTACCTTTGCGCGAAACATGGGTATAAAATTTAGTCATGTCGTAATTATACAAGAGATTGGGGAGGATGTCAAGGGGAGCGAGGATTTTTTTATCAGAACCCTCTAAACTGATATACTACTTAGACGTATAGTACCGGCGACATTCCTGATGAGATTCAGCAACACCGTCTAATACTTCTTGTGCACATCTTTCGTCGAGTTTTCGGTTACTGTCTTTTACAAGCACAGCACCTACTAACATCATTGCGATTACAATACCTGGCATAATTATTCCTTAGAAATTAAATCGGATTTCAGTTTCAACCTTAGTCTTAGCATCGCCAGTGTCCTTGGTCTCCAGTTTACCTTTAACTGTTACAGCATCAAACTTGAACTTGTATCCTGCTTCGTAACTGTGACCCTTAGTCATTGGTCCGATTTCAAAATACATGTTGTTCTTTGCTTTGTAACCTAGTCTTAAATGATGAGTTGTCTTAGTATGATCCCACTCTTTCAACTCGTACTCATTCTTGTATTCTATATAGGGTGCGGCTTTAATGTCTAAACTTAAAAACATAAACACCGATCCTATGAATACCAAGGCTACAATCGTTTCTTTCCAATTCTTTTTCATATCACTACTCCTTTATTAAAAGAGTATCTATTTAATAAAGACTGTTAATATGGTAAAGGTCTAGTTAATCTTTGGTTAATGTTTCGTAAAGATTGGGTCGGGGGGATGCGTCCCCCCAGTTTATGCCGTCATGCGCTTAAGAGGCACCCAAAGGTTTTACAAATATGGCGCTGGCATATACAGACTTGAACCCGCTGTGTACACACCGTAGTTAGGTGTGAAGAGAGGTGCTATTAGACCTCCCAGTACAAGCGAAGCAAAGAATACAATGCCTAACCAACTTTTGATTTTCTTGATCATGCGAACCAACTTACAGCAATCATGATCGGTGCTATTGAAAGCACAGCAAATAGTTGCGCGATTGCAACCATCTGTTCTTTTTTAGAGGAAAGAAATTCCTCGCTTTTTACAAACTTTTCCATTGTTACGTCCTTATTGAGAATTAATTTCTATTTTTCTCGGACGCTGTTCTTCGGGTAGTTCCACTTTGAGTTTAATCACTAGTAGTCCATTGACGAATTCAGCTCCATCAACGACAACATGATCTGCAAGTCGGAATGTTTCCACGAATTTCTTCGTAGTAATCCCTTTATGAAGATACTCAGTTGTATCCTCTTCAGGGTTGCCCTTTATGACAAGAACACCGGGTCGAGACTCGATGTCTAAATCACTTTTTTTATAACCACCAAGTGCGAACTCCATGGCGTATTCCGTGTCAGAATATTTGATAATATTGTGACGAGGAAAACCCTTCTCGTTTGCGCCAGCGGCAGTTAATCTTTCTATCTCATCCCATACATGGTCGAAACCAATGAAACGAGAGTGGGGGAACGAAAACACTTTACTTCTTGTAGTAACCATTGCTATCTCCTTATTTAATTTAAGCAAGATTGTTGTCTATCGATCGGACAATTCCGCATCGACACATTATATATAACATATTCCATTTCAAAAGTCAAGTCATTTAACTAAAAACTTTAGCAAGCGTCAATAATACTGCGGTTCCTGATATAGCACTACCAATCATAATGGCTTTATCATTCCAACTACTACCAACATAAACCCAACAACACGCAGAGATCGCATAAAGAACTTGCCCAGTGACAGGGAAATCTGCTTGTTGCAAAAATATTCCAGAGACAGCAGATATGGTTGCTGCCCACTTGACGTAACTATCAAGGGTTCCTGTTGGCGTAGTAGGTTTTAGATCCTCTACTTCCATTTGAAGATCGTTCATTTCCTGTAGGAGCCGCTTTTTCTCTGCACTCAGTTCCATAGCAAGTCTACCAGCTTTGCTCATGGTACTACCTTCAAAATGCTCTTTGATTTCTTCTTTCATATTTTTATTTTGAAATTGGTCGGGGTTG
>Ga0206128_1002865_pt1 | contig 15029 bp, 8 predicted proteins | sample Helgoland_Spring_7_FD_148601 | JGI IMG/M metagenome (GOLD analysis project Ga0206128, IMG submission 148601) | Pelagic subsurface seawater microbial communities from Kabeltonne, Helgoland, North Sea - Helgoland_Spring_Bloom_20160426_1 | ecosystem: Environmental > Aquatic > Marine > Epipelagic ... | reverse complement strand
ATACCATGGATGTTTCTGCCTATTCTCTTATTCGGCTTTCTCACTATTTGTTGAAGCATAATGTACTGCAAATAGGAGCTTCGATATGCTCATTGAGTTATATCGCAGCAGCTAAAGTTACTTTCCACCCTTATAGAAATATCAGCATTGCCAAGGCTGCTTTAGAAAGAATTACAATAGAGTTAGCGGATGAACTGGGGAAATCACATGACATCCGCGTCAATGTTGTTCGGTTTTCGCCCTATATGGGAAGCAAAGCAGGCAACGCAACCCTAGAAATTAAAGACATTAAGACTTCCAACACAATGAGTCCTCTGGGTAATGCCAGACCAATGGACCTTGCGTATGAGATCGTTCATTTATTTAGACCAGACCTAAAGATTACAGGAGAAATAAGGCATGTTGATGGGGGCTATCATATTACGGGATAAACGATAAGTTAAACTCACCTGTTGAAATTTTTACGTTCAAATTTGATAAGATTTTTCAGATCCATCCAAAAGCGGTTCGAACGAGAACCAACAAGGGGAGCCTTATAGGTCAAGTTATTTCTAAAAATAACTTGACCTTTATTATTTGTTAATATTTTGTGTTTTGATTTTTAACACAACCAATATTAAAGTATATATTTGAATTGAACAATTAATCGACATTATGAAAAATTTATTTTATCTCATTTTAGTTCCCTTTTATTTATTTATTTCTTCTTGTGAAAAAGACATAGAAGGCTGTACAGATACTTTAGCAGTTAATTTTAATTCTGATGCAACACAAAATGATGATTCTTGTCTCTTTGATTCAGATGGAGATGGCATAAATGACTCAGATGAGGTTCTAGGATGCACTATTGAAGAAGCTTGTAATTTTAATGTTTATGCTACAGATTCCGATAACGATTCTTGTGAATATGCAGCTGCAGGATTTGATTGTGAAGGTAATGTAACCACATATTCAATTGGAATGGAAGTCGAAGGAGGTATTGTTTTTTATATTGATGAAACAGGCGAACATGGCTTAATTGCCGCTATGGAAGACCTTCAGTCAATGAGCTGGGGTTGTATGGTAATGTTTATTTCTGGAGCTGATGGAACTTCAATTGGTTCTGGCTCGCAAAACTCATTAGATATTATATCAAGCTGTTCTCAATCTCCCATAGCAGCAAGTGCTTGCTTAGCTTACGAACATGATGGATACACTGACTGGCACCTTCCGTCAAGAGATGAATTAGTAGAAATGTATAACACAATTGGTAATGCTGGCCCGCAGGGAAATATTGCTAATTTTCAAGAAGCAAGCCAATCAGAATATTGGTCATCTTCTGAGTTCAATGAAGATTATGCTTGGAGTATTCAGTTCTCTAATGGGAATTCCTTTTATGACGATAAAGAATTCACCTATAATGTCCGTCCTATTAGGTCTTTTTAAATTGTATAAAAACAGTTAACATACTCGGACATGAAGTTTATGAATCAACTTCGGGAATTAGAATAGTTCTGTGTAGAGTTTATGGAAATCTTGAAAATAGTTATTAAAAAAGCTACATTAAAAGCCACTCTAGAGGGTGGCTTTTTCATTCCTTAAACTTTTTTAAATCTTTCCAAAAGCGGTTCGAACGAGAACCAACAAGGGGAGCCTTATAGGTCAAGTTATTTTTAAAATAACTTGACCTTTTTTATTTCGTATCTTTAGTTTTCTGATTACCCAAGGCTATGAAAAAACTACTTTACTTACTACTATTTGTTCCCCTTGCTTTATTTGGGCAAACAACCTCGAACCTAGATCTTCCTGAAGGTTGGAGTTTGTTTGGCTATGTTTCTCCAGAGGAACTTGATGTTGAAAATGCATTCTCTGAAATTTCTGATAAAATAACCATCGTTAAAAATGAAAATGGTGGGGCGTATATACCTGAGTTTTCTTATAACGGAATCGGTAATTTAATTTTCGCAAAAGGATATCAAATAAAGATGACTGAACAAGTTGATAGTTTTCAGTTTTTTACTGTTATAGCTACTAATATTGATTCTCTCATAGAGGAGAATGAGTGGTTGCAGACTGAATTAGACTCATTGCAGACTGAATTAGACTCTATTTATGGTTGTATTGATGAATCAGCGAGTAATTATGATTTTTCAGCAGTTCTGGGTGATAATTCATGTGAATATCCTGATTTTGGATTTAATTTGTTACTTATTGGCAATAGTTTCTTTAGGCCTTATGCTGACAAACTTGATGAAATGGCAATTGATGCTGGCTTTGTAAATCATAATAGTACAATTGTAAATCGTGGTGGCGAAAATGGAATAGCTATCAATTTTTGGAACGATTCCACAAGCGAGGAACATAATTTAATTAAATCAAAACTCGATGAAGGAAATGTCGATTTTTTTGGAATGACAAGCGGACATGATCCTAACAATCGAATCGAAGGGTTTAAAGCTTGGATAGAGTATGCATTACAAAACAATCCAAACATCACCATATTTATTTCTTTAGCACCATTTGATTTCCCAAATGGAGATTTAGATAGCAACCGACCAGATTGGGATACATTCGCAGCAGAAAATGATTTCAGTTCTATACAAGAAATGTTTAATGCTTACATAAATGATATTGTACACAATGAAATTGTAGACCAATTGCGAATCGAATTTCCTTTTACCAACATTTTTACTATACCGACCGGTTGGGCTACATTTAATTTATATCAAATGAATATTGATGGCTTATTGTTAGATGAAATTGATATGTTTGGGTCATCAGCTTCCTCAATCTTTGTTGATTCAAAGGGGCATCAAGGAGATATTGTAAAAAAAACAGGTGGTTTAGTATGGCTTAATAGTATTTATAATGTTGATTTAAGCACCTTTAATTATGAAACAGGATTCAATACAGACTTACACGAAATTGCTAAGCAAATAACGGATAGTCATGATTCAAATTACAAACAGTAAAGATTTAAGTAATGGAATTAGATTTATGATTCCTGGACAAGGTTACCAAATTAAGATTTTCGAAAATGACATTCTTCAATATTAATTATTCAATAGAAAAGCCACTCTAAATAATAGTGGCTTTTTCATTCCCTAAACTTCTTTAGATCTTTCCAAAAGCGGTTCGAACGATAACCTACAAGGGGAGCCTTATAGGTTTTGCTCGACCTTTTTATTTTGTATATTTGAGATAGTTATTAATTAACCCCCCCATACATGAAAAACTTTAAACAAAAATCTATTTGTCTTATTGTTGCAATAATTTTCTTTCCTTTTCAAATTATAGCTCAATGTGAATATGAAATTGGTTTAATAGAATTCTTTTCTCAACAAGCACAATCATACGCACAAGAAATTAATGTTTTGGAAAGTGACTTAGTAGATGCAGAATATGCATTAGAAGATGCAGAATATTGGAGGAATCATTATGAAGCTTTATATAATTCAACCTTACAACAATTAAATGAAGCAAATTTGTATGTGGATTCTTTAGAAAGTCAGCTCGATAATCTAATTACTCAAGATGATCTTGATAACGCCCTAGCTACTTATCAAAATAATTTAGAATCATCCTTGTTTACTGTTAATATTGGTCCCGATTTTCCTGAAGGGTGGAGTATTTTTGGTTATTCTTGTCAAGATTCAACAGATGCAACTCAAGCTTTTTCCTCTATTTCTGATAAGATAGAAATAGTGAAAGATGATTGGGGTTTGTCTTATATTCCTTCTTGGGGATTTAATGCAATGGGTAGTCTAAAGTTTTCTGAAGGTTACCAAATAAAAATGACAGAAGAGGTTGCAGAATTCTACTTTTGTGATGCTGTATACTATAGTATAACAGGTTGTACTGATAGTATTGCTGAAAATTATAATCCAGATGCTACTTCAGATGATGGTTCTTGTGATTATATTGATGGTTGTACTGACCCAGATGCATATAATTATGATTGGATGGCTACTTCAGATGATGGGTCTTGTGTTGATAAAGTTTTTGGGTGTATTAGCTCTAGTTCTAGTAATTACGATCCTCTTGCAAATACAGATGACAATTCATGCTTAGGATGTACTGATCTTAACGCTGAAAATTACAACTGGGCAGCCAATGTGGACGATGGGTCATGTCAATTCTCTGGCTGTACAGATATTAATGCTGCAAACTACGACCCTAATGCTGTTAGTGATAATGGTTCTTGTGTCTCAAATTGTGATGAAACTATTAGTTTAGTTGTAACGAGTAGTTATGGATATTATGTTTGGTTTGAAGGAAATATTTCAACTATTTTAAGTTCTGGTGATTTAGTTTATTCAAGTAATGGGACTTCATATGTTATTAGTAATTTTCAGAATGAGACTTATGGCACTAGAGTTTTATTTAACATAGATGTTTCAGGTGTGTTCTCAGATGGAGAAATATGCCAAACAAATATTACTGTTTGTGATTAAATTTCTTACGATCTTTCCATAAGCGATTAGCGGTCAAATTTGAAATAAATGAAAGCCACTCTAATAGGGTGGCTTTTTCATTCCCTAAACTTCTTTAGATCTTTCCAAAAGCGGTTCGAACGAGAACCTACAAGGGGAGCTAATGTTAGTAAAGGTTCACAGGTTTTAAACTTGTGAACCTTTTTCTATGTTAGACGATTTGCACGGAATTTGCACGGGTTAATTTTGTATATTTGATGTGTTTAAAAAATACCCCCCCTAAAAATGAAAAACTTTACACAAAAATTTATCGGATTATTAGCTCTTGTATTTACAATGAGCTTTACAGCTAATGCTCAATTTACGCACACGAGCCAGACCACGATCAACGACACATCCTCTAGTCAATCAACAGATACCAATATAGATACCACTAATTCAACGGATAACAATAGTTCAACGGATAACACAATAACCATCACCAATCCAACTATAGATCAAGATGATTCGATAGCGACACAAAATATGCCATTAGACCTTCCTCAAGGTTGGAGTATGTTTGGCTATACTTGTATAGATTCAGTTGATGCAATGGTAGGTTTTTCTGAAATAACAGATAAGATAGAAATAGTAAAAGATGAATGGGGCTTATCCTACTTACCATCTTGGGAATTTAATGCAATGGGAAGCTTACAGTTCTCAGAAGGATACCAAATCAAGATGATAGAAGAGGTAACTGACTTCCAATTCTGTGAAGCAATAGTTCCGGAAGACGGTATTAGTCAATCAGATGTTGATGCTGTACAAGATTTACTTGACGCAATAATTCCGGAGGATGGAGTTACACAAGCTGATGTAGATGCTGCAGTCGCAGAAGTAGAATCTAATTCTACGGTTACTGATTCATATCATCTAATGTTAATAGGTGATTGTCTTTCGGGAGATGGTTATGCTTGTATACAAGCAAATAATTACGGACTAAATGATCTTCCGTATGAATTTCAAGCCTGTTTTAATTATCAAGATAATTCTATGTGTGAAATTGCTGCAGAGATGTATCCAGAAGAAATGGCTAATTACTTAGGTTTAACTAATTATGAATTAGATGAATGTGGTGTCCCAAATGGAGATAACTCTTCATGTACTGATGAGTGTGGTGTGCTAAATGGAGATAACTCTTCTTGTTTAGATGAGTGTGGAGTTCCTAATGGAGATAACTCTACTTGCTCAGATGAATGTGGAGTTGTTAACGGAGACAATTCTTCTTGTTTAGATGACTGTGGTGTTATAAATGGAGACAACTCTACTTGTTTAGATTGTGCAGGTGTTGTAAACGGCACATCAGAAGACTTAGGTTGTGGTTGTGGTAATCCACAAGCACAAGAAGGCTATGACTGTGATGGTAATGAAATAGAATTACAAATAGGAGACCAACACGCAGGCGGAATAGTATTCCAAATAAATGAAGATGGCACAGGTTTGGTAGCTGACCTACAAGATTTAGGAGACATGAATTGGTTTAGTGCTATGGATGCAGCAGAAGATGCTACCTCACAAGGCTATGACGATTGGTATCTTCCAAGTATAGATGAATTAGAGTTAATGTATAACACCATAGGAAACGGAGGCCCAGAGGGCAATATAGGAGGTTTCGGAAACAATTGGTATTGGTCTTCCTCGGAGTACGGTAGTTACTACGCGTGGTTCGTCAATTTCAATAATGGTGACATGATCTACTTCAATAAGAACAGTACAGACAGGGTTCGTGTTATTCGCGCTTTTTAACTATTTACCCCTTTACCTATTTACCGCTACCGCGCAGCGGTCGAATTTTGAAATTAGCAAAAGCCACTCTCAATAGAGTGGCTTTTTTCATTTTCTAAACTTCTTCAAATCTTTCCAAAATCGGTCCGAACGATAACCAACAAGGAGAGCCTTATAGGTCAAGTTATTTAGTATATTTGAATTATAAACTTTTAGTAAGTTGAAACACCTTTTTTCTATACTGTTATTCATACCAAGTGTATTATTTTCACAATCCATTATTGAGGTTGGATCTAATTATCAAGGCGGTATAGTGTTTTATGTCGATTCTGAAGGAAAGGGGCTTATAATAGACACTGATTATTTACAAGCGAGCTATACTTGGATTGATGGGCAGCCTTTACAGTCTAGATGGGGTAACCATTGGGTCAACAATATAAATGCGCAAGAAGAATTTATAGGTGCAGGACAGTTTAATACAACAAATTTAACTATATCAAATATCAATGATTTTGCTGCTGATGTTTGCATCAATAGTAATTCTTCAGGTTATACGGATTGGTTTTTACCTTCAAAAAATGAATTGTGGGAAATAATGATGCAGAAATCTATTATTGATTCTGTTATTCAAGAAATAGGAGGTGACACTATATATGATGCCTATCATTGGAGTTCTACTCAAGCATCTATTAGTAATGCTTGGGTTGCTTATCCAACCTCTACTTTTCTATCCACAGCAGAAGCTGCTGGGCCAGGTGTATCTCCTTGGACAAAGAGCCATACAGCCCTTGTGAGAGGAATAAGATGTATTGATAATGATTGCTCATTTATGGGCTCGCCGATATTTGGTTGTACTGACTCAATAGCAGAAAATTATAACCCTGATGCAGCAGCAAATGATTTTTCGTGTGAGTACATTGAAGGCTGTACAGATGAAAATGCATGTAATTATGATATTTTGGTTACCATGCATAACTCCTTTTTATGCGATTACAATTGTCATGGCTGCACCGATTCTAGTGCCGTAAATTATCTAGGTTCATCAGTAACTATTGATGATGGGTCTTGTTTATACTGCTTCGATACTTACCATACTATTTATGTGACTTATGATTCATTGATTGATAATTCAGTGTTCTTTATGATTAATAATGGTGATATTGCATTTACCAATGTAACTGGCACTGATTATTATGAAGGTTTTTGTATGCCAAACGGTTGTTATCAATTGTATATGTTTGCTAACTGCAATATTTCTGATAATTGGATTGGAAATACTATTGAGATTGGAGATTTCTCTTACACCATAAATTCTGTTGAAACTAACATGAATTTTTATTTAGGAAATGGAGATTGTATATACGGTTGTACAGATTCTACTTTCATTGAATTTAATCCATTAGCAACCTTTGATGATAGTACTTGTGCAAACTTAATAATATATGGATGTATTGATTTTAATGCTTGTAACTTTAATGTTGATGCAAATATAGATGATGGATCATGTACTTATCCTACATTCGAATATTTTGATTGTTCAGGTAATTGTATTAGCGATTTTGATTTAGATGGTGAGTGTGATGAAGTAGACTATGATGATGGAATTGGGATAGAGGAATTAGATGAGGAATCACCACAAGTAATTAAAATGATTGATATATTAGGAAGGGAACAACATAAACACAAGAAAGGATCCGTTCTATTTTATATCTATGATAATGGCAATGTAGATAAGAAGGTTATACACTAAACTTCTTCAAATCCTTCCAAAAGCGTGTCGAACGAGAACCTACAAGGGGAGCCTTATAAGTTAAGTTGTTCCTAATATTAGTCAATTTAATACAACAGAACCCTTAACTCCTCTATTAAATCTAATGATTAATTATTCAATAACGATTTTAGAATAAAGTAAGCTATTATCAAGTTTAATCACCACGATATATGCTCCGTTCAACATTTCTTCAATATTTATTTGGTGTTGTTTAGGAGTTCTAATCTCATAAATGAGTTGACCCGTTAGATTCAAAATTTGAACCTTTTCAATCTTTTTTAATGGGATTGTTGGGTCAATAAAAAACACCCCCGTATTAGGGTTAGGATAAACCAATCCTTCGGTTAGTTGCGTCTGAAAATTGTTAATTCCAGTTTGAGGGCTCATGTTTAATATTACACGAACTTTATTGTCAGAACCCAAGAAGCAAATATCGTCTAGTCCGTTATTGTCAAAATCTTCAAAAAGCATACCTCTACCAGTTTCTGTGCTACAATTTGCATCTAATGGTATCTTTAGCACCTGATGGGAATCATTTAGATTGAATGGATCAAACGCAATTACAAGCGAGTCGAGAGCACCGCCATTGGATTGAACGAATACAATATCTGTATTTGAGTCTAAGTCCATATCGTGTGAGTACATAAAGCCTCCATAAAAATAATCCGATATAACATGCTCAATTTCCGGAGACGAATTATTAGCATTAGAAGACAGGTCAAATAATACAGGAGTTCCTGATGAATTGAAAACATCGAACTTCTCGAAAGATCTATTATATGCTATAACATCATCAGAACCATCTTGATTTACATCCACTAATAGTTTATGTGTTTTAAGTTGACCCAATGGATTATTCCATCCCTCTTGGTAAAATTCCATTTCAAATGATTTATCGGCATTTTGTATGGCTAAATTAAAACCTCCATTATCGGGCATAAAAAAGTCCATTCTATCATCCCCATTCACATCTCCATATTTTAAATCGAAAGAATAGCCGATTTCATTATTATCTCCATAGACGTTATGAGTAAATGAATTGTTGTTATTATCGAATACATGCAGTTTAAGAGGAGCATGAGACCCAGAGCATGCAGACACAATGTCTAAATCTCCATCTGCATCATAATCAATAAAAAATGCTTCGTATCCATGAGTAGAGCAACTAAAAAACGTTGGGGCATCAAATGTCATGAATCCATTATCATTTCCATCGTAAAGATAAAATCCATTATTCCAGAAACTATATACTAGCATATCTACATTTCCATCTACATTATAGTCAGCAAAATCTGAGATAGCGAATAGGTTATTTATGCTACCCGTAACATAGTTAATTGAAGTTTCACTTTGCTTAAATGTTCCGTCACCATTTCCAATTAGTATAATTGCATTTGATGATGGATAAACCTCGTTGGATTGAGGATAGGACATTCCTCCATCTAAAACAAGGTCTAATATTCCATCTTCATCGAAATCATAGGAGAAAGTATTGAGCATTCTTTCGCCATCATCGACAGTTGTAAATAAAGTTTCAATGGGGTTGGACGCTAAGAATTGCCCAAAACAATATGGAGATAAACTGAGGCTTAAAAAAGTTGTTACTAATGTAAGTGAGTATTTCATGTTTAATTACAATTGATGTTTAAAATTTGAGCAATTTAATGGATATTATCAATAATTTGTTACTAATTATCAATAATATATTATTTATTAACAATAATTTAGGATGTTTTTTTTAGTAATGTATTTCAAAAAACAGCAGTTTTAATTCAAATTCTTTTGTGAGATTTGTTCATTAATTTTTTTTGATAAAAAGCGCTGCCTTGGTTCTATCGCCTTAATTTGACCACCCTCTAATAACTCTATTTGAATTAGAGATTATGCGAAAATGAAAGGAACCTTTTGAAATAGGATATTTTAGAATCTACGATTTGATTCTTTCTAGTGTTACAGATAAATCAATTTTTGCTAAAGTTCCCTGTGGAGATTTACCCAAAAAAAAGAAAATTCAAAATTTGGTGTTTCCATCCGGATTGAGTTACGACAAGTCAAATGGAAAAGTTCGAACCACGATAGTAAATTCTATTTTCTCCTGTATCCCAGATATATCAAAGGAACTGAGAGAAACAAAAAACGGAAAATCGGTTAAAAATAACCAATTTTCCGCTTGGGTGACCCCGGAGGGATTCGAACCCCCAACCGTCAGAGCCGAAATCTGATATTCTATCCAGTTGAACTACGGAGCCATATTTGGCAAATATATTATTTTTAAGGTCTATCCGTTACATATATGTTTTATTTTTGTTTTATGAAAAAAATACTGATTACCGGATTACTACTATTGGCAAATCAAATACAGGCGCAATCACTAAAGGTAGGCGATTGGAGAGACCACTTGTCTTACTTCGAAACTTTTGATGTGTGTGCCCAAGGATCAAAAATATACACCAGCACAGACAAGGCATTGTTTGTATTCGACAAAAGAGACCAAAGCATAGCGCGTTTAAACACCCTTACAGGGCTTTCTGATATTAATGTAAGTGCTATAGCAGGAAATCAAAACGTACTACTTATAGGGTACGAAAATGGAAATATAGATCTAATAGAAGCTGGTAAAATAGAAAATTTGGCAGACATTAAAAGAGCTTCCATTATAGCAAACAAAAAAATAAACTCAATTAATATTGAGGATAATGAGGCTTATTTATCCACAGGATTTGGAATTGTGGTGCTCGATTTAGACAAAAAAGAAGTAAAAGAAAGCTACTTTATTGGTTTAGAAGGGGCTTATTTAAACATTATGGCAACAAGCATTGCCAACAACACTATTTTTGCTGCTACAGAAAATGGTTTGTTTTCAGCCATACTTAGCCAACCTAATCTTTCAGATTATCAAGCCTGGGAAAAGGTAAACTTTAGACCAAATGCGAAATTTAGTTTACTAGAAACTTTTAACGACAAACTTTTTGCAAACATTCAGGGCGCGGAATACAATACCGACAGCTTGTATATTTTTGATGGCTCAAATTGGGAATTATTCCGGTACCCCTATTCCAATGTATCGTTAAAATCTAATGGCGGTTATTTAACCGTAACCTCCAAATATGGTGCAAATGTGTACGATCAAAATTTAGAGCAAAAAAGCTACGTCTCGAGCAATGCGTTCAACTTCCCTCAGTTAGAATTTAGAGCCTGTTTGTATACAGACAACGAATTTTGGGTAGCAGATAAGTTCAACAGTCTGTTAAACCATAAAAACGGTATTTCCAAACAAGTAATGCCCGCCGGACCAAACAAATCGAACGTAGCTAAAATAGCCAACTTTGGAAATGAAATATGGCTAACACATGGTTCCAAAAGTGAAAACTGGGATCCAACCTGGTCTAAAAATGAGTTGTCTATCCTTAAAACCGACACCTGGACGCAAACCAACGTGCTGGAAAGCAACAACATACTTGATCCGGTAGATGTCTTAAAAAGAGGAAACATAACTTACGTAGCAAGTTGGCAAAGTGGTTTGGCTAAATTAGAAGATAAGGAATTAAGCGAGCTGTACACCGAAGAAAACAGCAGCCTACAAAAAAGACATCCGCACGATGATTGGATAAATATTGGCGCAATGAAATTCGATACAGATGGGAACTTGTGGTGTACAAACGCTCAAACGCTCGAACCGCTCTCTGTTCAATACACAAACGGAGAATGGGAATCATTCTCACTTGGAAATACGGTTACAGAAAATCAAAATTTGGCAAAATTAATCATCGATAGAAACAATCAAAAATGGATACAATTAAAAAACAATGGGCTCATTGTATTTGATGAAATGCGAACCGGAACCAAAACAAAAAAAATAAGTAACGGAGAAAATAATGGGAATTTAAACTCTGACAGGGTATTTGCAATGGCAGAAGATTTAGACGGAGAAATTTGGATTGGAACGGACGATGGCGTGTCGGTGTTTTACAACCCGTCTGATGTTTTTGAAGGAGAACAAGCCGCAACCATTATTGTTACAAAAGATGGCTACAATACCTACTTATTAGACGGTTTGCTCATTAACGACATTGAGGTGGATGGGGCAAACAGAAAATGGTTTGCGACAAACAACTCAGGCGCCATATTAACCTCAGCAAACGGAACAGCAGAACTGATTCATTTCACAGCCGAAAATAGCCCGCTGTTTTCTAATAAAGTAGTAGACATTGAAGTAAATGATGAAACTGGAGAAGTATTTTTTGCTACAGATAAAGGGCTTATTTCATACCGAGCTGGTGCAACAAAGGGGAGCAATAACTTTTCAAATGTTTTGGTGTTTCCAAATCCCGTAAAACCAAACTACCAAGGTTCAATTAGTATAAAGGGCTTACTTACAGACGCCGAAGTTAAGATTACAGATGTAAGCGGAAATTTGGTTTACAAAACAAAAGCACTTGGAGGGCAAGCAAACTGGGATGGAAACATGACTAACGGGAGAGAAGCCCGATCTGGTGTGTACTTAATTTTTTGCTCTGACGAAGATGGAAACGAAAATCACGTAAGCAAACTACTTATCGTAAGAGACTAAATGCACAGATCACGAGCAATTGTATTAAACAAAACAAACTACTCTGAAACGAGTTTAATTATAAAAATTTATACAGAACAAGAGGGTTTGTTGTCTTTTATAGTAAAAGGGATAAGGGGGAGAAAAGGAAAGCTAAGAATGGCACAATTCCAAGCACTAAACCTTATTGAAATAGACTATAAAAAATCTGGCAAATCGGAACTTAGATACCTGCTAGATTTAAAAATAAACGAGCCGTTTAGTGACTTGTTATTCGACCCGATAAAACGAGCCGTGGCTTTATTTATGGTAGAGTTGATACAAAATAGCATTAAAGAAGAAGAACAAAACCAAGCGTTGTTTCAATTTCTTCACCAGTCGATACATTGGCTGGATCTTAGTAAAGATTCCTGCACCCATTTTCATTTGTCGTTTATGATGAAATTGACAAAATACTTAGGTTTTTCGCCTATGAGTAACAAAGGAAATGCCGTAAGTTTTGATCTTCAAAAAGGGGCATTTGAAACGTATGACCCACAACACAATTATATCCTAAAAAACCAGGAAATGAATGCTTGGTCAAAAATAATGGAGTACCGTTATGAAAACCTTAAAACTCTTCACTTTTCAAACCAATTAAAAAGAAATTTGGTACACGCTTTGATGAACTATTACAAACTGCATTTGATTCATTTTAAAGAATTAAATTCGCAGCACATACTACAGTTAATTTTTGACGATGAATAAGTACCTTCTTTTTATTTGTGCAGTATCCCTTAATTTCGTGCAAGCTCTGGCGCAAGAAATAAAGGTACTAGACGAGCTAGAAAGCCCGATAAGAGAAGCCCACATCGTTTCACTAGATCAAAAAAAGCATGCGTTTACCAATAAATTTGGCTGGGTTGATGTAAGTGCGTTTGGCAACACAGAAAGGTTTGAAATTAGCCACCCCAGCTTCATTCCAATAGTAACCACCAAACGCAAACTTGAGCAACAAAATAACAGCATAATTCTATTGTTTAACTCCGAAACGCTTGGAGAAATTGTTCTGCTAACTCGTATAGAAGACGAAAATTTAAAAACAACAGCAGACAGAAGGGTAATATTACACGAAAAAGAAATTACACGATTAAACACGCAAACAACAGCAGATCTGCTTGAAAAAAGAGCCGGTATAAACGTGCAAAAAAGCCAAATGGGTGGCGGAAGCCCGGTAATAAGAGGGTTTGAAGCAAATAGAATTTTATTAGTTATAGACGGGGTAAGATTAAACAATGCCATATACAGAGGTGGACACCTTCAAAACATTATTTCGGTTGACAATGCAAGTTTAGAACAGGTTGAAATAATATTTGGACCCAGCAGCTCAGCATACAGCAGCGATGGGCTAGGGGGAGTTATTCACCTACACACCAAAAGACCAAAGTTTACAAAACAACCGCGCTTTAAACAAAATTACAATACCCGATTTGCCTCCGCTAACAGAGGGATAAGTAAGCACTACGATTTAAGTTATACCTCATCTGATTTCTCCGTATTTACCTCCTTGTCAACCAACGACTTCGACGACCTAAAAATGGGTAAAATTCGCACACATGGATACGAAGATTGGGGTAAGGTTTACCACTACATAGAAGAGGGTGAACAAAAAGAAAATGAAGATCCAAACAGACAAAAAAACACCGGATACAACCAAACAGATTTTATGCAAAAAGCCATACTTAGGCTGAGTGATAAATTAATTTTAACGGGTAATTTTCAATACTCAACTACATCAAACATTCCGCGGTTTGATAAACTTAACGACTACGGATCAATTAGTTACGATCCAATTCAATCGAATACAATTTATGAAGATTTAAAATACGAAACCTGGAATTACGGCCCTCAAAAACGAAGCTTTTATTCCATGCAATTTGACTATTCTGTGAACAATTTAATACTAGACTCTGCGCAACTCATTTTTGCTTACCAAGACGTAACTGAAACTAGATTTGTACAAAAAATAGGAGCAGAGGAAAGAATAGACCAACACGAAAATGTTGACATTTACAGTATCAATGCAAACTTTAGGAAAAATAACATTCACTACGGATTCGAATACTACAGCAATGAGGTCGTCTCAAAAGCATTTAAAACGACAAACAACGTTTCGGAACCCTACGATCAATCTCGATACCCCAACAATGGTTCCAGCATGAGTTCTTGGGCTGCCTATCTTACCTTCAGAAAAAATATTTCAGAGAAGTTAAAATTAAATACCGGAGTTCGGTATACAGAAAACGAACTCAACGGTAAATACATAGAAAACGCAAGGGCAACAATTATTCTCCCTTACAGCGAAATAAACAATAAATACGATGCCCTTACGGCAAACCTCAGTTTAGCATACTTTCCCAACGATTCATGGAAAATAGCCGCTATTGCTTCGTCGGGATTTCACGCACCAAATTTAGACGATGTGAGTAAGGTTTTTTACAAGGGAAATAACCTTACCGTTCCAAACTTTAACCTAGCGCCAGAGTATGCCAAT
>Ga0206128_1002859_pt1 | contig 15055 bp, 14 predicted proteins | sample Helgoland_Spring_7_FD_148601 | JGI IMG/M metagenome (GOLD analysis project Ga0206128, IMG submission 148601) | Pelagic subsurface seawater microbial communities from Kabeltonne, Helgoland, North Sea - Helgoland_Spring_Bloom_20160426_1 | ecosystem: Environmental > Aquatic > Marine > Epipelagic ... | reverse complement strand
CATCTGAATCTTTTATATCTTCATAATTGTCTGTACCTGAAAATTTTACATTAAAACCATCAACAGAGGAAGATTGAGCTATGTCTAGAGCTTTTCCTTTAGCTATACCACTTGCAACATCAAAAAGGACAACTTCATTGGCTACCTCTTTAGTACCAATTAAATGTGCTAAAGTTCCACCAATTTGACCAGCGCCTATTAAAGAAATTTTTTTTTTCATAAGTAGGCTTATCTTTTATTGATAATTAATGAATATTCAACTGAATTTTAAATTATTATCTATTTATCTTCAGTAAGTTTAGAGCAGATAGCCATGTCCTCAGAGATATATGACCCTTTAAAATGTGATTTATTTTTTTCCCAATTTTTTTTACCATCAGTTATGTAATTATTGAACAGCTCTTTTCTATTTTCTTCAGCTTTTTTTTGAGCTTCTTCTAATTTTTTTTCTTCATCGATGATCATCAATTCTACTGACTTAAATAAAAGACTATTGGATATCTCAATAAAATTTTTAGAACTTACAGCATCGGTCTTTAAAATAATGCCAGATGCATAAGCATAAATTGCACTACATCTATTTAATAAATAAATTTGTGTTGTAGCATTTTCTAAATTTTTTTTATCTAAATAGTCTTTCAAAGAAGCATTAGAATTAGCACTAGCAAGAGTAAAAGTAAAAGAGCTCACAAAAAATAATATAGCAGTTAAAAAAATTGTCTTTTTCATAAATTATATATTAAACTTTTATGGACCATAGGCTATTTTTGGAAGCCATGTAACGATTTGAGGGAAATTAAAAACAATTACCACTGCTATTGCTTGTAAAATAACAAATGGAATTATTCCTCTGTAGATGTTTTGTATTGTTATTCCTTGAGGAGCTACACCCTTCATATAAAATAAAGCAAAGCCAACTGGCGGAGTTATAAAAGAAGTTTGTAGAACAACTGCAAACATAACTATGAACCATACCATATCAACACCAAGATCAACCATAACTGGAGCTAAAAAAGGTAATAAAATTAATGTAATCTCTATCCAGTCTAAAAAGAAGCCTAGTATAAAAGCTATACACAACACAACTATCACAACTCCATTTGGACCATAAGGTAATCCTTTTAGAGCACCTTCTATTAATTCATCTCCACCCAGTCCCCTTAAAACTAAAGCAAACATTGTTGCTCCCACAAATAATGCAAATATATATGATGTTGTGTGAGTAGTTTTTCTAATTACACTTTTTAAATCCTTAAAAGAGAGTCTTCCTCTTATTAAAGCTAAAATAGACGCTCCTAAAGCACCCACCCCTGATGCTTCAGTTGGTGTAGCAATACCCATAAAAATGCTTCCTAAGACTGCTATTATTAATAAAGCAGGTGGTATAATTGATTTAAATACTCTTAAAATTATATCTAAAGAAACAGGCTCTGCACTTTTAGGGGCTGGTGCAACTTTTGGCTTTAAGTAAGCATAAGCAATAATAAAAATTGTGTATAATAAACCAAGCATCAATCCAGGAAATACAGCTCCCATAAATAAATCACCTACAGAAATTCTTACCTGATCACCCATAATTACAAGCATAATGCTAGGAGGTATTAAAATTCCAAGTGTCCCAGTTGCACAAACAACTCCACATGCAAGATCTGGGTTGTAATTATTTTTTAACATTAAAGGAACTCCCAAGATTGTAAGTAAAACAACAGATGCTCCTATAATTCCTGTTGAGGCTGCTAATAATACTCCAATAAAGACAACTGCTATCGCCAGTCCACCTCTCATACGACCAAATAATTTTGCTAAGTCTGTCATGAGGTCTTCTGCAATTCCAGATTTATCCATCATTATTCCCATAAAAATAAACATTGGAAGAGCAACAAGAACCCAGTTTGCCATAACACCATACAATCTATAAACTACCATTGAAGAAAATTTCCAATCAACTCCAAAGAATGTATCTAAATAAGTATCAGACAGCATCGCAATTAATGTAAATAAAACAGCGAGGCCTCCCATAGTCCATGCTACTGGAAATCCATAAAAAATTAATGTAATGAAGCTAAAAAAAAGCAATATTGCCATGTAATATTCTGAAACTAATGCCATTATTTTCCTTTAAATCCTGATCGAATGGTTGCTAAAACTCGTGTTAATCTTGATAGGCCTGCTAATAATAATAAAAAGAAACTAAATACTAAAAAACCTTTTACAATCCATCTTGCAGCTAGACCATTTGCAGAAGTAGATCTTTCACTAGTTTCCCATGAAAGTTCAAAAAATGGTACAGAATAAATAAGAACTAAAATTATAAATGGTAGAAACAATAAAAGAATTCCAAAAAATTCAAACCATAACCTTCTTTTATAAGCCATTTTGTCCGTCAAAACATCCACTCTAACATGTAAGTCAACTACGTAAGTAGATGATAAACCAACTAACCAACCAACTGCATAAAGATGCCATTGTAATTCCTCTAATTCAATCATACCACTCTTAAATACATACCTAAGAATTACATTAAGAATAATTACAGCAATTAAAACTACCCAGAGCCAATTAAAAATCTCACCAACATTATTTATAAATGCATCTATTTTTTTTGTAATAGGCAAATGTTTTAGTTCAAGTTTTTTATCTAAACTATTTTCAATTTTTGTAAAATCATTGGCCATAAAAATATATCTCCTTAAAAACAAAAGCAGCCAGTGAAACCGGCTGCTTTTAAACTTTATTATAAACTTTTAAAATATTAAATACTAAAAGTTTCTAGGTAAATAACCCCATTTTTGCCAAACATCATATTCTCTCATGAATGCTTGTTGGGAGTTCCAAACCTTTTTAAAAGTAGCGTCTTTAGCAGACTCTTGATCCATAACTTTTGCACTAACTTTTTGTAGTTCTCTCAACACACTATCAGGCAATCTAGCAGCTGTTACACCTTTAGAAGGGAAACTTTCAATTTGTTTTCCTTGTAAAAATTCACCAGTCGTAATTGCTCTCATAGCTGCTGCTGTACAAGCCATTTCGAATAATGCTTGGTCAGCTGCACCCATTTTTTTCCATAAGTCTAAATTAACCATTAGGTGAGTAGATGTTGATACTTGGTGCCAACCTGGAAACAAGTTGAACTTAGTAATCTTGTGAAAACCAAGTACTTCATCAATTGCAGGCATTGAATATTCTGTTGCATCTAAAGTTCCTTTTTCTAGAGCAGCAAAAATTTCACCACCAGCCATCAATGTTGCAGATGCTCCCACTTCATTTAAAACCATTCCTCCTAAGCCTGAGAAACGAATTTTTAAACCTTTAAGATCATCTAAACTATTAATTGGATTTCTATACCAACCAGCAGTTTCAGGTCCAATTGTACTACACAACAAAACTTTGATATTTATAGGATTATAAATTTCATTTGCTAATTTTGCACCTTCTCCTTCAAACCACCATGCAGCATATTCCCATGGTTCCATTCCAAAAGGTACCGCTGCAAATAAAACAGCTGCTGGAATTCTACCTTGGTCATAAGCCATATAGTTGTAAGCTGCAGGCAAATCACCCTTACTAATTGATGGTGTGATTTCTAATGGAGGAAGAATTTTTCCAGGCTCATAAACCTTTAACTGTATTCTTCCGTCTGTAGCTTTATTCAAAGTGTCTGCTAGACGTGCAACCGGATCACCGAGTGCTGGCCAACCAGTATTGAAAGTAGACTGTACTTTCCATCTAATTTTTTCTGCTGCATTAACTTGCTGAAATGAAAAAGTCATCATTAGAGCAAAAACAGCAAAAACACTAATAAACGAATTTATTAGAGATTTTGATTTATTGTTTTTCATATTTCCCTCTCTGTTGTTTTTTAAGTTGTTTCTTCTTTAACGAAAAGTATCTCCAACTCATATTAAGATGCTCTCCATGCTTGTCTGTAAATATCTACCATTTCATTTACAGAAGGCACTCTTGGATTGAGGTTTGGAGCTCCTGAATTTTCTGCATCAGTTGCCATATTTTTTAACTCATCCTCAAAATTTTTTTCATTAATTCCAAAGTCTTTCATTGATGGGACTTCAAAATCTTTATTAATTTTATACAAACCTTTAATTAATTTTTCACAAGCAACATCATCACTATCTTCAGGTAAGGCAAATTCACCTGCACGACTACAATCTGCATATCTACTTTTAGCGTGGTTGATTGAAAATTTTGTTATATCTGGCAATAGCATTGCATTACTTAATCCATGCGGAACTTTAAAATTACTACCTAATGGTCTGCTCATTCCATGCACTAAACATATGGATGCATTAGAAAATGCCAAACCTCCTAATGTTGCTGCAAGCATTAGTCCTTCTCTGGCTTTCAAATCCTTAGGATCTTTATCCACAGCATATATATTTTTCATAACAAGTCTTATCGTGTCTAGAGCCATTCTATCTGAAAATAATGTAGCTTTTTTACTCACATAAGCTTCTATACCGTGAGTTAAAGTATCAATTGCACTATCAATAGTTAACCTTCTAGGTTTTGATAATGTTAAATCGTAATCAACTATTGCAACAATTGGAACAAATCCTTCTCCTCTACATGAAATTTTTTCACTATTATTTGAGTCAATAATTACCGCATGATGTGTTACTTCCGATCCTGTTCCAGCCGTTGTTGGTATAGCAATTATTGGTAAGCCTTTTTTATCAAACATTGAGGGTGGTTTATAATCTTGAATATTTTTGCTATAATTTGCCATTGCAGCTATTGCTTTTGCTGTATCCATTGGGCTTCCTCCACCAAATCCTATTACCGCATCATTTTTACATTTTTCTAAAAATTCAATGCCCTTTAGAACTACTGTGTCAGTTGGGTCAGGAACTGTATCATCAAATACATCTGACTTTAATCCAGCTTTACTAAGAACTTCTTGTAACTTTTTAACATAACCAAATGCCACCATTTGTTTATCAGTTACAATTAATAATGATTTAATAGATCCTAGAATTTTTATAATTTCAGGTAGTTCATTTAAACTACCTTTTCCAATTTGTAGATATCTTGGTATACAAACACGAACATTTTCTCTTTTAATCAAACGGCCTCTCTCTCTTTCCATCTAATTGGTTTAAGTTGCAATCTAAACCTATGTAATTTTAAGAGTCAACAACTCAAAGCTTTTAAATGATAATATTTTTCTCATTTAAGGAATAAGTGATTGCAAAGAAAAAAAAGCTAGTATAACTTGGCATTAAATATAAAAGGAGTTCCATGAAAAAAATAAGTCATTTTATAGACGGAAAAATATATAGCGATAGTAAATCTAGAATAGGTCCAATTTTTAACCCTGCAATTGGTGAGCAGATAGCAGAAGTTGAATTGGCAAGCAAAGCTACTGTTGAAATGGCAATAGAAAGTTCTGCTAAAGCATTTATAAAATGGTCAAAAACTACTCCAATTACTAGATCAAGAATTTTATCAAAATACAAAGATTTATTAATTAAGAATATGGAAGAAATAGCTGTAATGGTTTCTAAAGAACACGGAAAAACTATTCCTGATGCCAAAGGTTCTATTCAAAGAGGAATTGAAGTTGTTGAGTATGCAACTGGTATCACCGATTCTTTAAAAGGGGATCACTCTGCAAGTGTGGGAACTAATGTTGACTCTTATTCAATGAGACAGCCCTTGGGTGTTTGTGCTGGAATTACTCCGTTTAATTTTCCAGCAATGGTACCTATGTGGATGTACCCAGTTGCTATTGCATGTGGAAATACTTTTGTACTTAAACCATCAGAAAAAGATCCGAGTTGTCCAATTAGACTTGGAGAATTAGCTATTGAAGCTGGTATGCCACCGGGTGTTTTAAATGTTGTAAATGGTGATAAAGAATCTGTTGATACTCTATTAGAGAGTAAAGATGTTCAAGCGATTAGTTTTGTAGGTTCGACTCCAATTGCGGAATATGTTTATCACACAGGAACAAAAAACAATAAAAGAGTTCAAGCTCTTGGTGGAGCTAAAAACCATATGGTTGTGATGCCTGACGCAGATGTTAATAAAACAACAGACGCTATTATAGGCTCTGCTTTTGGGTCTGCTGGTGAGAGATGTATGGCTATTTCTGTTGCTGTTTGTGTAGGAAAAAAGACTGCTGAAAATTTAAAAACTAAATTATTAGAAGAAACACTAAAACTAAATGTTGGACCATACACAGACGAAAAAAGTGATTTTGGCCCACTTAATAACAAAGCTCACTATGAAAAAGTTTTGGGATACATAGATACGGGTGAAAAAGAAGGAGCTAAGCTTCTTGCAGATGGAAGAAATATGAAGCTACAAGGGTATGAGAATGGATATTTTGTAGGTCCTACCATTTTTGAAGATGTAAAACCTGATATGAAAATTTATAAAGAAGAAATTTTTGGTCCAGTTCTCAGCATGATGACAACAGATACTTATGAAGAAGCTTTAAAATTAGTCAATGATCATGAATTAGGAAATGGAGCTGCTGTATTTACAAAAAGTGGTATGATAGCAAAACATTTTACTGAAAATGCAAAAATTGGGATGATAGGAGTAAATGTTCCCATTCCTGTACCTGTTGCGTACCATAGCTTTGGTGGTTGGAAGAGATCATTATTTGGGGATCATTCTATGCATGGTCCTGAAGGAGTAAGATTCTATACTAAATTGAAAACTGCAACAGTAACATGGTCGGAAGATAATAGTGGTCCAGAGTTTACAATTCCAGTTCTTTCTTAATTTTTTTAGTTAAAAAACTTAAAAGTTATGAGTGATACAAATAGTAGAACTTCACCCAAAAGAATTTTAAACATCCTTGAAGAAGTTCTATTAGATCCAGACAATTTTACTGCAAAAAAAATATCTCACAAATTAGAGATTCCATTACCAACTGTTTACCGACACATAGAAACTTTGTGTGATGAGAAATTTTTAATTGCTAGCAGTAATAAGAAATATATTCCAGGACCAAAGATTAGAAATATAATCTTACATAGTTTGCCTTATGAACCAAACTTTACTCTTAGGAGATCTTATTTGAGAAAACTTACAACTGAAATTAAAGAAACAGTTAGTTTGTCAGTGCCTATTGGAACAAAACTAGTGTATTTTGACAGAATTGAATTTCATTGGCCAATGCAGTTAAATCTGGAAGCTGGTGATCATTTGCCATTGCATGCTTCTGCATCTGGAAAACTTTATCTTTCTTCAATAAAAAAAGAAGACGCATTAAAAATCTTTAATAATATTAAAACACCAAAATCAGCAAAAAATACAATTACTGATATTTCTCAGTTTAAAAAAGAGTTAAATAAAATTAATAAGCAAGGTTATGCATTTGATGATGAAGAATGGTTTAATGGAATGGTAGGTGTTTCTTTGCCAATTACAAATTATAAAAATGAACTGTGTTTTTGTCTTTCTACTCACACAGCAAAGAGTAGAAAAAACATCGATGGTTTAAAAAAAATCTTACCTTCAATGCTTTCTGCAGCAAATAATTTGAAGAGTGCTTTGTTTAAAGATTAGCTGTAACTAACATTTTTTTTAGTTCTGCTATAGCTTTTGCTGGATTTAATCCCTTTGGGCAGGCATTAGTACAATTCATAATAGTATGACACCTATAAAGCTTAAGCTCATCAGCTACTTTTTTTAATCTCTCTTTTCTTTCGTCATCTCTACTATCAACTATCCATCTGTACGCTTGTAGTAATACAGCAGGCCCTAAATATTTGTCACCATTCCACCAATAACTTGGGCAGGATGTTGAGCAGCATGCACACATGATGCACTCGTACGCTCCATCTAATTTTTCTCTATCTTTTTTAGATTGAATAATTTCTGTTGTTTCAACTTTAGTATTAGTTTTTAACCAAGGCTCTATTGACTGGTACTGTTTATAAAGACCATTTAAATCTCCAATTAAATCTCTTTTAACTTTTAAATGTGGAAGAGGATAAATATTTATATCACCTTCAATTTCAGAGTGAGGTGTTGTACATGCAAGACCATTCTTACCATCCATATTCATAGCACAAGAACCGCAAACACCATGAGCGCAAGATCTTCGATACGCTAGTGATGGGTCTATTTCACTTTTAATTTTATTTAATAAATCTAGAACTTTTGAAGGACAGTTGTCCATATCAACTTCATATGTGTCTACTCTTGGATTTTCTCCAGTTGATGGATCCCATCTATAAATATTAACTTTTCTGATATTTTTCGATCCAGTTGTATCTTTGTAATATTTACCTTTTTGAACTTTAGAATTTTCAGGTAAATTAATTTGAACCATTAATAAACTCTCTCTTGTGGTGGAAAATATTGGACCTCGTTTGTTAATGTTGTTTTATGAACTGGTCTATAGTCAATTTTAGTATCTTTTCCGTTACACCAAGCAATAGTATGTTGCATAAATTTTTCATCATCTCTCTTAGGAAAATCTTCTCTAGCATGAGCACCTCTACTCTCTTTTCTATTATAAGCGGAATCAACTGTGGTAATTGCTTGTCTAATCAAATTATCAAATTCCAATGTTTCAACTAAATCTGTATTAAAAACTAAAGATTTATCTTTGACTGAGATTGAATCCATCCCATCATAAACTTTTCTTATTTCATCAACTCCTTCTTTTAAAGTCTTATCTGTTCTAAAAACTGCACATTTTGATTGCATGATCTTTTGCATTGAAAGTCTAAGTTCTGCGGTACTAGTTTCTCCATTAGCATTTCTAAGTTTATCAAATCTCGCTAAACATTTTTCAGTCTCAGTTTCACTTACTTCTTCATGAGGTGTGCCAGGCTTTACTAATTCTGCAGCTCTCATTGCTGCAGCCCTTCCAAACACAACTAAATCAATCAATGAATTTGAACCCAATCTATTTGCTCCATGAACAGAAACACATGCAGCCTCTCCGATTGCCATAAGACCTGGAACCGTTTTTTCAGAACCATTAACGGTTAAAACTTCTGCTTTATAATTAGTAGGAATACCTCCCATATTATAATGCACAGTAGGCACAACAGGTATTGGTTCTTTTGTTACATCAACGTTAGCAAATAATCTTGCTGCCTCCGTAATTCCTGGAAGTCTACTTTCTATAATATTTTTATCTAAATGACTTAAGTGTAAATGGACATGGTCTTTTTCTTTACCAACACCTCTTCCTTCATTGATCTCAATTGACATTGATCTACTCACTACATCTCTAGATGCTAAATCCTTTGCATTTGGCGCGTATCTCTCCATAAACCGCTCGCCCTTTGAGTTAACCAAATATCCACCTTCTCCTCTAACACCCTCTGAAATTAAAGTTCCATGACCATAAATTCCTGTTGGATGAAATTGAACAAATTCCATATCTTGTAAAGGAAGACCTGCTCTAAGTACCATTGCATTACCATCACCTGTACATGTGTGAGCTGATGTTGCAGAATAATAAACTTTACCATAACCACCCGTTGCTATTATTGTTATATGGGCTCTAAATCTATGGATAGTTCCATCATTTAAATTCCAAGCTATAAGACCTTTGCATTCACCATCTTTCATTATTAAATCCAACGCAAAGTATTCAATAAAAAATTCAGTGTTGTGCTTTAATGCTTGTCCATAAAGGGTATGAAGTATTGCGTGCCCTGTTCTATCGGCAGCCGCGCATGTTCTTTGAACAATACCATTACCATAATTTTTAGTCATTCCACCAAATGGTCTTTGATAAATTTTTCCATCATCTGTTCTACTAAATGGAACTCCATACTTTTCTAATTCTATTACTGCCTTTGGTGCTTCCTTACAAAGATACTCAATACTATCCTGATCACCCAACCAATCTGCACCTTTAACCGTATCATACATGTGCCATCTCCAATCATCTTCTCCCATGTTTCCAAGGGCAGCAGAGATTCCACCTTGTGCAGCAGATGTGTGACTTCTTGTTGGAAATACTTTTGATATACAAGCGGTTTTTAATCCTGCTTCACTCAAACCAACTGCAGCTCTTAAACCTGAGCCACCAGCGCCAAGCACAATAACATCATATTCGTGATCTATAATTTTGTAAGCACTCATATATTTAAATTAAATACTATAATAATCGTAATTAGTGGAACTACTATAGCAAAAATTTGTAATGCTTTGTTTGCGGCATTTTTGTTTTTTTCATCATTAATATAATCTTCAAATACCTCACTAATACTTAAATTAGAGAAAAAAAATGCAAGTATCAAAAATAATGAAAATAATATTTTTGATGATTTTGTAGAAAAAAAACCCAGCACATCGGCATAATCTTTATCAAAAATACCTACAAAATTTATTATAAACCAGCACATTAAAGGAACTAAAATAGCTGAGCTTACTTTTAAAAGTACCCACTTTTTAGTTACATTATTCATAAAAATTATTTTCCTAAAAGGTAAATTAAAATTGTTAATAAAAATGAGCCGATAATCACAACTAAACCTGTAATTTTAGTAGTTTTTAATTCAAAACCGTATCCCATATCCATTATTAAATGTCTTATTTCGCTGAGGATTTGAAAACTAAATGACCATGTTAATCCTAAAATTATAAATTTTCCAAACATGGATTGTAAAAAAACTTTTGTAAATTCATAACTAGTCTCTCCTAATAATAAAGAGGCAACCCAAACACATATAGCTGTGATTGCAACTATATTTATTATTCCTGTAATTCTATGAGAAATCGAAACTAAAGATGAAATATGCCATCTATAAACTTGTATATGAGGGGATAAAGGATTGTTATTTTCCATCAATATTTTTTTTAATTAAAGTTTCAGCAATTTCAACTGCATTTAATGCAGCTCCTCTAAGTAAATTATCAGAAACAATCCATAAGTTTAGGGAGTTTTTATTTGTTTTATCTTCTCTTATTCTAGATATATAAGTTTCATCACTACCTTCAGCTTCTAAAGGAGTAATGTAGCCCCCATCTTCTCTTAAATCATGTACTTTACATCCCTTAGCTTTAGTTAAGGCATCTTGAACTTGAGCTAAAGAAAATGGTTTTTCAAATTGAATATTCACTGACTCTGAATGTGAAACCATAACTGGAATCCTTACACAAGTTGCTGTTAGTTCAATTTGCTCATCAAGTATTTTTTTTGTTTCATTTGTCATTTTTAACTCTTCTTTAGTGTAGCCATCATCTGAAAAAAGATCGATATGAGGGATTGCATTAAAGGCTATTTGTTTAGTAAAATTTTTAGATGTAATTTTTTTATTGTTTAACGATAGTTTAGTTTGTTCAATTAATTCATCCATTGGACCTTTGCCACCTCCTGAAACAGACTGATAAGTTGAAACAACTATTCTTTGAATCTTAAATAAATCATGTAAAGGTTTTAATACAATGACTAATTGTGCAGTAGAACAATTTGGATTGGCTATAATATTTTTTTTCATATTTTTAATAGCATCTGCGTTCACCTGAGGAACAATTAAGGGCACATCTTGATCCATTCTATAAAAACTAGAGTTATCAATAACAACTGAATGTTTTGCTGCTAATGGTGCATACTTCTCAGAAATTTTTCCTCCAGCAGCAAAAAAGGTAATTTTAGTTTTTGAAAAATCAAAAGTTTCAAGATTAAAAACTTCATGATCCTTACCATTAAAAACTATTTTTTGACCAGCACTTTTAGATGAGGCTACCAAAAATAATTCATTTATTTTTAATTTTTTCCTCTCTAATACTTCGAGAATTTTTCTTCCTACATTGCCTGTGGCACCTACAATTGCTATATTCATGATACTACAAGATTTTATACTAGATGAAGGGTAAATCGCAAACTTTTCCATCAAAAGTTTTACCATTTATATCAATTTTAAAAGCCTGAGTGTTTTTCCAAAAAGGTTTTTTAATCATGGCTATTCCAATTACTTGCTTAAATAGAGGAGAATAAGTTGCTGACCTTAATTCACCAATAATAACATTGTTAACATCATAAATATTTTTTGAAGATGTAAGACTTATTTCTTGTAAATCAATCTTTACCCCTTTTAACTTTTTTAGAGCTCCTTCGGATTTTATCTTTTTTAAATTCTCTTTACCTAGAAATTCAACCTCACTATCCAAAGAAACATATTGGTCAAAACCACATTCAAAAGGATTGTCATTATTGTCAAAATCGTTCCCATAGGATAGTAGTGCGCTTTCAATTCTTTCTATTAAATTTGGACACCCAGGCTTTACATTATACTGATTTCCAACTTCAAATAATTTATCATATAGCTTTTTTCCTATCTCAGGATTTTGAATGTAAGCTTCAAATCCCCCTTGTTTTGACCAGCCAGATCTTGCTATTAAATGTTGTTCACCTTCATAGTCAAAATAATCAAAACCAAAAAACTTTAGTTCAGTAATTTTTTTTCCAAAAATTTCTTCCATTAGCGCAAAAGATTTTGGCCCTTGTATTGCAATTATATCTACAGTTGGCTCTATGATGTTAACTTCAAATTTATATCCAGATGCTAATCCTTTTGCATAAAATAATACGTCAGAATCTGCAATTGATATCCACCATTTATCGTCTGCTATTTTTAAAATTACAGGATCATTAACTAAGTTTCCTAAATCATCTACTATCGGGCAGTAATAACATCTTCCTATTTTTGATTTTGATAAATCTCTACATGTCATTAACTGAACTAATTTTGCTGAATCTTTTCCAGATATTTCAACCTGTCTTTCGGCAGCAACATCCCATACTTGAACATATTTTTTTAAATGGTGATATCCATCTTCAATTGAACCAAAGGCCGCCGGTAACAACATGTGATTATAGACTGTATAAGCTGTTACACCTTGTTTTTCTATTCTTGAGGTATAAGGGGTGCTTCTTAATCTTCTAGATTTTGCTATTGAATAATTTTTCATTTATTTAAAAATTCCAAAATCTTTTCTCGCATTTCAAAAGCTTTTTCAATCATAATCATATGTCCTGATCCTTTAATTATATGGGTAGTTGAATTTTTGACTAAATTTGCAAATTTTTTTCCACTTTCTAAATTAGCCATCTTGTCCAGTTCTCCCAATATAAACATAGCTGGACAATTTATAGCTTTAGCAGCATCAGAGCCATTTTGATAATTATTACAGGCAATAAGATCAACTGCTAAAATTTCTCTGATGTCTCTGGGTGATTGGATTATTCTTTCAACTGGATTTCCACCAATAAATTTTTTTGAACCTTCATATCCCCACTTCATCATTAATTTTACAGCATTAGAGTCTCCGTTTGTTGCTAGATCAATGAGATCTTTATGAACAGGCATTCGATAAGAGCCCCCAACAAAAACTATCTTTTTTAATCTATCTTTGTATTTAAATGAATATTCTAAAGCTTCTAGACAACCTTGAGAATGACCTACAAGAATTATATTATCCAATTTTAATTCTATAAATACTTTTTCCAGCCACTCAGCAATTTTTTCAATAGTATCAATAGATGGACCGTCAGAATTTCCATGCCCTGGTAAATCAATTGATAAAACATTAAAATTTTTATTTGAAAAAAATTGTTCGGTTAGAGACCAAACAATGTGTGAAAGGCCACTTCCATGTAGAAATACTATTGTATCTTTAGAATTATCTATGCCTTGTCCTGCATCTGAAGCATGAACACTTTTATTTTCTATGGTTATTATCAATCAATTACCTAAAATTTTTTTCTTAGTTCAAATTTTTGAATTTTTCCCGTAGAAGTTTTTGGTAATTCACAGAAAACAACTTGTTTTGGAACCTTAAAACTAGCCAAAGTTTCTTTACAGAAGCTTATTAATTCTTTTTCAGTTGTAGGCTTGTCTTTTACCATTTCAATAAATGCACATGGTACCTCTCCCCATTTTTCATCAGGCTTAGCAACAACAGCAGCAATTGATACTGAAGGATGTTTAGAAAGCGTATTTTCGATCTCAATTGAAGATATATTTTCTCCTCCAGAAATAATTATATCTTTAGATCTGTCTTGTATTTTAACATAACCGTCTGGGTGCATTACCGCTAAATCTCCAGAATGAAACCAGCCACCAGCCATAGCTTTATCTGTTGCTGCTTTGTCCTTAAAATAACCTTTCATGACCACGTTACCTCTAAGCATAATCTCACCAATTGTTTTTCCATCTCTTGGAACTTCTTTCATCGTCTCAGGGTCCATAATAGTTGCACCTTCAAGATTAGGATACCTTACACCTTGTCTTGCTTTAATTTCATTTTGTTTGTCTTCATCAAATTCATTCCAATCATTATTCCAAGCGCATTGGGTAACATGACCATAAGTTTCTGTTAAACCATAAACATGCATTACTTCAAAACCAAGTTCTTTCATTTTTTTGAAAATTATACTTGGTGGTGGAGCTCCTGCGGTAAGCACATGAACTTTGTGTTTTAATTTTTTTCGATCACTTTCTGGAGCACCCGTAATCATATTTAATACGATTGGTGCACCTCCAAAATGAGTAACATTGTATTTATCAATTAACTCAAAAATCTTTTTAACATCTATATTTCTTAAACAAATAGTCCTTCCATTTAACATTGGAACTGTCCAAGGATAGCACCAGCCATTACAATGAAACATTGGAACAATTGTTAAAAAATTTAATCTGTTAGGCATATTCCATGCAACTGCACTTCCTGTTGCCATTAAATATGATCCTCTATGATGATAGACAACTCCTTTAGGATTTCCTGTTGTTCCAGAGGTGTAGCTTAATGATATAGCTTGCCACTCATCTTCTGGTCTTTTCCAAATAAAACCATCATCACCTGTTTCTAAGAAGCTTTCATATTCTAGTTCACCAATTTTTTCTAACTTTGACTGATCTGCAAACTTATCGTGTATGTCGATAATAGTTATTTTTTTATCCAATTTACTTAATGCTTTTTTTACTTCTATGTGAAGTTGTCTATCTACTACTAATACTTTTGCATCACTATGTTTTAAAATATAAGAGATAGTATTAGCATCCAGCCTAATATTTATTGTGTTTAACACCGCACCCATCATAGGAACTTT
>Ga0206128_1002852_pt1 | contig 15087 bp, 15 predicted proteins | sample Helgoland_Spring_7_FD_148601 | JGI IMG/M metagenome (GOLD analysis project Ga0206128, IMG submission 148601) | Pelagic subsurface seawater microbial communities from Kabeltonne, Helgoland, North Sea - Helgoland_Spring_Bloom_20160426_1 | ecosystem: Environmental > Aquatic > Marine > Epipelagic ... | reverse complement strand
TCCGCGCCCATGCCAAACTCACCGCCATCTGCAAACTGCGTTGAGGCATTGCGCATCAAGATCGCGCTATCCAGCTCAGCAAAGAACTTGGCAGCACTCGCGTCATCCTCTGTCATGATGCAATCCGTGTGGTTCGAGCCGTATTGGCGAATATGTGCGATCGCACCATCTACGTCATCGACAACTTTCGCGGCGATAATCATATCCAGAAATTCATGACCGAAATCATCTGCATTGGCTTTGTGCGTTCCAGCGATGCTTGCCAAAGCACCCTCTGCGCGCACTTCAACACCTGCATCTATCAGTGCTTTCACCACACCTTGACCAATCGTATCCACCGCATCTTTGTGGATCAATAGACACTCCGCAGAGCCACAAATCCCGGTGCGCCGCGTCTTGGCATTCAGCACCACATCGAGCGTTTTGACAGGGTCAGCAGAGGCATCGATATAGATGTGCACAATGCCTTCAAGATGGGCGAAAACCGGCACGCGCGCTTCGCGCTGAACAAGACCAACGAGCCCTTTCCCACCACGCGGCACGATCACGTCTATCGTATTCGTCATTGTGAGCATCTCTTGAACAGCCGTGCGATCACGGGTCGGTACGAGTTGAATGCAATCTGCAGGCAAGCCAGCCTTTACGGCACCATCAACCATAGCCGCATGGATCGCGCTGGAGCTGTGAAAGCTCTCTGATCCGCCACGAAGAATCACCGCATTACCGGATTTGAGACACAGCGCACCCGCGTCGGCCGTCACGTTCGGGCGGCTCTCGTAAATCACGCCAATCACACCCAATGGCGTACGCACGCGACGAATGTTGAGCCCAGACGGCATATCCCATTGTGCCAGCTCTTCACCGACGGGATCTGCTTGTTCCGCTACAGCGCGCAGACCATCGACGATGCCTTGAATACGCGCTTCATCCAGCATCAAGCGATCCATCATCGCGTCAGAAAGACCTTTGTCGCGGCCATATTCGAGATCAAGCTTATTCGCTTCGATGATCGCATCGCGCGTTTTCCAAACGGCTTCTGCGGCCCCAATCAGAGCGGCATGTTTACGCTCGGCACTAGCGCTCGCGAGTACGGACGAGGCCGCTTTCGCGCGCTTACCGATGTCGGCAATCAAGGCCTGAATACTATCAAAATCTTTCATGTTGGCCTCCATCTAAAGTGCCATATCGTCTCTGTGAATCAATGCTGCGCGCCCGGCGTAGCCAAGCAATTGTTCGATCTCGCGACTATGATGCCCTTTGATCGCGCGCACTTCGGTGCTGTTATAGCGCGTCAAACCATAGCCCAATGCGTGCCCATCAGGTCCCTCGATTGCAACGCTATCGCCGCGCTCAAAAACCCCTGATACAGCCGTAACTCCTGCGGATAAAAGACTTTTTCCAGAGGTCAGCGCATTCACAGCGCCCGCATCAAGACGCACAGCCCCTTGCGGTTTCATTGCAAAGATCCAAGCCTTACGCGCGGCGTGCGGATCAAGCTGAGCGGTAAACCAAGTGGCATTCGCACCATTTTCCAAAGCTGTGATGGGGCGCAAAACAGAACCTTCTGTAATCGCCATTGCGCAGCCTGCCAGCGTCGCAGTCTTAGCGGCCATAACCTTGGTTTTCATGCCCCCCTTTGACAACGAAGACGTCGCATCCCCAGCCATGTCTTGGATCTCGGATGTGATTTCGTCAACCACATCGATGCGTTTGGCAGCGGGGTCTAGCGAAGGGTTTGCGGTGTAAAGCCCATCTACATCCGAGAGCAAAATGAGCCTGTCCGCACCGACAGTCACAGCCACTTGTGCAGCAAGACGATCATTATCTCCAAAGCGAATTTCATCTGTGGCGACAGTGTCATTCTCGTTCACAATCGGCACAGCACCGAGGCTCAAAAGCTGCTCAAGTGTGGCACGGATGTTCAAATATCGCCGACGATTGGCACTGTCTTCAAGGGTTACAAGCACCTGCGCCGCAGTAATCCCAAAGGGAGCCAAGACCTCTTCGTAAGCGCGTGCGAGTCGGATTTGACCGACCGCCGCGGCGGCTTGGCTTTGCTCTAAAGGCAAAGCAGTGTTTGGTAATTTTAGCGCGCCGCGTCCCAATGCGATGGACCCAGAGGACACCAAAACAACGTCACATCCTCGTGCACGCAACATTTCCACATCCTGCGCCAAGGCTTGCAACCAAGCCGAGCGAAGGGTGCCTTGCTCGACCAATAGCGCCGAGCCGATCTTGATTACAATGCGTTTGGCGTCACTTAGGGTTGCCATGGCGCGTCATCCTCAGCCTCTCCGATGTGCGCACGCAGGCGATTGTCATCAATCTGAGCACGAAGCGCGCGCAAAACTTCGGTGGTGCCTAGTTTGGCGACACCTGACATCTCCATGACCGACCCACCGCTCGCCTCTTCGAGGGCCGCTTTCGCCTGTGCGCGTGCGTCGTCATCAAGTGCGTCGACTTTGTTCAAAACTGTCACGCGGTTCTTGAACGCAAGATCCCCGCCATAAGCTTCTAGCTCGCCTATGATGGTTTTATAGTCCTCTGCCACCGTTTCGGATGTACCATCCACGAGATGCAACAGGACTGCACATCGCTCAACGTGGCCCAAGAAACGCACGCCGAGTCCAACGCCCTCATGCGCGCCTTCAATCAGGCCCGGAATGTCTGCGACAACAAACTCAATGTTATCCACGCCAACGACCCCCAAATTCGGATGCAACGTGGTGAACGGATAATCCGCAATCTTTGGGCGCGCGTTTGAGGTCGCCGCGAGGAACGTGGATTTACCCGCGTTCGGCAGTCCCAAAAGACCAACATCCGCAATCAACTTCAGGCGCAGCCAGATTGTCCGCTCTACCCCTTCTTGACCAGGGTTTGCACGTCGCGGTGCTTGGTTGGTTGAGGATTTAAAGTGCAGGTTGCCAAAACCACCATTACCGCCCTTCGCAATCAACACGCGCTGACCAAGCTCGGTCATATCCGCGATCACAGTTTCCTGATCTTCATCCAGAACTTCGGTTCCAACAGGAACCCGCAAGATAATATCGTCACCATCTTTACCCGTGCGTCCCTGTCCCATACCGGGCTGGCCGCTTTTGGCGAAAAAGTGCTGCTGATAGCGAAAATCGATCAACGTGTTGAGACCATCAACCGTCTCGACCCAAACAGAGCCGCCACCGCCACCATCACCGCCATTAGGGCCACCATATTCGATGAATTTTTCACGGCGAAAGCTGACAGAACCGCCACCGCCGCCGCCGGAGCGAATATAGACTTTGGCCAGATCGAGGAATTTCATGTCAGTGCTTTCTACAGGGTTTCGAGGCGGTTTACGCGCTTAGTTCAGTTTGCGCAAATAGGTCCATGTTGGCACATTGGCGCTGCGTGCAACGCTAAATGTTTCTGCGTCCCCGATGTAGTCAAATCCTGCGCTGATCAGAACCTTTGCAGAGACCGGATTATCCTGAAAAACAGACGCAAAAATGGCTTTATTCCCGAGCGGATTGTTCTCGATCAGATTGTGTACCGCCTGACTGGCTGCTCCGGTGTTCCAAAACGCCGGGGCGACCCAACCTGTGACTTCGGATTGGCTTTCATCGAGCCTGTTAAGCATGATCAGACCGATAAGATCAGGACCGCCTTTGTGGGTCATATCGATCGCCCAAATGTCCTGTTCACGCTTTGGGTCATTGGCGCGCATTAACAGCGCTTCCGTCGCACCGGGGGGCAATGGATGCGCGATATTGTTGGTCATACGCGCAACGCGATCATCGCTGGTATACAACTCAATCAAACCCGCATCAGAGGTGCGAAGCGGACGCAAAACAAAGTGCTCTGTGGTGATCGTCGGTTGCTGTGTCAAAGTCATTTCATTCCTACCTTTGCTCATGCGAACAAAACAAACAGTACAGAGGCGACAGTGAGTGCCGCAAGGGTCCACATCAAATAAGTTTCCACGCGCGTCCCCGCGACGGTCTGCGCGATTTTATGACCTGCGAAGGTCCAGATCGGGTGCAGCACGATTTGGCACGCGAGTAGGCAGGCAGCAATCACAGCGGTCGCATAAAGCGTCGGCGTGCCCGGTTCGACAAAGGCGGTGAAACCGCCGACGATCATCGCCCAAGCTTTGGGATTAAGCGGATGCACGATCAGGCCTGCCGCAAAGCCAGGGGCTTTGGATGTGGTCTGCTCGGTGTTGAGGCGTAGGTTGGCAACCTTCCACGCGAGCCAGATGATGTAGGCCGCGGAAATGTACTTGAGCGCTGTAAAAAGCCACGGCACAGTTGCGATGACTTCCATCAAGCCAAACCCGATAGGCCAGATGATCAACTGCTTGCCAAGCGCGACACCGACGACAAAAGGCAGCGCAGCTTTGAACCCAAAGCGCGCACCCGTAGCCATCAGCGCCATATTCGCGGGACCGGGTGTGCCGACTTGTGAGGCGGCGAAGATTAGAAAAGCTCCTGCGGCGACACTCATTTACCTCGCGCCTCCCAATCAGAATTTTTCAAAATCATCCGTTGTATAGTTACTTTGCCTACAACATTTGATCTACTTGGGACCTGCTCTATTCTTTGAAAATTCATTTTTTCCAATATCTTACAAGATCCTTGGTTGCCCAAATGATACCCGGAAATCATTTTAGAATGACCATCTTCAAAATAATCATCCAAAACAGCTTTGGTCGCCTCAGTCATATATCCATGGCCCCAATATGGTTCGCCTAACCAATACCCAAGCTGTGCACCGTAAGAAATACAACCTATGAACGTTCCGTCTTCGCAGATCGCATAATAAGCATCTTCGTTCTGAGCAGTAACGCGACTTACAAAATCCAGCGCATCGCTTTGAGTGTAAGGCCAAGGGATTGGCGTCAACCACTTAGCAACGTTCTCATTGTTTATGAGCGTGAATATTGACTCGGTATCCGTCAAAGCGAGCGGCCGTAGTACAAGTCTTTCAGTTTGAATGTGAGGGGTCATAAACAAAACCTCCAGAAATAGAAAAAGGGACCGGCGTTACCACCGATCCCTTGAATGTCTTAGCACTTCAGAAACGGCTTACTCCGCGGCCTCCGCTGCCGGGAGAACCGAAATGAATGTGCGGCCTTTGAGGCCCTTGTGGAATTTCACCGCGCCGTCCGTCACAGCAAAGATCGTGTGATCTTTACCAAGACCAACGCCCTCGCCTGGCCAGAACTTTGTTCCGCGCTGGCGTACGATGATGTTACCAGAGATAGCCGCTTGGCCACCGTAGAGTTTTACACCGAGACGGCGACCCGCTGAGTCGCGACCGTTACGGGATGAACCACCTGCTTTTTTATGTGCCATGGGGTCGTGCTCCTCTTATTCTGCTGCGAACTGAGTTGCTTGCGCAATCCAGTCGTCACGTTCGATGCGACCTTTAAAGGACAGACGATCATCCATATAGGAAATCTCTGCCGGGCCCCATGCTGCGATTTGATCGAAGTGGAAGACACCGATCTCGTGCAATGTACCCTCAAGCTTCGGGCCAACGCTAGAAATACGCTTAAGGTCATCTGCAACGCCACCGCGTGCTTCTTTAAGAAGGTTTGCTGGCTCTACGCCTGCAACTTCAGCGGCTGGCGCTGCGGCTGCGGCTTTCGGAGTCGCTGCCTTCTTAGGTGCGGATTCTTTTTTCGGTGCAGCGGCTTTCTTAGGAGCAGCTTTCGCTGCAACTGCGGCAACAGCCACGCCTGCAACAGAACCAGCACCTATTGCTGCTTTAACGCCAGACTTGTCGCCACCGGACGCAAGAATGTCACCAATACGCACCAAAGTCAGCTTTTGGCGGTGACCCTTTGTACGCTGGGAGCCGTGCTTACGACGACGCTTAACGAAATTGATAACTTTTTCGCCTTTGATCTGGTCTACGACCTCGGCCTGAACAGCAGCGCCGTCGACCATAGGTGCGCCTACGACAGTCTTGTCGCCGCCCAGCATCAGAATTTCATTGAATTGTACGGTTTCACCCGCATCTGCAGCTAGCTTTTCCACTCGAAGCATATCGCCTGACTGGACTTTATATTGCTTGCCGCCGGTTTTCATTACCGCGAACATGTCGTCTTCCTTGTTTTCCGCGTCTTTAGGGTCCCGCGAAGCGGCGTTTGCGAGGTTACCCTCACCCGTAAACAGCGCGCACGTCCGTGCGTCATTACTATATCACCCAAACGGGAATCCCCCGTGCAGGCTCGCGGTGTATGCGGGGTTGCGCAGGTTCTGTCAAGCAGATGCTTGGCGCGCTTAGACCTCTAGGTCGAACACGATGATGCCATCTGCGCCACCGTCGCAAAACGTGCACAGCTGAGCACCAAGTTCTTTGTGCGTAGGGTGCTCTGCGTAACGTTTTAGGGCATCCGCATTTTCGAAACGGATAATGAAACCATCCGAATAGATCTTGGATTTTTGTTCGAAATCTCTGTTTGGTCCGCTCTCAAAGGACAAAGCGCCTTCGAGCCTCTCGCACAGGGCTTCCAACTGCTGAAAGAGCGTAGTCACTTCATTGCGCTCTATCTCGCTCAGGACGCTACAATAGACAGCATGCAAGATCATAAGGCGGTGTCAGCTTGCAGGCTGGCACTTTTCTTCGATCGCGGCCGCGAGAGATTCTGCGCGCGCGGCGACTTCTGCCAAGGTATCCGTCACTTGCGGGGGCACGACAGGCACCTCGATCCGCTCCGGAGCCGGCGCAGGTTTGTTCTGCAAGGCCGTCAATTCGTTTTGAGTTGCACCCAGCTGTTTTTCGACGCTGCGCACCTTGTCTTCCATCGCAGCGGTTTTATCCGCAAGCATCAAGCCTGCCATCAACAACATGCGTGCTTCCGGTATACGACCGATTTGGCTGGCCAAGGTCTGTGCTTCTATGTCGAGCATTTTCGCGGCGGAGTGCAGATAGCTTTCCTCGCCCTCTTGGCAGGAGACCTCGAAATTGCGCCCACCGATGGAAATAGTGACCTCAGGCATGAGTGCCCTCCTCTTCACCAGCTTTTGCTGCGTCTTGTGCAGCACGTTTCACCAATGGATCAAGTGCTGCCAGAACGGCATCTGCTTGCGCCATTTCTACAGCACGCGTTGCGCGCAGGGTTTCAAGTTCTGCAAGCATTGCCTTGTTAATCAAATGCGGCTCGCTCAGCCCTTCTTCCATCGCGGATCGAAGGCTCAGGTTAGATGCGCGTAAATCTTCAGCGGCGCGGCGCAGGCGTTGCAGGTCTGTATCAAGCTTGGCAGTCGTCTTTTGCTGCTCAAGCGCCTGGATATCCATCGCAGAGGCATGACGGTCCGCGGTATCGCGCACGCTTTTCATGCGTTCCTCAAGCTGGGCATTCGCAAGTTTCTCATCGCTCAAAGCTTGCTCAAGCGCATCCATATCCGCACTAGCGGCTTTCAGATCGCTCAGCTCTTTTTCGAGCTCTTCGACACGCGCGGCGGCAATATCCAAAGAGTTTTGTAATTCAGCAGGATCAGGACCAAGAGGCGCAGGTGCCTCCAGCCCATCTAAACCAGCCCCAATTCGATCCAGCGCCGCCGTAATCCGGCGCTCGAGCTCGGTGATATCGCTCATCGTGCTCTCCCTCGTCTGCTTCTTTTTAACCAACACGCAATTGAACTCGCATCAAGCGAATCGCTCGTTTGCGCGGCTTTTTCCAACTTTAGCCAATGCTTTCGCAAAATACTCCCCCCTTTCATGCCAATCACTTAAGAGCCGCGCTTGATCTTTGCCACTAGCTTGGTATGCAGCGCGCAAACATACTCCGCCTCTCACAAAGGACGACCCTTTTGGATATTGCAGCTCTTCGCTCCGCCAACCCTGATCACTGGAACAAGGCAGCCGCCATTCGTGCGCTGACTTTGGACGCAATCCACGCCGCCAATTCTGGCCACTCGGGTATGCCGATGGGCATGGCCGATGTTGCGACCGTGCTCTTTGAGAAGCACATGAAGTTTGACGCAAGTGCGCCGCTTTGGGCTGATCGCGATCGCTTTATTCTCTCGGCGGGTCACGGCTCCATGCTGCTTTACTCCCTGCTCTATCTTGTGGGCGATGCTCAGATCACTTTGGACCAAGTAAAGAACTTCCGCCAAAAAGGTGCGCTCACAGCGGGCCATCCTGAGAATTTCCTCGCAGATGCGATTGAAACAACGACCGGTCCCTTGGGCCAAGGCATCGCCAATTCCGTTGGTTTCGCGATGGCAGAAGAAATCCAGCGCGCGCGCTACGGCAAGAAAATCGTCGATCACAACACATATGTGATCGCGGGCGACGGCTGCTTGATGGAAGGTGTGTCCCAAGAAGCGATTGGTCTTGCAGGCCGTCACGAGCTTGGCAAATTGATTGTGCTTTGGGACAACAACAACATCACGATCGACGGGACGGTTGAGTTGTCTGATCGCACAGATCAAGTCATGCGCTTCAAAGCCTCTGGCTGGCATGTGCAGGAAATTGACGGGCATAACCCTGATGAGATCGACGCTGCTTTGACAGCGGCGAAAAAATCCAACAAGCCGTCCATGATCGCGTGCAAAACTCACATTGCACTGGGCCACGCGGCGCAAGATACCTCAAAGGGTCACGGCGCTTTGACGGATGATGCGCAGATGGCTGAGGCCAAAGCGCTCTACGGCTGGACATCCGGTCCGTTCGAAGTTCCCGCAGACATCAAATCCGCGTGGGAAGCGATTGGATCACGCGGCGCATCCGAGCATGCCGCTTGGAAAGAGCGTTTCGCGGCGATCTCTGGCAACAAACAGGCCGAGTTTGACCGCGCCTATGCGCTCGAAGCACCTAAAAAGTTGGCCGCAACGATCAAAGCGTTCAAAAAACAAGTTACTGAGAGCGCACCAAAAGTGGCAACGCGCAAATCCTCTGAGATGACGTTGCAAGTTGTGAACCCGATCATGCAGGAAACTGTTGGTGGTTCCGCGGATCTCACAGGGTCTAACAATACCAAGACCGGTGATATGGGCGTGTTCGACACGGACAATCGCGAAGGGCGCTACATTTACTGGGGCATCCGTGAGCACGGCATGGCCTCTGCGATGAACGGCATGGTCCTGCACGGCGGCATCCGCCCATACGGTGGCACATTCATGTGCTTCACCGATTATGCGCGTCCTGCGATGCGTCTTGCAGCTTTGTCCAAAATCCCGACTGTTTTCGTGATGACGCACGACAGCATCGGTCTTGGCGAAGATGGCCCGACGCACCAACCCGTCGAGCATCTCGCGATCTCGCGCGCAACGCCGAACACTTATGTGTTCCGCCCTGCGGACACCGTTGAAACGGCCGAGAGTTGGGAAGTCGCCCTGACCAGTAAAACCACACCTTCTGTCTTGGCTTTGTCGCGTCAGAACCTGCCGACAGTGCGCCTTGAGCATAAGACCAAGAACCTCTCTGCCATGGGCGGATATGTATTGGCTGATGCGGATGGCAAGCGCCAAGCGATCCTGATGGCATCTGGTTCCGAAGTCGAAATCGCCCTCGCAGCGCGTGACTTGTTGCAGGCCGAGGGCATCGGCACGCGCGTCGTGTCTATGCCGTGTATGGAGTTGTTCGCCGAGCAAGACGCAAGCTACCGCAAGCGCGTACTTCCGGGCGGTCCTGTGCGTGTCGCTGTCGAAGCAGGTGTGCGTATGGGCTGGGATCAGTGGCTTTTGGGTGAACGCGGTCGTGAAGCGAAAGCAGACTTCGTTGGCATGGATAGCTTTGGTGCTTCTGCCCCTGCGGGCGAGCTATATGAGCACTTCGGCATCACTGCGCAAGCAACCGCTGCCAAAGTCAAAGCTTTGCTGGGATAAAGAGATCGGTGGGTGCGTGATCTTGCGCACCCAACCGCTCCACAGATATGAAACCCTTTGAAATCTTTTGCGCCTGCCCTCCGGGTCTTGAGCTGTATCTACAAGCCGAAGCGCTTGAAGCAGGCTTTAAAGGCGCAGAAATCACGGCTGGTGGCATCACGTTCTTTGGCCTTTGGCCAAATGTCATGCGCGCCAACCTCACTTTGCGCGGTGCATCGCGCGTGCTTGCGCGTTTTGCCATTTTCCGCAGCTTCAACCTCAGCCAGCTTGAAAAACAAACCCGCACGCTCGACTGGGCTGCCCTGTTACACGCGGGCACTTTCGTGCGTGTCGATGTGACAACTCGCAAATCGAAAATCTATCATGCCGGTGCCGCCAAAGAGCGCATCGAGAAAGCAATCCGCGAACGTTTGGGCCAAGCGGAACCGAATGAAGATCCCATCAAAATCATGGTCCGGATCGAAGACAACATGTGCACGTTTTCTGTTGATAGCTCAGGTGCGCCACTGCACCAGCGCGGCCACAAAGAGGCGGTAGGCAAAGCCCCTATGCGTGAAACCCTCGCGGCTCTCTTTTTGCGCGCGAGCGGCTATCAAGGCTCCGAGCCAGTCCTCGACCCAATGTGCGGTTCTGGAACATTCCCACTCGAGGCCGCAGAAATTGCGGCTGGACTGCATCCTGGTCGCTCGCGCAACTTCGCGTTCGAGCGTCTTGCGACATTTATGCCTGAACGTTGGACAGACTTGCGCTCATCTGTGCCAAAACCGATCGAAACGCCACATTTTTACGGCTCAGATCGCAACGCAGGTGCGATCACCAACGCCACCTCAAACGCCAATCGCGCTGGCATCGAACACCTATGCACCTTCACTCACGCCTCCATCAGCGATCTCATGCGCCCCGATGGCCCGCCTGGCCTCGTTATACTAAACCCACCCTACGGCGCACGCATTGGTGAAAAGAAGCAGCTCTTTGCGCTCTATGGCGCGCTTGGCACCACTCTCAAAACACGTTTCAGAGGATGGCGCGTGGCAATAATCACCACCGATACGTCGCTCGCACGCACCTGTGGCCTGCCCTTCAGCGACACCAGCGCCCCTATTCCCCATGGCGGGTTGAAGGTGCGGCTTCACCAGACCAAGGCGTTACACTAAACCAACTCGATCGCCTTCATCTTTCCGATAAACTTTGGGGGTCTGGGGGCTAGCCCCCAGTTGGTCCGATCATGAAATGATTGGAAAATCACTCATCACCAAACGAATCGCAGTTCAACCGCGCGCGCGTGTTACCGCAACCACGACCAAGCGATGCTAAACAGTTAGCGCCACCATGCGCCAACCCGCCAAGTTTATCGCTAACACACTGCCAATATTCGATTATTCCTTTGGCCACTCTCCCATCCGCTCGCTATACAACCCTCAACAGACGCGCAGTTAGGAGACTTCCATGACCGTAACACTTGGCATCAACGGCTTTGGCCGTATTGGACGCTCCACACTCGCGCATATCGCAGAAGCAGCGCGCAATGACGTCCAAGTGGTCAAGGTCAACGCGACAGGTCCGATTGAGACCAGCGCGCACTTGCTGCGCTATGATAGTGTGCACGGGCGTTTTCCGGGTGATGTCAAAGTCAGCGGCAACACAATGGATCTAGGCCGCGGTCCGATGGAAATGTTCTCGACCTACGATCCCGCTGAACTCGATTGGTCCGGCTGTGATGTGGTGCTCGAATGTACTGGCCAATTCAACGATGGCGACAAAGCAAAAGTCCATCTTGAGCGTGGCGCGAAAGCAGTGCTCATCTCCGCCCCTGCGAAAAACGTTGAGCGCACAATCGTCTTCGGCGTGAACCACCGCGATATGCGCGAGGGCGATACGATGATTTCCAATGGCTCTTGCACCACCAATTGCCTCGCCCCGCTTGCTAAAGTCTTGGATGAGGGTATCGGAATTGAGCGTGGCATCATGACCACGATCCACTCCTACACAGGTGATCAACCGATGCTCGATCGCCGCCACGCGGACCTTTACCGTGCACGCGCGGCTGCTATGGCGATGATTCCGACCTCGACGGGCGCTGCGAAAGCACTTGGCGAAGTGCTGCCGAACCTCAAAGGCAAGCTCGATGGCACGTCCATGCGCGTGCCGACACCAAACGTCTCTGCGGTGGATCTTACATTTGAAGCTAAGCGTGAGGTAACGGTCGAAGAAGTTAACGCCCTCGTCAAAGATGCCGCAGCAGGGCACATGGGGGCTGTGCTGTCGTATGATCCAGAACCCAAGGTTTCTATCGATTTCAACCACACGACAGAGAGCTGCATTTTTGCGCCGGACCAAACCAAAGTCGTTGGTGGTCGCACTGTTCGCGTGCTTGCATGGTACGACAATGAGTGGGGCTTCTCTGCTCGTATGGCAGATGTGGCCGCTACATTGGGCCGTTTGAACCAGTAGAGTTTGGAGGCTTAAAAGGTCTAGCAAAGAGCCTCACGATTTTCGTGCGCTTGCGAAACAGCAAGGCTAAGGTTTTGTGCCTTGGCATTTCGACCACGGTGTCGCATCTTGCGGTTAGGCAAATCAGCAAAGCATCTCATGACAAATACACTCGCGATCATCTTGGGCCTTCTCGTCACAATCGCGATTGTTGCAGACGTTGTTATGACAGATTCAACAAACATCATCTTTTTGGCCAAGAAATTCACCGATATGACTGAATGGCTCGCATTCTGGCGCTAAGCGGGTCACATCTGCTCGGGCGCTCTTGACTTTACCCTCTGCTTGCTTTTGTTAGCGCTAACGAAACCGCTAAGCGAATGATGAGGATGTGGACATGGCTGTAAAAGTAGCAATCAACGGATTTGGACGTATCGGCCGCAACATTTTGCGCGCGATCATCGAAAGCGGTCGCACAGATATCGAAGTTGTTGCAATCAACGACTTAGGCCCTGTGGAAACAAACGCTCACTTGCTGCAATACGACAGTGTCCATGGCCGTTTCCCTGCCACTGTGACGCACAACGACACCTCTATTGACGTTGGTCGCGGACCCATTGCTGTCACCGCACTTCGCAACCCTGCAGAGCTTCCATGGGCAGATGTGGATATCGTCATGGAATGCACAGGCGTCTTCACAGACAAAGAAAAAGCAAAAGTGCATTTAGAAAACGGTGCGAGCCGCGTTCTTGTGTCTGCTCCGTCTAAAGGGGCTGACAAAACCATCGTTTACGGCGTCAACAGTGACACCCTTACAGCCGATGATCTGATCGTATCCAACGCGTCTTGCACAACGAACTGCTTGGCCCCTGTCGCTTATGTTCTCAACAACGCATTCGGTATCAAGCGCGGCTTTATGACGACTGTGCACAGCTACACAGGCGATCAACCGACGCTCGACACGATGCACAAGGACCTCTACCGCGCACGTGCTGCCGCGATGAGCATGATCCCAACCTCTACAGGTGCGGCCAAAGCCGTCGGACTTGTTCTGCCAGAGCTTGAGGGCAAACTCGACGGCGTGGCCATCCGCCCCCCTGCGCCGAATGTCTCCGCTGTTGATCTCACATTTGAAACCAATCGCGACGTAACGGTTGAGGAAATCAATGCAGCCATAAGAGCCGCAGCTGACGGTCCTCTCGCGGGGGTTCTGGAATGCAATGATCGCAAGCTTGTCTCAATGGACTTCAACCACGATCCACATAGCTCAATCTTTGCAACGGATCAGACCAAAGTCATGGATGGCAACATGTGTCGCATCCTTGCGTGGTATGACAACGAGTGGGGTTTCTCCAACCGTATGGCAGACACGGCCGTTGCGATGGGTAAATTCCTCTAAGCCTTTAGCGGCGGTAGAGGATCGGAAACCAATCCTCGCGTAGCTTTTGGCCAGCAACCATATCATGACCCGGAAACGGCGGCGACGTCGGCCCGGGTCGTTCTACATAACGCGTATCATCCCCGAGCAATCGCAGTGAGAACGCGCGCCTGCGCTGGCTGGTCTCATTGCCGCGCGCGCCATGTAAAATTGAATAGTTGAACGCCACAGCATCGCCCGGCTCCATCTCGTATTCTCGTACAGTCATCCCTTCCGCGTCGGGATCAGGGACCGGCATGTAGGCGTCCTCATCAGGATAGAAACTGGTTTCAGATAACCAACGCGTTGGAAGGACTGGCTTTTCCCAAAGATGCGATCCGGCGACACATCGCAAAGATGCATCCGTCACGGCATCAAGCGGCGACCAAAAGCTGACGGTTTGCTGACCTTGAACGAAATAATACGGCCCGTCCGTGTGCCATGGCGTTGGCTTTGATGTCCCCGGTTCTTTCACCAATACATGGTCGTGAAACAGCTGCACGCTCTGTGAGCGCATCAAATCTGCCGCGACTTCAGCCGCAGCACTTTGGCGCGCAACCTCTTCAAACTCGTCAATGCGCGACCAATTGCAATAATCATCGAAAAAGCGACCACCCTCGCCCGCTTTCAAGTTTTCCGCCGCGTATGGCCCGGGTTCATCCATGTTTCGCTGAACACCTTTGCGCAGCGTTTCAACATGCTCCGCAAACAACCCTTTGATCAGCACAACACCGTCGCGCTGATAGCTCTCTATCAAGTCTTCTGTCACCAACGGATGCATATCATGTCCTATCTTTGAGCCATGCGCTGTGCCAATTCGAGCATCCGCATGGAAAAACCCCATTCATTGTCGTACCAACCAAAGACCCGTAACAAACCCAACACAGACACAGAGATTTCCGGCCCGACAATAACCAATGACTCTGGTCGCATGCGCAAGTCCGAAGAAACCAACGGTTGTTCAGTCCAACCCAATACGCTGCCTTTTGCTTGTGAATTTAGATGATCACGCACTATCCGCGCCGTTACGCTCGCGCGTGTTTGCACTGTTAAATCAATCGCTGAAACACTGGCCGTTGGCACCCTGATCGCGCGTGCTTCAATCCGTCCTGCAAGATGTGGCAGAACCTCATCGGTAAGGCGCTGCGCACTTGTTGTCGTAGGCACCATCGACAAGGCCGCCGCGCGGCTACGCGCAAAATCAGCACCCGGTTTGTCTACAGTCGGCTGGCTGCCCGTATAGCAATGAACCGTCGTCATGTGACCGCTTTCGATGCCATAAGCTTCGTCCAAAACCCGCAAAAGCGGCGCAAGCGCATTGGTTGTACAGGACGCGTTTGAAACTATGCGCGCCGCCCCGAGGTCTTGATCGTTAGCGCCAATGACAATCGTTTTATCTGCGGTCTGAGATGGCCCAGACCC
>Ga0206128_1002846_pt1 | contig 15099 bp, 11 predicted proteins | sample Helgoland_Spring_7_FD_148601 | JGI IMG/M metagenome (GOLD analysis project Ga0206128, IMG submission 148601) | Pelagic subsurface seawater microbial communities from Kabeltonne, Helgoland, North Sea - Helgoland_Spring_Bloom_20160426_1 | ecosystem: Environmental > Aquatic > Marine > Epipelagic ... | reverse complement strand
GAAGATAAATAAATTAGAATCATTAACAGGATGGTTTTGGGATTTAGATGAAGGTTGGAATATTAACTATGAATTATTAAAAACATATATGACGAAGAAAAAACAATGTCCTGTCCGTAGTTATATAACCGATTGTGGGGTTAAGATTGGTAGTTGGGTTAGTAAACAACGAACAAATAAAAAAAATAATAAATTAGATAAAACGAAGATAAATAAATTAGAATCATTAACAGGATGGTTTTGGGATAAAAAAGATATGTCTAAACCTAATATTCAACCAAAGACAGAAACATCTAATAATAAAACTAAACAAATACCACCTAAAAGTGTATTATCAAATTTACATCAAAAATATAAAACAATGACTTCGCAAAATCTAAATAAACTATTTAAAGACAATCCATTAGAATGGGAGGAGTATCATAGGGTATCAAAAGAAAATGAAACATCTTTTCCAGAGGAAGAAATACCTAGAAATAGAATAATACAGAAATTAGAAAATTTAGCTGGTAAGAAGAAGAAAGATGTAGTTGATTTGGGTTGTGGATATGGTGAAATATCACAATACTTCAAAAATAAACAAGGAAATAGATTTAGTTTTCAAAATTTTGATCATATTTCAAGTAATGATAATATTATAAGTAGAGATATAAAAGATACACAATTGGATGATTCATCTATTGATATTGCAATTATGTGTTTAGCGATGTGGGGTAGTAATTGTAAAGATTATCTAATAGAGGTTTATAGAATATTAGATACAGGTGGAACATTACATATTGTAGAACCCTATAAAAGATGGAATGATAATGAAGAAAATAAGAATAGATTAATTGAATTATTAATGGAAAATAATTTCAAGGTAATGGAACATATTGATGAAAAATTTATGTATATTGAATGTAGAAAATAATTTATTCGTTGTTTGTTAATAGAATAAATTATTTTATCAGCAATTATGAAGACCCTATTTATTAGAAGCGAATATTATTCTTGGTCCATCATATATCCTTTCCATCCAAAATTAAATGATTTTTCTCTTATAGTATACCAACTACCCGATGGATTTGAGTGTACCTGGGGTTTTATCCACATAGGATGAACCATATAACCTTTCCCAGCACAATCTAAACGATTTGGGTCGGTTGTAATCATTTCTCGCCACCATTCCATCATAACTTCTGAAGATACACCACTAACACCGATTTTCCTAATAAAAGGTGGTTCATTTAATAGACAATCCATAATCTCTTGCGGTGATAATGTAATTGGTGGACTATAATTATATGGTATTGTTAAACCATCATTATTAAAAGATAACCAAGAATCATCAGTAATATGTATCGCAACCATAATAGTATTTAAAACTTTTACATTTTTATTATTTTCATCTAATGCGTCATCATCATCATCTTCATCATCATAGTCATCATTATAGTCATCATCCTCATCATAGTCATCATCATAGTCATCATGGTAGTCATTATCTTTAATTTGAGATATAATGTTCCATTCATATTGATTATATCTACGAACTTTATCACTAATTGTATCTAAACATTTTAATAACCATTTCGTAAGCTCATCATGGACATCACTTGCTTTCTCGCCAAGTTCAAAGATTAATATTAATTCATTAGACTTTTTGTCACCATTTACCATTCTTTTAGAAACTATATCGTCTATTTTACTAATTAATTCTTATGGTAAAATATTGTTAAACATTTTCTTGTTTATTTTTCTCATTATTCGTGTTTTAATATCTTGTTTAAGTTTTATATTTTACTATTTGGTAATTGAACTGATTGATGAAATATTTTATATAGAAATCAGAATTTAATTAGCATAATACATATGATGTAATGTATTACAACAAAAATAATTAAATATTACTATAATAGTAGTTATTAATATTACATATAATTACTATTTTCTTTCCCATATTTGTAAGCTATTTCCCATATCAAATGGGATTTTCTCTGGTATATGTTTATCCACTAATGAACTACTTTTTAGATTCCAATATTTATCTAGTTTTTGATGAAACTCATCATTAGCGGTAGCGCCACCAATTTCTCGCCCATAAATTATATAGTTGCCTTCAAATAAATCTAGACATTGTTCTGCTATATCATTTATTGGTGGATATATCATCATTAAAATATCTACTTTATATTTTTTTTACCGCACGAATCGCATCTATTTATTCCACCTCCATAAATGGTGTTCCAGATATATATAGTATTTATTATCTGGTGGATTAATAGATATATCGGTGGAAATAATATTTATTCCATATTTTTTGCTTAATATTGCTTCCCATAAAGCATTTCCTGAAAATATAGATACTATCTTGAGTGGTTTCCGTTTTTTATTAGATAATTGATAGATTTTATTTAGTGCTATTTTTGTTGGATAGATATACGAGAAATATCTAGTACAATTCTCCTCATAAATAATACTCACCAATAATGTTAATTGTCCTATTCTATCTACACCACCTTATCTCTTATCCAAACAACCATTTAGATTTTGTTTCAAATGGTATAATATAACGATACTACTACTATTATTGTTGGATAGACACCGCCATATTTTATTCCAAGTAGGTATTATTTTTTGATGAAAGATATAATTGTTATTACTTTGGTGGAGGAACGATTGCTCCAACTATTATTTATTATTATCTCTTGTAATAGTTGATTAGCACTAGACAATTACATAATTCTATAATGATGGTTTTAGAATCATTGTTGTTATCTATTAAATTTGATATTTATTATACTATAATCAACATCCATATTTAATGAAACAACGTATTACTTCAGAAGATATTACTTGTTTGGTTCCAGCATTAAATCATTTATTTGATGGCAGTTATTTAGTTCAAGTATATGATGGATGTGTAGAAGGTACTAAAACCATTATTCTTAAATTAAGGAATAAGGTAGATGGTAAAAATGTAACTTATTATCTACTATTAGAATCGGGGATTAGAGTACATACTATTGATAATTTTACTAGTATTAGAAAAATGCCATCTGGTTGTGTAGGTAAATTAAGAAAAGAATTTGGCGATAAACGATTATTTCCTATTAAACAAATAGGAACCGATCGAAGTTTGGATTTTACCTTTTCTAATGAAAAACATTTAATTGTAGAATTTTATGATAGAGGTAATTTTATTATAACTGATAATGATTATAAAATCATTTATATTTCTAGACCCTATCAATTAAATGATTATAAAATAGAAGTGAATCAAATATATCCCATTGAATTTATCTCTCAGTCTGGTCATAGTTTCACTAAAAATCTAGATGATGCAGCTGGTTATGTAGTTGATAAATGTAATTTTGGTGGATTTCCATTAGATACTACTAAAATAGTGATCCAATATCCAGATATTGGGGTCGCAATGAAACATTATTTTGGTTCGACTTTGCTACCAACAACTAATAAAATCAAAAATAAAACTACTAATAAAGCTAAAATGAATAAAAAGATGAATATCCAAGGTCAAATAGATAAATTTACCAAAAATGAACAAAAACATTTACAAAAAATAGAGTTTTTACAAGACAATATAGATGAACTACAACACATCCTAAATATGGTTAATACCACTTCTAATGAAACTATTTGTCAACACTATCAACAATATCATATTAAAATTAATTATAATAATGTGATAATTAATGATATAGAATTAGATTTTACTAAATCAGTATATATCAATATTGGTAATATGTATTCACAAATAAAAAAAATACAGTTCAAGAAAAACAGAGCTATAGAAGTATATCACCAAACCAATGATACCAATAAACCTACTAGTAAACTAGCTAAAGTAGAAGTTAATAGAAAAACTATGAAATTTGAGAACTATTGGTGGTTTATTAGCAATGGGTTTACTATCTTATGTGGTAAAAATGCGGACGATAATGAATTTATTCTAAGTAATTTAGAGAAGGATGAAAAATTGGTTCACGGTCACTTTGATAAATCTCCTTGGGCAGTCATCAAAAATCCAAATAAATTAGAAATACCATTAAAAGTAATTGATTATGCTGGTTCATTTGTAGTCCAAAGAAGTTGGAATTGGATAGAAAATTGTAGTAATAATAGTTATTATACATTCCCGAATCAAATATCTAAATCAGCACCATCTGGTGAATTCATTGGTAAAGGTGCTAGAATGGTTCACCAGAAAAACTTCCTTTCCAATGCCAATTTAGAAATGGGTATAGGAGTAATATTCAAATCCAATGATAAATACATATATAAATTAAATAGTGATTCATCGATAGATTTCGCGATGGTTACTTGTGCTCCGTATCTATCGATGGTAGACTATGATTATAAAGTTAAAATCAAACCATCTGGTAAAAAAAATGATAAAGGTAGGAAAAAACAATTAGGAACTATCATCTCCAAATTATTAAAAATGAAAACCAAATTACCTATATCTACATCCTATATTAAAGCAATTCCATTTGAAGAATGGGATAAAATATGTATTCGAGCATTTACCTTATAATCTAGAATATAGAACTTGTTTTATTGTGGTTTATAAACATATCATATTTAGTAATATCTCTATTATAATATAATATTAGATTTTCATTATCTATCTCATTTAATATATCCATAATAGATAGATTATAGTTATTTACTTTTATTTTATCTATTAATAATTCTATTAATGATTGTTGGTTCTCATTACTGGTCCAACCCAATATAAATAAATTAGTTGGATATTTCTCTACTTCCAACATATTATTATTAATAGTGGTTATATTTCTATTATGATAACTATATTTTAACATTATTTTGTTTTCCAAATCTAAGATTGGTTGTTTATCTATAATAATAAATAACTTAATATCATTAGGTAATTTAGTAAATAAGGATGGTTTTAGTAACTCATTAATAGAAATATCTATATCATTATTACTATCAAAATAATAAAGGGCTATATCTCTTATCCCTATATTGGTATAATCCAATATAGTATTCATTTCATTAATATTTCTATCTATATTTTTACAATTAATCTGTAATGAATCTATTAAAAAATATTGTAATGTATCTGTAGTAAAAGTATTATTAATAATTAATATTTTCTTTTCATTATTTCTAAGTAGGGATGTATTAATTTTGGTATTGGGTAACACTGGCACATATTCAAATTCTTCTATTAATTGTGGATGATATAAATACATAATATTGGGTCTTAAACTATAGGTAAATAGATATAAATTTATACTATTTTCATCTTCTTTGAGTAAATCTTCGGTATTAAACTTCCAGATACATTCTATCCATCCATTATTTTCTATAGTATTTTCATCTTTATCTATCACTGGTTTATTAGGATGAATACTACCACTAATAGTGGGTTTTATTTCTATTTTTTCACTTTTTAATTTATCTCGATTATTACCAATATAAATTATAGCATATACTGACTTGGGTCTATAATCTATATTATTCACATTTAATTTATTGGTATATAAAGCATTATATTGTTCTACTAAAACACCTGGAGGTGTAGTTTTAATATATATGGAATAGATATAATTGGTATATGGTTTTAGAGGTAATATATTTTTTTTACATTGCCAATATGTATGATATAATTTTCTCTCTTCGTCATTGATATAACTATAATTGAATTTGAATTTGATTATGGGAGAATCTACTATTTTATTGGGATATACTATATTTTTACAATTCCAATCCAAGATAGTATTCCATTGTAAGAGTCCATCTTCTATCATATCATTGGTTTGATAGATACTATATTCGTCCCATCCATGACGTAAATCATTATTGGGAATTAAATTATCACAATATTCCATCAAATTTAGTTTAGCATTGATAATAGAATAAATAATAGTATTATTAGATAATGGACATCTATCTATACCAATAGAATTAAAGTTAATAATATAATTCTCATTTATATTGATAGTTTTGGGTGTATGCCAATACCATTTAATTAAAAACCAACCATAACTATTATTATCATCTTTATAAGAAGGTATCTTATAATAATCCATCTTTTTAAATATATTGTTGGTTTTGGTAGATACTATTTCTATATAGATTTTCCATTGATTATCATCTATATAATAATTATTGGTTTTTACTAATATACTAAAACTATAATTCATATTGGGTATTAGATTAAATACTCGTTTATTTAAAGGGATTTTATGTTGATTGGATTTATAGTTTTCCATATTAATATGAGAATAATGTAGTGGTTCTATATTTGTAGTATTTTCTATTAAATTAGTAGGAATATAATCCGGATAATAATCACTAGATATACTATCTTTAGACACCAAATTAATGGAAGATATACCTATATCTATATTATCTAATTCTAATGGTATAATCATTAAATAACTAGTAATGATAGTTTTTATATTAGTTTATTTATTATTATTCTTTTGGCTCTCTATTATTCTTTTGGTTATCTATTATTATTTTGGTTATCTATTATTATTTTGGTTATCTATTATTCTTTTGGTTATCTATTATTATTTTGGTTATCTATTATTATTTTGGTTATCTATTATTATTTTGGTTATCTATTATTCTTTTGGTTATCTATTATTCTTTTGGTTATCTATTATTATTTTGGTTATTTATTTTCTTTTCTTTTAGATATTGATTATTAGATAATGTGTTATTGATATTGACTTGTCTAGTACTATTAATTACACTACTGGTTGTTAGAGATAATAGAGAACTTTGGGATAAACCTCTTAGTGATTTACTATTATTATCTACTATAAAATGTTTTGTAGTTTTCTTAAATCTAATTCTTGGATTAAAATCATCATTATCTATTTTATGTAATATAGAATAATTTTCTTGTAATTTTTGCTGACCCATCGATTGTTGATATAAGAAACGACGAATTTTGGTATTAAATTTCTTTTTGATAGTGACATTAAAATCATTTCTATTATGTTTTTTCATATAATTTAGTTGTACACTACTAGATAACCCCGTTTCGTGTGGGGTAATATCATTATTCTTTTCTTGATAGGTTTTATTTATTTCCAATGATAATATTGCCATAGAATTATCAATATCTGTTTCTGGTGTAGGAATAATCATAGTTAAATTGGTATATAGTTGATATAATAATTTGGTATTATCTATTAATTTATTATTTGCTATATAGTATGGGAAAATTTCTATACTATTTATTTTACCATTTAACGTTTTGGCATATATAGGTATATCTAATATTTCATTACATTCATTACAATTAGAATTACCTCCACTATAACATAACCAACAACTAGAATTGTTAGAAACCCTATTGGTATATATCTTAATATTATAGTAGTCTTTGGTATAATTATTTCCACCATCTATAATATTAATAGTAAATGAATTATTATTACCCAAAATAAAATTAGTATAAGATGATTTATTTTGTAAACTATGTTGGTAATATTTTAGTTTATATCTTAAATATGATGATGAAGATACCCCCATATCATATTTAGTGTAAATCGTATTATTTTTATTGGTCTGTTTAACATTAGTAAATGGGTTTTTTTCTTCATTTTTTGGGATAACATTGGATGAAAATGGTTGAAGATTATTTTGAGGTAAGAAGTTCTGGTAATTGATACCTATTATATTACCAGAACCATCTTTTTCTGTATTTATTACTGGGAATAAATAACTAGTATTTGCCATTATATTTAATAATATAAAAACTTACCTATCAACTATTTTAAATTGAATGGTTGTTAATTATCAATATAATATGGAGACTAACATCATCATATATGTAATGGATTATATAAACTAAACTTCTACTAAAATACGATAATTGTGTATGAGTTGATAATATTGAAATAATATAGTTTATATAAAAATATAATTATATAATAGTTTATGTTATATATCTGTGAATTATGTGGATATAATACCAAATATAAAAGTCACTTAGAAAAACATCAAAATAGGAAAATATCTTGTCTTCATAAAAAACACAAAAATATGGATAAAAATAATCCATTACTAAATATTAATTTTTGTCAAGATTGTGGTCTAATAATAAAACATAATAAAAATATAGCTAAACATAAATTAATATGTAAAAAGACATTTTTAGATAATATTTATAATATAGATAAAAAACAATCTGGTAATTGTATATTTGGTTATGGTGGTGGAGATATCTATATATTACAAATAGATTATGAAGATCCACAATCATTTAAAATTGGTGGAACTACCAATATTAATAATATTCTATTAAATGTGAGAAAAAAATATAATATAGAACCCTTATTACATTTTATCTATCCATGTCAAAATATTAAACAAGCGAAAAATGGTATCAAACAAATCATTAATACTAAATATAGAGATATATATATAGGAGAATTAGATGAATTACAACACTCTATTATTGAAATGATGAAAACTATTAATAATAATAGAGTAATAGAGATAGAGCCAGAAATGTCGAAAATATATAAATGCGCTCATTGTAGTCAATTCCTGATGGGTAAAAAAAATATCTTCCAACATATTTTTAACTGTAACTCTAATATCATTATGGAAAAAAATACTGAAATTGATTTATTAAAACAACAAGTGAGTGAATTATTAGAAGAAAAGGCCATTCTTACAAAGACACAACACATTACCAACAATATTATTAATAATAATACTATCAATATTAATATTAATGGATTTAATAAGGAAGATTTGAGTTATATTTCTAAAGATTTTCTAACCGAATTATGTAAATTACCATATTCCAGTATTAAAAATTTGTTAAAACATATTCATTTTAATAAATCACATCCAGAAAATATGAATGTAATGATTACCAATAGAAAAGAACAATATGCCCAAGTATTTAATGGTAAACAATGGGTATGTGAATTAAAAAAAGTAGTTATTGATGATATGGTAGATAGGAGTTACCATTTAATAGATGAACATTATGAAAGTGGTGGTCGAGATCTATTAAAATTTACACAACAGTCACGTTTCGATAATTATCAAAAAAAGTTTGAACATGATAAAGAAGGTGTTCATAATATTAAAAAAGAAGCCGAATTATTAATGGTTAATAAGGGATTATTATCTAATAAATATATTAATGGCAAATAACAAAATATCATCTATTAATCCTTCTTTAACCATTATGCAAATAATCTATATATCATTAGTAGTATTATTACTAATAATCATATTTATATTTAGTATTCGACTAGTAATTAATAAATATTGTCACTAAACATTGAATATAATAACCAATACGTATTTGGAATATTATAACGAGTTTTTTTATGGTTATTTTTTTTTGTATGTATATTACAAAGTTATAATGGAAACTAAATTAATAGAGAATATTAATAAATTTGTGGCAAATTATAATGATTTAGATAAAGATTATAAAGTAAAACATAATGAACTCTTAGTAATATTTGACTATTTTAAGGAAATTATCAATCATTTATATACCATTATAGATAGAGATAAAACCATAATTCATAATATTTCCAAGTTATTTGATGATAATAGTGAAATCACTGATAGAAGTGAATTAATTAGCAAACAAAAATATATAATGAACGAATTTGAATCAATCAAACAACAACTTAAATCTATTATAGATATTCCAGAAAATAATACTACCGATATGGTTAATATTAATGATACTAATAATATAGATATAAATGAATTAACCACGGTTTTAAAAAATAATTTAGATGATGAAGATAAGAAATTAATTAATAGTAAATTAATTGGAAATATTAAAAATGTTTTTGACCAGTTTTTGAATAATCACAATTCTCTCCCACATAAAACCAATAGCAATGAACCGATAGACAATGATAAAGAACAGACATCCAATGATATACATAACCCAACCGAATATACTCAATCACATGTTATAGATGAACCAGATACAGATAATGATCATGATGAAACAGATACACAAGTAAATTCAGATACTGATAATGATGATGAGCCTGATAGACCTGTTGTAAATGATGATGATAATCATCCTGATAGACCTAAAGATAATTATGATGATAATCCTCCTGATAGACCTACAGATAATTATGATGATAATCCGCCTGATAGACCTACAGATAATTATGATGATCATCCGCCTGATAGACATACAGATAATTATGATGATAATCCTGATAGACATACAGAAAATTATGATGATGGTCTGCCCGATAGACCTAAAGATAATTATGATGATAATCCGCCTGATAGACCTACAGATAATTATGATGATGGTCGGCCCGATAGACCTAAAGATAATTATGATGATGAGCCTAATAGACCTACAGAAAATTATGATAAACCGGATAGACCTACAGAAAATTATGATGATCATCCGCCTGATAGACATACAGAAAATTATGATACTAATATAAATCACCAAATAGATGATGAAGAAATGACTCACAATGATGGTTTTGTTGGTAATCAATTCATCACAAAGTTTAAAAATATCTTTCAAAAATTTAATAATACTATGGAAAACAATCATAACAAACATCTACCACAGGAAGACTATAATAAACATCATAAAACGATAAAAAATAATGAATGTAACTATCGTTTTAAAAGACTAAGTTCTAACTTTCCTTTATTAAAAGGGAAAAGAAGAACTAAAAAAAAGAATTAATGAAATGTAAAGGTAGTGTAACTATTATTTGGTTTTAAATTATTAGTAGACTTTTTATATTGTTTGCATATTCCATTTTGAGATGAATAAGCTATTTGATTACAATTATTATTATTTATACAATGATATTGACATAATTCCAAGGAGATATTGTTATTTTCTTTTAGTGGTGTATTTGTAGGAATACCCATACCATCTAAATTCCATATATTATTTCTATTATTATTATTATTATTGGTTTTTATCCAATGGCTCCATCTATTATCTTTATTTGATTTAGAGCATTTGGATAATAATTGACATTCTTTGGTTGAATTTACCCATCTAACTGCCCCACAATTAGAATTTTTTAGACATTCATATATACAATTGGGATATTTAGATGTGTTATTTTTATGCCAAGATGGTGATATATATATATAATTACTATTTAAAAATAATCTATCCATCCTTTTAGGGACATTAATACCACTATTATTTAAAGAGGTTTTTATAGAAAAATTATTATTACTATAATTGGTTCCTATAATTCGTTGTTTATCAGAATAAGTGTTAATGGGATAATTACTAATAGTAATCAATTTACTATTTTCAAAATGATTTATTTTATTAGTATTTATTCGAATCCCTTCTGGATTATTGCCAGTGATAATTTTATTATTACTTCTATTTTTGATAGTTTGATATAATAGGTTATTATCTATTTTATCATTTTTGATGATGTTTTCATCTGGACCACACCAACCTCTATAATTGATAGATGGATATTTTACACTATATCCAACAACATTTAAACCACTATTTTGTTGATTTCTTGCTATTTCTCTACATTTATCCAAGGTAGTATTTTTTATACTACTAGAACGCTGACAATTTATTATTCCTTTCAATGGATTTACATTATTAAAATAACTGGTATATTGGTCTGTATTTATATTAGAAGAATTGACTATTCTTTTATTATCTCCAGAACAGATATTTATATTTGTTGGATTATTAGGACATTCATCTTTAAATTGATAACATATATTACAAGTCAAATTTCCATCACAAGAATGTTTAGTACCAGAGATTATGTTATTATTATATGTATTAGAATTAGCATTAGATAATAGACTACACATTTTATTATATTTATTCCAATTCCAATTACTACAATTTCTATCTTTACTACATAATTTATTACAATTAAATGCATTGGATGTAAAACTAGTATTCATTATATTACCATAATATTGATAATTATCTATACCACATTCCGGTTTACTCTTACATAAATTATTGACACAATGATTACTTTTACAATTAGAATTATTGGAACATTCACTATGATTTGGTAGTTTACATTTATTACCTATACAATAAATAGATCTAAGATTTTTTTTATTACATTGATAGTCTTTAAACATTTCAACTAAATAAAATACTATTAAAAATATGATAAATATAAACATTGATATATTATTAGATATAAATTATTGTATCACATATTATACTAACCACTTTTATTATCAATCACTGGTAAATTATCAAAATAATTCTTAATATAATTATAGATCCTCTCCTCTACTATATATCTAGAACCGATGGTGGTTTTAAACATTTTATTGATAAATGTTGGTTTATTATAGACATAAGTAAATAGATTATTATAGATAATACCATCATCACTCACATAATTTTTTAATTTAATAAATAAATTGATTTTACCATTTTTAAAAAATAGATTATAGATTTTTTCCATCCCTTTTCTATTAATATAATAGCAACCAGCACCGAAAAATGTTTTATTCCATCTAATATAATTGTCTTCTAAATTCACTATATTTTCCATTTTTTTAGCATTACTACATAGTAAATTTAAACATTCCCCATCTATTGGTAGTTTTAAAATAATATCATTTAGACCAGGATTCCATTTATTTTTATATTCATCACTTACGTCATCTTCTAATATTAGCGCTTCTGTATCACCATTATTAAATGCGGTTATTATAGCTTTAATATGAGATAAAGAACACGCTATTTGATATTTATGTTGTCTACACCATTCAAATGGTGGTAATATAATATCCTCATATTTATGAAATTTATCACCGTTATAAGCATTTATTCTAAAAAAATTTTGAGATTGATATTGAGTTTTGATAAATTCTCGTCGTTGTTTAGATTTTTTTAAATTTATATAATACACGGGTAACATATTATCAATTTATTATAATCATATAAAAAATATCAATTAAAATACATCGATTATTATAATAAATAGATAATAAGATAAAAATAGATAATAATTTAGTTTATCATTTTCTCTGTAAATATTTTTCTTGTAGATTAGGTGGCAATAATAAGTTATAATATTTTTCCATTTTTTTTAGACATTTACTAATAGTTACTTCTGAAGTTCCGCACGATTGAGATATCTCTTTCTTACTAATATTTAAATCTAATAAATTACAAATTAGAAATATACTACCCGCTGCTATAGATGGTGGAGTATTTTCAGTTACTAGGGAATGTTCTACTGCTTTTTGTGCTACATATAATGCTAATTCTAATTCATTATTATTCATATTTAAATTAGAACAAAATCTATGAATAAAATCATCTGGTTTACTTGCTGTTAAACAAACTCTTTTAGAATTCTTCTTGGATTTACCTTTATTTATAGTATTCATTATTTCTTGGTATTGTTTACAACCTTTTGACATATTGGTAATAGGTAAATTAAATATTTTAGCAATCTCTTTAGAACTCCTTGGAACATTTTTCTCTTTACAAGCACCCCATATACACGAAGCGATTAATCCCAATCTATTAGCACCTCTCGATATTCTATTGTCTGATAATTCCTTATATGTTTTCTTTGCTTCTTCAATAATACATATTGGAATACCGTTTGATGATGCTCGATTGGTTAATGTGTCAAACACCGACCATAAACTTCTCTCTCTATATGGCATCGCATTCCAACTATGATATTTTCTTATTTTTCTCATTTCATAAGAGTCCGTATAAAATGATGATATTATTGAACCGTGTGATGATTGGGGTAATAAACTACTTATTGGCATACCACAACGAGTTGGGTCGGATTGTTTACTATCTTCATTGCCATAAAATCGCCATTCGCAATTAGTATCTATTACTGCGTTACTAATCGCGTGACAATCTAAACAAAGCATATAACCATCTTTATCGTATTCTAAATTACTAGATGAACAAGATACACATTTATTGATCTTTTCATCTACTAATTCCGGTTCCTTAAATTCATCCCAAATATTATTGTCAAAATCAAATGTTTCCATTGATTATAATATGCGCCAGTTTCTTAAATACAAATCAATTTTTCTTATATTAATAACAATTATCTACCAGATATAGTATAAATCTCTACCTAATTGTTATTTTCATAAAAAAATTTTATGAATAATATTAAATGCCAAATATATCCATTTATAGTAAAACTAATGATAATTCCCTATCTATAGATAACAATTCAACCAAGGATAAAAGTCCATCTATAGATAGCAATTTAACCAGTAATAATAGTCCATCTATAGATAACAATTTAACCAGTGATAATTCCCTATCTATAGATAACAATTCAACCAAGGATAAAAGTCCATCTATAGATAGCAATTTAACCAGTAATAATAGTCCATCTATAGATAACAATTCAACCAAGGATAAAAGTCCATCTATAGATAGCAATTTAACCAGTAATAATAGTCAATCTATAGATAACAAATCAACCAATTATAATAATTGCCTAGAACAAGATGGTAGTAAAGTAGTTGAAAAAATATGTAGAATATGTTATGAAAATGAAACTGATAATAATGATATTATAGAACCTTGTAGATGTGGTGGTAGTATTCGTTGGGTTCATAAAAAATGTTTATTAAAATGGATAAATATGAATCCTACTAGAAATTCTAAATGTGATATATGTAAATTTTCATACAAAATAACTAAAATATGTACTATACCTATATTAAGTTCTATCAATAAAAATTATATACGTATACCTATAATTATATTATTTTTTAGTATTATTATAATATCTTGTATTATATTATTTAATATTATTAGTGGTAATGAAGTTCTTAATATATCTTTTAATGCTTTTATGTATAGTTTTAGATGTGTTACTATAATTAGTATTATCGGTATTGCTTTCTATTTAAACTATCATAATTTAGACTATAATATATCTAGTAATTTTTATTCATCTAATTCAGTTATATTATTAAATTTCCATCTTATTCGAATATTGGATCATATATTTGATAATGAAATAAATAAATACCTATCTTATGAATATGATATAGAAAATATTTAGAAATAGAATTATCTAATTAGATATTATTATGAATTCAGTACTTCCA
>Ga0206128_1002841_pt1 | contig 15110 bp, 8 predicted proteins | sample Helgoland_Spring_7_FD_148601 | JGI IMG/M metagenome (GOLD analysis project Ga0206128, IMG submission 148601) | Pelagic subsurface seawater microbial communities from Kabeltonne, Helgoland, North Sea - Helgoland_Spring_Bloom_20160426_1 | ecosystem: Environmental > Aquatic > Marine > Epipelagic ... | reverse complement strand
TATTTTGTTGCTGTCTCTTGGCTCGGGTTACCTATTGTCTGAGCATACGAACGCCCATCGACCCTTTGTCGACTCATTCACCACCTGGGCCAGTGTACTGGCGACCTTTATGGTGGCTAAAAAAGTGTTGGAAAATTGGTTATATTGGATTCTCATCAATACCATCTCGATTTTTCTGTTCATAGAGCGAGATTTGGATCAGACAGCTGCCATGTTTTCCCTGTATTTGCTGCTGTCGGTGTTAGGCTATATGACTTGGCTGAAAAATTATGCGAAGCAGAACCAGACGTCTTCTTGATTATGCCATAGGCTGCCGTCACCAATGGAAACTTGGCAGTGTCGGGCTGTCTGAGCCTCCACGAGAGATTGTGCCTCTCAGTGGTGGCCTGACCAATGAAAGCTTTCTGGTTGATTGTGGCAAATTCCCCGTCGTGGTGCGTATTAACGGTGAAAATTCCTCTTTTCTTGGTATCGATCGAGATCGTGAACGTAAGCTTCTGGCGGCGATGATTGATTTACCCTATGTTCCAAAGGTTCTATACAGTGATGACGAGGTGCAGGTCACTGAGTTTATCCCGGGTGACATTGTCTCAGCTTCTCAGTTGAAGGACTCGTCGATTCGATACACCATTAGGTCTCAGTTAGACAACATCCAGAAAATTATCTTAGACGTAGAGCCTATAAATTACGTAAACTACATCAAAGACTACAGTGACCAGCTAGATGGGTTTCCCGGTTTAGAGGAAATCCACCAAGCGGCACAGCTGCTGGATAAGTCTCCTTGGCACCCAGTGATTGCTCATCACGATCTGATCAGAGAGAATGTGATAGTCAACGGTGATGAGGTCTATTTTATTGACTGGGAATATGCCCATATTGGCCACCCGTTGATGGATTATTTAAAATTATTTGGTCGCAGTTATTGTCAGGGCATGGCTGATGAGACTTTACTGGATGCTTTGGAGACAGTGCGATTTGGAATAACGCAGCTCTGGTACGCTGTGCAGGGACTGAACGATCCGCCCATTGACAACTTGGAATAACAAATGACAGAAAAACGCAATAAATTGACCGAATTCGAGCAGCAGGTGATCTTACACAAGGGCACAGAGCGTCCATTTACGGGCGAGTACGACCAGCATTTTGAAGGTGGTCTCTATGTGTGCAGACAGTGTGAGGCACCGCTCTATCGCTCTGAAGATAAATTTCAGTCCCACTGCGGTTGGCCTAGTTTTGATGATGAAATAGCGGGTGCGGTTACTCGTGAGCCCGATGCCGATGGTCGGCGCACGGAGATTCTCTGCTCTAATTGCGGAGGACATCTGGGTCATGTTTTCGCGGGTGAAGGTTATACGGACAAGAATACTCGCCACTGCGTCAACAGTGTCTCAATGAAATTTGTATCCAGCTTAGCTGTTCGTTAATCGCGAAAATTCTTAAACTGAAATGGTTGCCCCAGGTCCGCGGCGCGAATAAGCGCCATGACCGCCTGTAAGTCGTCGCGTTTTTTGCCTGATACTCTTACTTCATCTCCCTGGACTTGGGCCTGAACTTTATATCCGTCTATTAACATCTAGCACCTTATTGTTGACGGGATACAGATGCGGATTTTTTCTTCGGACGAATAACGCTTGCGGGTGGCACGACGAATGTCACGCACAGTTTTTTCAGCACTGGATTTTTTAGTTATCATCATTTCCTCTTCGAGTAAACGATGAACCAAAACCCTCTCTTAATCAATTGACCAATTTAGTCCAACTAGTGTTGACGGGATACAGTCAAGGAGTCAGCTAAGATGAAGGACAATGCATTTAATAGATTGTTGTTCGGCTCACACAAGAAACCCAAAAAATTATGCATTCTTAAGGGTTATTGGATTAATCCAAATGGCTCAGTGTCGATTGATCTAATTGAATCATCCAAGATGCCGTCTTTTAAAAGGATGGTAGCCAGTCTGCACCCTCTTCCACTGAAGGAGCTAAAGAAGAACTTTGACTAGGACGATACATCCAAATAAAAAAGGAAAATAGCGAACAAAAAGTGAAAGTTACCGAGGCCTTAGCTAATCTGTACCAATAAATGTACTTGAACACTTCGGAAATACATATGGATGCTATAAGCTACACTGCTGCTAGAGCAAATTTAGCAAGTACAATGAAAAATGTCTGCAACGATCACGCATCAATAATAATTTAACGTAAAAATGATGATCCTGTTGTGATCATGTCGTTGGAAGATTATTACGCCATGAGAGAAACTACATACTTATTAAAATATCCTGAAAACGCTAAAGATCTTTTAAAGTCTATCGCCAAGCTTGAGGCTGACAATGATACTGAAAGAGAACTTGTTGAATAACAATTAACATTTTCAACGAAAGCGTGGAAACAATGTCTTTACTTGCTGCTGGTATGAAGGCGAAGCTCGTGGAGCCTATATTGATCCTCGCCAACATAGATAAAAGATGAGAGAAATGGATAGAGAGTGCACGCAGTTTAATGTTGATTTTAGCGAAAAGCTTAATCTGATCAAATCCACCTTCTCAATCCCTCTAGACTGAGTGGTTCAACCAAAATTCGCGTTTAATTTTTTGTATTGCGAAGGGGTCATTTTTTCCGCTTCTTTAAAAAATGTGTTGAAAACTGATTTACTATTGAAGCCTGCGTCCAGGTATACCTCCATAATGGTGCGATCTCGGTATTCTGGTGCCTTTAGCAAGCGTTTTGCCTCTTCAACACGATAGGTATTTACGAACTCATAAAAGTTCTTCTGGTATTGCGCTTTGATGATTTGAGAGAGCTTCCTGGGGGTGATATTTACCGCAGCAGACAGGTCGTCAAGTGTAAGGCTGGCGTTACAGTAGATTTTAGTCTCCTGCATGACTTTTTCTATTCGGGATACTAATTCTGGGTTTACGCCTTCTCTTTCTTCCTCTTGCTGGCGGTCGTCGTACTTGATTTCTTCCACGAGTGCTACATTCTGAAATATGGAAAGTTTCAAAAAAATCAGTAGGTTGAGTGTGAGAAACGTCAGGTGATAGGAGCTCGTTCCAACGATTTCCAGTAGGTCTAAATTAAAATCATCGATATGTAAGTAATAAAGCTTCAACACGAGTAGTGATGCATCCCAGCTAAACAGGGCCAGTATGCTAATGACGACCATTTTAAGCCAGATCAGGGTTGTATGCTGCAGAGTGCCATAGGACTGTTTGAGTTGTTGTGTGTATCGGTAAATGATAATTATGCAGGCAAGTGCATAGAACAACCGGACAAAGCGACCCATGGCGTCAAAGTATAGATAAGGAGCCGAATAGGCGATGTGCTGTGTCTGGATAGACGCTGTCTTCTCGTCGTGACTGAGGCTATAGAACGAATACGCCATATGAAGAGCATAGATTAACAGTGGCAGCAGATGAATAAGGGATCTTCGGTCTATTCGGAAGTCTTTGATAACAAGCGTTTTCACAAATAAGAATAAGAGGACGCCATCCACAAAATACGCGTAGCTTCCCAGGAAAAACAGGTTTGGGGAGATTTCCAGCATCCAAATCCGAAAACGCTCTCCCCAGAAAATCAGTTCATGAATGGGAATAAGCGCGTGGCAAAGTAAGAATCCCAAAAAAAACAGTGTTTTCAAACTCTTGGGGGAAATAGTGCCAATCAATGCAGCAAACAGTATGCATTCAAATGCAGTAATGATGAGTATCAAGTCGTGGAAGTTGAAAAGAACGGTATTCATTTGATGATGGATCTAAAGGTGAATGAAGCCTTAAATCTAGTTGTCCCCATGTAATAAACCTCAATTACGCTTTAACAGGTTTCTTTCTCGAAGAAAATAGTGAAGATGCTAATACATCAAGTTAGATTGTGTCATTAATTATTTCAGTATTCTGCAGTTCCTGCAGTTAAGTTTCTCTAAACGCCAGAATTCCTGAGGTTCGAATACATCCGAACGCCATTATGACCCTATTCGAACCACATTTACGTCTATCAGGACGACATATTGCAGCTGAGGCAGTGTAATTGTAATGATGTATGTTTTGGTTGGTTTTACGTTTTCAGTGCCTCTGATCTCTTACCACCTTTACACATCTATTTCTGGCATAGCGCTGGTTTGCTTGGACGATCAACGTTGATTGAATCCAGTAAATGTTTGATTTCGATAACTATATATAACATCTTTAAGGGGTAAGGATTGTATGTTTACTAAACACCGCTTATCTGCCGCTGTGGGCATCGTGCTCGCATGCAGTGTCGAGGGCGTATTCGCACAAAATCCAAATCAAGTTGTAGATAATGAGAGCAGGGTTGTTGAGGAAGTTATAGTTACTGCCCTTAGGAGAGAGTCTTCGCTGCAGGACACCCCCATTGCTGTTACAGCAATTGACCAAAAGGCATTGATAGAAAATGATATTTCTGATGTGACCGACCTGAGTGGCTTTGTGCCCAATCTAGTGGTTTCGGGTCAGGAAGACCAGTCAGACATCAAAATTTTTATTCGCGGGGTATAAACAAATAACCCGACCGAAACAGGAGACCAGGGCGTTGGTGTCTATGTGGATGGTGTGTATGCTGCGCGAGCCCAGGGTGCACTGGCACTGATGTACGATCTTGAAAATGTACAGGTTCTGCGTGGACCACAGGGCACGTTGTTTGGAAGAAATAATACGGGTGGCGCACTGCTTCTTCAGGCCAGAAAACCTGCAGGCGAAGTAGAAGGAGATGTCCAGCTGACATACGGTAGCAATAATCGCCAGCAGGTGTCGGGTGGTGTTAGCGTGCCAATTACAGATACCCTTGGCGTCCGAATTGCCGGTTACTTAGACAAGGACGACGGCTGGGTCGATGCCCTCAGTGAAGACCCGCGTGGAGTGAATCACAATTACAGTGGCATTGCAGGCCGCACACCTAACACGGGTGTAAAGCTTAACAATACCAACGTGCGTTCCGCTAGAATAACGACGCTATGGGAGCCTACGGATCGTCTCAGCTGGACTGCTCAATATGAAACTTTCTCCGATCGCGCTAATGGAGGGATATTACTTAATCCGGTAGAGGTTGAAGCCGGTAAATATGAGGCCTTTATTGATTCACCGATTTCCCTTGATCTTACCAGTGATGTGTTTCGGTCAATTGTCAGCTACGACATCAATGACTTTGTTAACGTGGAATACATAGCAGGATCTGCGGATTTGCATCGCGACCAGATTGTCGACCAGGACGCCGGTGTGACCTCGCGTTTTCAGGAAGCGCGTACCGAATATCAGGACACTGTCTCCAACAGCCATGAGCTCAAATTCCAAAGTACCGGCGACGGCCCGCTGTCCTGGACTGCCGGCCTGTATTACTTCGAAGAAGAGACCGAAATTCGTTTTGACTTTGATGGGCAGGGTGCCTGGCTGCAGGGTGGAGCAACCTTTATTCAGCCTGCCAGAGGTGCTGAATCATCCGCAGTGTATGGACAGGCAAGTTATGCAGTTAAGGAAGGCCTCACATTGACGGGTGGTGTTCGTTATACCGATGACCTCAAATATGATCGCGGCGGACGCAATGTTCTGGACTGTAATAGTGAATTTATCACTCCTACTCTCGGCGGAAGTGACCTTACTGTATTTGAGGACTTCCTTGATAACCGTACAGGAGAAGAGGGTGCAGATGGTCTGGATGATCTGAGGGGGGTAGAACGTGCCCGAGGTCAATGTGCAGCCACCACCCGTAATGACATTGAGTCAGAGACCAGTGAGGTGACATATCTGCTCAGGGGGAGCTATGAATGGGACGAAAGCATGCTCTATGCCAGTGTTGGAACTGGTTATCGCGCAGGTGAAATTCAGGATGGTGGCAAGGTAACCAATCCTGAAGAAAGTGTGAGTTATGAGGTAGGTTACAAGCTAGACGCTGGCGCAGTCAGATTTAACGCAGCGGGATTCTTTGTGGATTATACCGACCTCATTCGTGCAGGTTTTGATGAAGACCTTAATCAGATTGTTACATCAAACGTTGCAGGTGCCGAAATCAAAGGTCTCGAGGTAGAAATGACGTGGCTGGTTGGTGACAACGGCGTGTTTAACTTCGGTGGTGGATATCTGGATGCCGAGTACACCGACTACATCGTTGACGGTGCTGGATTCGGTACCAACGTGCCAGCAATTCTTGATGAAAATGGCGAGCCGACCGGTTTCTACAGCCTTGTCGGAAACACTATGCCTCAGTCTCCAAAGTTTTCCTTTAACAGTTCTCTCCAGTGGGACTTTGAAATTGCGGCTGGAATTATTACTCCGCGTATTAATGTACGGTATGTCGATGAGGTGTTTTTCCGTGATCACAACGAAAATGGTGCGGAAATTAATAACCTGGTTGATGACGTGGTCCAAACCGGTTACTACAGTGGTAACCCTGCGGGACAAGATGCCTATACCAAGGTCAATGTGGGTGTCACCTTTGTACCATCGGACCAGGATTGGTTAGTCGACCTCTTTGTTAATAATGCGACCGATGAAATGACCAAATCGAGCGCATCTGTCGACAACAATACTTCTGGCGGATTCCCCGGACGTTACGCATCCCCTCGTACATGGGGTATGCGTTTCAGCTCAAGTTTCTAACCGTTAATTCGTATAAATAACAGCCAAGGTTGCGTTATGAATATATATCTATCAGGTGTGTTTAAAGCACTCCTTCTCATTAAGAAGATGATGAAAATTGGTGGCCTTTTTGTTGTTGCCACCGCACTGACAGCGTGCGGTGGAGGCGGCACTTCTTCGGGCCCTGTTATCGTTGAGCCGGTACCACCGGCTTTTGATGAACCAGCCTCAGGCGATGAGAGCTTCAGTATGCTCAAAGCCGACGGCACTCTCTGGATGAATCAACAAAACGAGAAAGTTTCCCTGCGCGGTATCAACCTGGGTAACTGGTTGATGATGGAAATGTGGATGTTCGGCAGCAATGACGTTTTCGGTGAAGGTATTCCCGATCAATGTTCATTTGAAGATGCTCTAGTAGATCGCTTTGGCGAGTCGGAAAAAGACCGCATTATGAAGGTGCATCGTGACAGCTGGATAACTGAGCGTGATTGGGATGTGATGGAAGATGCCGGATTCAATGTGGTACGAATCCCGTTCCCTTACGATCTTATCGAGAATGACGACAACCCCATGACACTCAAAAGTGACGCTTGGGATTACCTGGACTGGGCCATTGCGGAAGCTAAAGAGCGTGAAATGTACGTCATTCTGGACTTGCATGGCGCGGCAGGACGTCAGGGCTGGGAGCACCACAGTGGTTGTGAAGGCCTGAATCAACTCTGGGATAGTGAAACCTTCCGGGCTCGTACTGTCTGGTTGTGGGAAGAGATTGCACAGAAGTACGAGGGCGAAGCGGCTGTTGCCGGATACGGCCTGCTCAATGAACCCTGGGGTACCGACCCGGCAACGCTGACTGAATTTGTCGTTGAACTCTACGATGCCGTGCGCCGTTATGATGATGAACATATTGTTATTCTCCCAGGTCACGACGCGGCGGGAATCAGAGGATATGGTGACCCCTTCGATCTGGGTATGGAAAACGTTGCTTTTGAAATGCACTTCTACCCGGGTATTTTCGGTTGGGGTGAAATCGGCTATGAAGTTCACCGCGACTGGCTGACCTGTGGCCCCAATGGGGATGAAGGCGTGTGCAGCTGGGCCCAACAGCTTAGGGATGTTTATTCGCCGATACTGATTGGCGAAATGCAACCCTGGACAAGCCTGGGTGAGCTCGGTGGTGAAGTGACTCGTGCCACTTTCGACCGTTATAACGAGTTGAACTGGGCTGCGACAGCCTGGTCATTGAAGACCGTTTCCGGCACTGGTGGACTAGGTGCAGGCCCTTGGGGGATGATGACCAATCCCGGCGATCAACTGCTTGTTAAGGGTACAACCTGGGCCTGTAACGACTGGGAAACGACCTTTGGCGATGCCTGTGATGTGGCTGCGAGAAGCACGATACCCAATCTCGGAACAGCAACCCAGACCATGTATCTGGTTGTAAAAACAGGTTCTTTCTCCGGCACGGATATCCTGTATGACGAGATTATGTTAACCAACGATGCAACCGGCGAAAATATTGTGCTCAACAGTGGTTTCGGTGACGGCAGTAATTGGCAAATGGTCTCTCTATGGAACAATTTGCCAATTTTTGACTTCAACTACGCAGCAGGTGAATTTGCTGGCAGTGATACCGGTGCTGCATTACGTATAACGGCCCCAGAGGGCGGCCAGAATGTTGCGCTTTATCAGGCGATTGAAGTGGACGCCGCTGCTAGCTATACCATCTCGGGCAAGTTTAAAGATCTTGGCAGCACCGCTAACGAAATGTGGGCAGAAATTTACCTTGTTCCTGAAGAGCCTCAGGCAGGTGTCGATGTTACCGGAACGGTTCTGAACCCTTTCAATGTGCATGATGCGTCGATCGAAGAAATTGAAGCATTTTTTACTCAATTTGCCGACATGGACTATGTTCTAAACCACTGGGTTGTCGATGCGTTGACGCGTGACGCGCCGGCAGAGGTCTTCACTAATCTTCCCTTGCCTCCAGGCGATCTGAGCATCAACGTAACAGACGCTGAAATCTTTTTAAGCTGGCAGTCATCGGAGGGTGACATTGAAGGTTATCGGGTATTCCGGTCAACTTCATCGCACTCAGGCTTTGAAGCTATTGCGGACCTGGACCCGTCAATAACTGCACTTTCTGATGCTTTTGGCGAAAACGCGCTGAATCCCGCGACGACTTACTATTATTATGTTGTCACCTTTTCCAATACCGACGAAAGCTATCCTAGTCAGGTGGTGGCTTCTGGGGCTACTTTCCATGCGATACCCGGTCAGATAGAAGCCGAAAATTACACGGCGTCGCACCCTGGTGTAAAAACTGAAACAACTGGAGATGTCCTGGGTGGTGGCTTTAATATTGGACACTTCGAGACCGGTCGCTGGGTTGAATACGATGTTGATGTTGCTTCAGCCGGCACCTATTCAGCTGAATTCCGCCTTGCCAGCCTGGTTGGTGATGTGCGCTTTGAAGTGCGTGTTAACGGTACAGTATTGGGCACCGTGACCGTGCCTAACACGGGGGGGTGGCAGGATTATGAAACGGTTACCATTAACGTCGATCTGCCTGCAGGCGAATCTTCCCTTCAGCTGTACTCTTTGGATAATCAGTGGAACCTGAACTGGATGCGGTTTACGCTCGGTACTTCAAATCCGGACCCAGAGCCAGAGCCAGAGCCAGAGCCGGTTACGCCAAGAATGGAAAGCATGGCATCAATTAGTGATGCGTTCGGTGGTGCGACTATTGACGAAGGCGGTGTTTATACCTTCCCATCATCTGCTGAAGCTTGGGCCGGGTTCGCTAACACAAACACTGATATGTATCCACTGAGCTTTACAGAGCCTGGCAGCATACGGTTTACAGGGTCAGTGCCTTCTGGTGGAGATGCTGAGGTCCGATTCCGTTTTGAGTTCAACCCCCACCCAGACGTTGATCCAGCCTATGATACCGGAACGGTAACTGTCAGTGGCGCTGCAGAAACGACGTATGAGATCAGTGTGCCTGTACAAGGGGATAACACCTTCAGCTCGGTCATTATGTATTTGGTCACTCAGGACGAACCGGTGGTGATTAACGATGTGATTATTAGTAGTGACCCTGCTTCTGATCCAGGTCCGGATCCAAATTCAGACCTCCAGCCACTGGAAACAGGTTCTGGTAATTCGGACGTCATCGTAGCCAATCCGACCACGGGTACGGGCGGCAGCAATGCAACGGTATCCATTGTCAATGACCCTGAATTGTCCAAGGATGTTATCCAGTTGGATGTACTCAACAGCGACAATGTGGATCAGGGTTATGCCAGTATAGTGTTTGGCGCTTCTGATATCAGCATGTTTTCCACTCTGCGTTTCCAGTTACTGGATACTCAAGGCTATAACACTGTCTATATCACTCTGGTGGATGGTAGCGGTGCGACATGGTCAGGTTGGACATCCGGCCAGTCGCAATTGAATGTCTGGACCACTATCAGCTTTGACTATTCATCAGCGAGCATTGACTTGACTGACGTGGTTGAAGTCCGGTTCGCAGAATGGAATTCAGGTACCTACTTTGTTTCGGATTTGACCTTTCTGGCCGTTCGGGATGGCAGCGCCGACTTTTCCTTCCCTAACCCAGAAACTGCTTCAGGCGGTACCAATGCCAGTGTCACTATCGTCAATGATGCTGAACTGTCCAAGGATGTGGTCAGCCTTGAGGTATTAAACAGCGACAATGTGGATGAGGGCTATGCCAGCATTGCCTTTGATTCCATGGACTTCAGTCTGTTTTCCGGTCTTGAGGTTCAGGTGTTTGATACCCAGGGTAACAACACCCTGTATATCACCCTCGAAGACGGCACTGGAGCGACCTGGTCAGGCTGGACTTCAGATCAGTCGGAAATGAACGCCTGGACGACGATTGGGTTTGACTATGATGGCGCGACCATTGATCTGACCGCTGTGGTGGCTGTTCGAATTGCGGGATGGAACTCGGGGACTTACCTGATTTCTGATCTGACACTTCTGGCGATGGAAGATACTGGTACACCTGGCTTGACCTTCCCGAATCCAACATCTGGCGTCGGTGGCACAAATGCCACTGTCACCATCGTGAATGATGAAGAGCTGGCAAAGGATGTGATCAGTCTGGAGGTATTGGCCAATGACAATGTCGATCAAGCCTATGCATCTATTGGTTTTGCGGAAACGGATTTTGCCTCCTACGGTCTGCTTGAGTTCATGATTAAGGATACTCAGGGCTCTAATACCCACTTTATTACACTGGTGGATGAAACCGGCGCTACTTGGTCGGGCTGGACCAGTGCTTCCTCCATTCAGGATACCTGGTCGACGATTATTTTTGATTATTCGTCAGCCAGTTCATCCATTGATCTGGGGAATGTGGTTGAGATCAGAGTTGCTGAGTGGAACGCGGGCACCTATTTCCTATCCGACTTTCTTATCAAGACTAACTAGCCTCCTGTAAATGTCCTGTGCAACGCTGTTGCACAGGACATTTTTAACAGATAGGGCAATGTAAAAATATCACTTTCAACCACGGTCATTTGGATGACCGGGAGAGGAATAATGAATCAAAAAAACCATAGCCGGGTATTCGGCAATAAACTCCTTTGGCTGTTCCTTATTTGTTGTTTGGCCTCAATCAAGGTGCATGCCGGGCAAAACGAAACCCCTTTTCTAACGCATTATCTTGATCCGAAGACTGAAAAAAAGATTGATGCCATTTTGGCTCAAATGAGTCTCGAACAGAAAATTGGGCAAATGTCGCTCAGGGACTGGGGAGAATTCAAGCACGAAAACATGGACAGTGTTGCAGAAGAAATCAGATCCGGGAGGATAGGTGGATTTCTCAATGTGCCCCGTAACAGCGACGACCCGAAGGCGTTTAATAGAATTCAAATTTTTGCGGTAGAAGAAAGTCGTTTAGGTATTCCCCTTATATTTGGACACGACGTTATTCACGGGTACAAAACAATCTTTCCTATCCCACTCGGGCAAGCAGCCTCGTGGGACCCTGAGCTGATAGAGCACGGCGCTCGCGTTGCCGCTAAAGAGGCCACCAGCGCAGGCATTCGCTGGACGTTTGCGCCTATGGTCGATATTGGCAGAGACCCACGTTGGGGCCGCGTTGCCGAAACACTGGGCGAAGATGTATTTCTGGCCTCTACCCTTGGTGCAGCCATGGTAAAGGGATTTCAGGGAGAGGATTTAAGTAGTCCTGATTCCCTTGCCGCATGTGCCAAGCACTTTGCTGGCTACGGTGGCGTGGAAGGTGGGCGCGACTATAACACAGCGAATATTCCGATGCGTCAGTTGTACGACCATCATCTGCCACCGTTTAAAGCAGTGATTGATGCTGGCGCGGTTTCCGTAATGAGTTCCTATAGTGAGCTTAACGGAATTCCTGGAACTGCCGACCGCCATCTGATGACGGAGATACTAAGGGATAAGTGGGAATTCACTGGTTTTGTGGTGAGTGACTGGAACTCTGTAATGGAGATGGTCGAGCATGGTTTTGTTGCCGACGACAGGGACGCGGCAAAGCGGTCCACCAACGCCGGCGGGGATTTTGAGATGCACTCTACAGCGCTGGGCAATAACCTCAAGGACCTTATCGCCAAGGGTGAAGTCAGCCAGGACCGTATTGACTCTGCCGTAAGACGACTACTCAGAGCTAAAATCGCCATGGGCCTGTTTGAGACACCCTATTCCAGTGAAGGTGAAGAGTTTCTAAAAGAGGATTACCTGCAGGCTTCCAAAAAAGCAGCCATCGAATCCTTCGTCTTGCTTAAAAATAAACAGAACGTATTGCCTCTAAGCAAGAAACAAAAGGTTGCCATTATCGGTCCGCTCGCCGAAGTTCCCTATCAGCAGTTGGGTACCTGGATTTACGAGGGCGAAGCGAAAGACTCCCATACCCTGTTGCCTGCGCTGAACAGTTACCTTGGGAAAATGAAGGGTAATATCAACTATGCTCAGGGCCTGCCCTACAGCAGAAGCACCGACACTAAGGGTTTCAAAAAGGCGATCAAAGCGGCGAAAAAGTCTGACGTCATTGTTTTCTTTGGCGGAGAAGAGGCCATCCTTACGGGTGAGGGGCATAGCCGGGGTGATATGAGCCTCCCAGGTGCTCAGCAATTACTTCTTGATGAGTTGGCGAAATTGAACAAGCCAATTGTACTGGTACTTCTTTCTGGAAGACCTAACACGCTGGAAGGTGTTCTGGATAAAGTTGACGGGCTTATGATGGCTTGGCACCCCGGTACAATGGCGGGCCCAGCGCTGGTTGACGTTCTCTACGGTGAGCAAAGTCCATCAGGCAAGCTGCCGATTACCTGGCCTAAATCCAGCGGGCAGCTTCCCGTCTACTATGACCACAAAGCTACAGGACGCCCGCCAGCGGATGACAACTACACCCGTATCCAGGAAATCGACCCTGCGGTGACATGGCAACATGACCCCGGTAACTCATCCAACCATCTTGATTATGGGCATCGGCCGGAATTTCCATTTGGTTATGGTCTGAGCTATACGGACTTTAAATACAGTGGTCTTAAGCTGGATAGTCAGAAGTTGCTTGTTGGCGATACGCTTAATGTTTCCATTCAAATCAAAAACACTGGCCGGCGGACCGCGACCGAAGTAGTGCAGCTTTACGTCAGGGATCTAGTCGGTGATGTGACACGGCCAGTAAAGGAGCTGAAAGCTTTTGATCGTGTAACCCTATCTCCAGGGCAAATGAAGACTGTCGAATTTGAGTTAGATACCGCTACGCTGAGTTTTCACAATCAGGAATTGGAAAAAACGGTTGAGCCAGGTCGATTTAAACTCTGGGTTTCCCGTCATTCTCAGGATGAGGAAAACGCAAGCGAGTTCGACATTATTGAATAATAACTGGGGTCTGTTAACAGGCCCTGATAAGAAGTGCAGGGGTATGTGATGAATCTGGGTTTGATCGATTTGAGTGTGGTGGCGGGATACGCAATGGTGCTGTTTGCCATCGCGCTTTGGGTCTCGCGTGAGCCGGCCGGCCACCAGAAGGACACGGAAGACTACTTTCTTGCTGGCCGTTCTCTACCCTGGTGGGCTATCGGCGCCTCCCTGATCGCGTCTAACATTTCGGCGGAACAAATTATCGGTCAATCTGGGCAGGGCTTTGTCATCGGTTTGGCAATAGCGGCCTATGAGTGGCAGGCCGCTATTGTGCTGTTGATTGTTGCGAAATATTTTCTTCCGATCTTCCTCAAGCGGGAGATCTATACCATGCCGCAATTCCTTGAGACCCGCTATGGTGATGGCGTCAAAACCCTGATGTCCTTCTATTGGATTGCGCTCTACACGGCGGTGAACCTGACGGCCGTGCTCTGGCTGGGTGGGCTGGCCATCGAGAGCTTGACCGGCTTGGACGTGTTCTGGGCCATGTGCGCCCTGGGCGGTTTTGCGGTGCTTTACTCGCTCTACGGCGGACTCAAGGCGGTGGCGCTGACCGATATCATACAGGTCGTTATCCTGATCTTTGGCGGCCTGGCCATTACTGTGATCACTCTTGATTTGGTCAGTGGTGGGAATGGCCCGTTAGCAGGTTTTGCGCGTCTGACCCGAGAAGTTCCTGGGCATTTCGAAATGATCCTCGACAGCAACCATCCCTCCTATGGCGACCTTCCCGGTATTTGGACGTTGCTGGGCGGTTTGTGGGTGCTGCATTTTTCCTACTGGGGCTTTAACCAGTACATCATCCAGCGCGCGCTGGGGGCCGAGAGCCTGGCCGAAGCCCAGAAAGGCCTGGCGTTCGCAGCCTTCCTGAAACTGTTCATTCCGCTTATCGTTGTAGTACCGGGAATCGCTGCACTCGTTCTCGCCCAGGACGGCACCCTCGCCACCGATCTACTCAATGAACGCTCCGATCGCACCTACGGTGAGCTGATGAAGCTCGCGCCAGAGGGTCTTCGTGGGCTGGTCTTTGCAGCCTTGATTGCGGCCATAGTATCTTCGTTAGCTTCCATGATGAATTCGATTTCCACCATCTTTACCATGGATGTCTATCGCGATTACATTGCCAAAAACAAGGGCGAAAAGCATTATGTGATGATCGGCCGGATTACAGCCTTTGTTGCGATGACGCTTGCGCTCTTCCTGGCTCGTCCCTTTCTGGGGGGAATGGAGAGCGCCTTCCAGACCATTCAGGAATATTCCGGCTTTATTGCTCCGGGCGTTGTGGCGATTTTTTTGCTTGGTTTCTTTTACAAGGGCGCCAATCAGGCGGGCGCCTTTATTGTTCTCATCGGCTCGGTGGTAGCCAGTCTTGGTCTTAAGTTTGGCCTACCGGACATGCCCTTTGTGCTGCGTATCTGGATTGTTTTTATGACGATTATGGTACTGGGCGTGGTGGTAAGTTTCATCACGGCGAAACCAGCCCCTGATCAGCCCGTGGTACTGGGAGACATCCAGTTCCATACGCGCACGCACTTTAACATAGCGGCATTAATAATCACGCTATTACTGGTCGCGATCTATGTGGGGG
>Ga0206128_1002837_pt1 | contig 15129 bp, 7 predicted proteins | sample Helgoland_Spring_7_FD_148601 | JGI IMG/M metagenome (GOLD analysis project Ga0206128, IMG submission 148601) | Pelagic subsurface seawater microbial communities from Kabeltonne, Helgoland, North Sea - Helgoland_Spring_Bloom_20160426_1 | ecosystem: Environmental > Aquatic > Marine > Epipelagic ... | reverse complement strand
CCCCCCATCGGCGTAAACGATGATGGTGTCCACACCCTCCAGGCAGGACTCGTCCTCGGGCCAGTTGAACCAGTGCACTTTGGCGACAACGGGCAGGCCACTTTCATTGAGGGCCTTGGCAAGCAACAGGGAGCCCGCCTTGTACTCGTGAATGCCGTGGCGGTGCGTGGTGCTTCCCGCAATGAAGAGGATGCGCTTTTTACCAGTGGTGTCACCCCAGACGATCTTGGGCGCGTTCTCGTAAGTGAGCCCTGCCTTGCGATCATTGAGATCAAATTTGACAGGTTTTTTGGCGGCTTTTGTCACGGCTGGTTTGCTTGCTGGTTGTGTGGCTGATTTTGCGGCCTTCCCAGATGCAGCGGGTAGGTTTTTTTGAATTACTTCAGCAACTTGTTTCGCCTGCAGTGCTTTGCCATCATTGTGATAGTGGACGTTGTCTGGACCTTGCAGATACTGAACGCGTTTTTTATCAATCAGACCATAGAGATCATTGATCTCAACCCCGTGCTTTTTCATCACGGCAAGAGCAGCATCTCTGAACTGCTTGGCGCGCTCATTACTAACGATGATTTTTACTTTTTTCTCAGGGCCTGAGCAAGGTGGTGTGGTGGTGGCAAAAATGAGCTTGGCCCCCTTGCCTCCGTTGGCCTTGGAAGTATTTGCTTTCATCTTGGCAACGATGCTCTCCAAACTCTTGGCATAGGACTCGGGGGTGGATTTTGTATCCTGAGACCAGCCATACCAATCCCACAGGCCGAAGTTGAAGTGGATCAAGTCCCAGTCACCCTCACCGAGCCATTGTTCGATATTCTCATCGCCGTAGGCGGACCAACGGCAGTTGCCATCAACACGGTGGACCTTGGCTGTGCCCGCCAGGTTTTTACGCAGCATGGTGGTGTAACCAATGGAAATGGAATCCCCAATGATCAGCACCCGTGGCAAGGCCGGGTCATCGCTCGGGTTGGCAAAAGGGTTAATCAGAGGGTCGTCACTGTTAGCTCGGCCTTGTTTCTTTTTTGCCTGCTGTGGTTTGTTAGGCTGGACTTGAGGTTTTGCCTTGGGTTTGACTTCCTTGGCAGCAGGCGGCGCTGTGGTGCTGACAGGAACAGCCTTAGGATCGACCGGCGCCCCCGCTTTCAGATAGGCGGCGATGTCTGCGACGTCCTGATTGGTGAGGCCGAGCTGGCCGGCGGACATCATCAGTGATTTCTCCAGTGGCTCGCTACTTTTAACAAGGTTGCGGCTGAAGGAAACCTCCCCACCCCCCATCACCTTGAGAATGACGGAACCACCGGCGAAGAGAGTGAAACCCTGCAGGGTGTGGCCGTCCTTGGTGACATATTGCGTACCTTCAAAACCGTGGGCAATGCCCTCATTGGGATGAATGATCGCGGTGGCGATTGCTTCCACTGAGCGACCCAGTCCCCACTGGTCGAGAGCAGGGCCAAACTCCACCCCAGTGCCATTGACCTGGTGGCACATGTAGCAGCGCGCAATATTCATCTGGCCACGTGCCACATCGCCCTTGAGAGCGACCACTTCTTGGACATCGAGCTTGGTGATCTCCGGGCCGTCAACCGGCACCTTGTAGTCCTGGTTCGCCTTTAAGGCGTTAGGCTTTTTATTCAAACCCTTCATCTTGCTGGCATAGCTTTTCCAGACATGCTCGCTGCGGTTCTGCAGCCACCACTGGGCAAGCGACTTGGTATCGTCCGGGCCAGATTCAGCCACGGCAACCATGGCCATGGCAGCGGCCTCATCTGGGATGAAGCCGAGAGCAGTCAGCGCGTCCTTGCGATCCGCCAGGGGAATTTTCACCGAGAGAGCACGCGCTTTGAAGCCATCGACACTGGCAGCAGGGTGCAGACGCCAGGCGAGCTTGGCAAAGGCCTGGCTCCACTTGATTGGATCTTCATTGCCCAGTTCCTTGTCGAGTATCGAGTAGATTGCCGCCTCCTTGTTGGCGCAAGCCGTTCCGATCGCTTCGAGATACCAGCGGTCCTCTCCTTTATATTGAGAGGCCAGAGTCAGGATGATGTCCTGGGTGTCTTCGAGGGAAAGATTGCGCAGGGCAAGAGCGACCTCACGGCGCACGGCGATGGACGGATCCTTGGCGAGTGCTACGGCATGCTCGAGAAGCTTGTGATCGACAAAGCGCAGAGCACGAAAGGCGGCGATACGCATCTGCGGGTTATCATCAGCGAGGACTTTTTCCACCTCAGTGATCCCCTGCTCACCGAGCTGGGCGAGTAACCAGACCGCGCGCGCCTGGATGTAGGGATTGGGGTCATTAAGCAGAGCTTTCACTGCTGGCAATGACTTCTCCCCCGCGGCCTTCAGGCGGGTAAAGCCGGCATCACGGACGTTGTTGGCCGGGCTTTTTAGTGAAGCGATCTGACCCGCCTCGGTATTGATATCATATTTTGCTGGGCGCGGATTGTCTCCCTTGCGGGTGATGCGGTAGATCGCCGCGGCGTGGTCCAGGTCCCTCATGCTGTGGCCACCCACACCCGGGTCAAACCAGTCCGCGACATAAATAGCACCATCCGGGCCGACACAGACATCCGATGGGCGGAACTGAGTGGCAAGACTTGCCTTGTCACCCTGACCTTCGGGGAATTCATCTGCCCGCTTGGATCGGAAAAAGTCAAAGCGATCCATGGTAAAGCCAGCACCGTCTGGCTTGGGCAAATAACCGAAGATCACATTGCGTGCCGCCTCACCGGAGAGCAGCAGGCCACGGTAGTCTTCCCCCAGTGCCCCGTTTTCATAAAAGCAAATACCCGTTGGCGAGCCGTTGCCATAGACATCTCCCGCGGGAATGGTGCCCGGGTCCTCCTGACGCCACTCCGCGATCGGCGCTGCTTGTCCGGGGCGGCGCTCTGTCTGCCACTTGCGCGCACCATCATCCGAGGCGAAGCCCAAATTGCCATACTCCATCAGCCAGGTCGTGCGGCAGGCAGGCGGGTCATCATTATCGTTCTGATAGACATCCCCAAAGGAGTTCACCGTTTCCTCGTAGCTGTTGCGCATGTTGTGGCCAATCGGGCGTAGGCCGGTGCCATCTGGATTCATGCGCAGGGCGACTGCACCCACGTAGATATGACCGTCATCACTTTTCAGTCCGGGTTTACCACCTTGGTTAGGACCCTCATCCGTCACCGAGGGAGCTCCTCCCTTGTAAACGCTTCCCACGCGCAAGGTCCAGCCGTCGTTATCGGTGACAATATGGCTGCCAGCGTTACCGGCGTTGAAGTACCACTGACCACTCGGGCCGGTAGTGACTGCGTGCAGGCTGTGGTCATGATCCTGACCACCAAAACCAGTGAGCAAGGCCTCTTTTTTATCCACCTTGGGATCAAACACCGCATCTCGGTTAACATCGGTGTAAACGAGCAAATTGGGCGGTTGGGAAACGACCACCTGGTTGTCAATCACCGCTACTCCCAAAGGGGCGATCAGCTCCGGGTCCTGGACAAAAACATGGCTCTTGTCCGCCTTGCCGTCTCCATTGCTGTCGGTGAGCACCATGATGCGGTCGCCTTTGGTCTCAGCGCTAAAGCCCTTGCTCTCGTTGCGGTACATTCGGTAATTCCTGCCCTCAGCCACCCAGATCCTGCCCTCGGCATCCACATCCATGTTAGTCGGGTTGTAGAACAGTGGAGAGCTCGCCCAAAGGGTCACCTCAAAGCCCTCGGGAACCACAAAGTGATCCTCGGGAACATGGGGCATCGGCTTTGCCAGGCCGAGACCTGAAAGCGAGGTCAGTAACAGGGAGGAAAAAATAAATTTAGTCAGTGTTTTCATCATGTAAAAAAAATCTTCGTTGCCGAGAGCAGCGCGGGGGCCTGGGGGCATACCTAGCTGCGCTTTATTCAATACGAATCTGGCACGCTAAACCTTACTCCAAAAGCTGCCAAATCGAATCCTCCGGAATGGAGAACGATCCCTTCAGGCTGTTTTCCAAGTAGTCGTTAAGTCGCTCGAGTTCGGTCGTGCGCTGACCACTGGGTTTTTGGGTCAGGAACAGCGGCCACTGGGGCTGACCCCAGTAGGTGTGTGGATACTCATCCCCCTCCCGCTCGACCATGAGGATTCCCGAGGTGTAGCGGTTGCCCATCTCACCAAAGAGAATATCAATCTGAACCGGCTCGTCACCGAGCTCGATCCACTCGCCGGAGGCGATGCCCGCCTTGGAGTTGAAACAGGGAAATGACGGGTGTCGCTCGCTCTTCACAGCAAGCTCTTCACGAAGAGCTGTGTCAAAACGGCAGCCGTTGAGCACCGGCTTGCCGTTGATGGCCACCAGCAGGTAATTATCCGCGTAACCCCAGAAACGGTAACGGCCGGGCTTGGGTGCCTTGACTTCACCCTGATACCACATCATCCACGGGTGATAACGCTTGGACTCCGGAGTGCGGGCGTAGTCTGCCAGTTTGCTGTGAGCACCGGCAATGCCGTCAAAGGCGAGCGTGCGCCCCTCGACCAGATCGGCCAGCGCGCGCTCATCAGCAAATCCGGATTCCACCAGCGGCACAAAATGGTGCCCCATATGGTCTCCCAGCGGGAAGGTCTTGGACCTTGGTGAGGTGGTGTTAGCGAAGGCAAAAAACCGGCCCCGCAGGCTGCCTGGCCTTGCGTCAACCGGGGTGTTTCCAGAAAGATCCGGAAGACCCTCCAGAGCGCGGCGGCGGATGTTGACCCTACCGCCCTTGCTGAAGCTTGCTACCTCACCTTTTTCCAGGGATAGCTGCTCACCCCCCGGGGTGTCCTCCACTAATACCTTACCATCGAGTACAAAAACCTGTGATTGCTGAAAATGCGTACTGACCACAAAGCTCGTGCCCAGATCAATGATCTTGCGCTTCTGCGTCTCCACCTCAAAGCCCACACCCTGCGGCGGCACGTGCAGCTTGAGCTCACCCTCGTCCAGCTTCACTCTCATGTTGCTGAGCACCGTCAACTTCAAGGGAGGCACGGCGATGGCGTGCACATCTGATTCTCGGAAATCCAGCTCCAATAGCCCCTTCTCCATGACGATGACATCACCCGGCTTGAAGCCGGCGTGCATGGCTTGCAGTGGAACACCGTTACAAATGACCTCACCCTCGGCGCGGGTCAGATAAACCACCCATTCTGCTTCTGTAGCCTCCTCAGCTGAGACGGTTTGCTCAGCAGAATTCACAGCAGGCACGGCGGGAGAATCCCCAGCAGGAAAAATCAACCTCAGAGTCATCAGACCCAGTGCCACACAGGCCGCCACCGCGAGCCATGTCTGCAACACAGGGCGGGGCCGGGTGCCAGCCACCTCATCTTCAACGCCCAGCTCCCTGAGGAAGGCCACCTCCTCGGCAGGGTCACGGTCCAGCTCCAGGAATTCCCAGTGCAACACAGCGTGGTCATGCAGCATATCCGCAAAAGCCCGGCGTGCGGCAGCGTGATCACGCAGCATGGACTCCAGTGCCTGGTGCTCTTCCCCGCTCAAATGATCGTCGAGGTAAGCGCTGGCCAAAGCCTGTAGCTGCTTGTGTTGTTCCGGGGTCATGATCTTGGTTACGAAGTTGCTTACGAAGTTGGTTTGGTTTCCGCCTCGTTGAGGGCGAGCTGCACACAATCCTGCAGTGCCTTGCGGATGCGGTAGAGCAGCTGATAAACAGCGGTTTCAGTTTTATCCGTCTGGCGGGAAATTTTTTCAATCGAGGCCTCATCGCGGTAGCGTTGCTCGATGAGCTCGCGCTGCTCCGGCTTGAGCTTGCGCAGGCATTCACGCAGTGCTTGCTCACGCTCGACCCAACGCTTCTCACGTATTGCCGAGTCCATCTCCACATCCAACAACACTAGGATATCTTCATTGAGCTGCCCGTGGCGGCGGTGCTTCATCTTGCGGCGGTAAGCGAGGATCTGGCGCAACAGGATCTTACGCCCCCAGGCGACAAAATTCGTGCCGCTCTTAAACTTTCCGAAGTGGCGCCACATCACAATCTTGCCCTCCTGCAGGATATCCTGGGCGTCCTGCAAAGGCTGAACGAGCCCAGTAACATAGATTGAAAAGATACGGTCATGCTCGGTGAGCAAGCGCAGAAATTCCTCCGTCAGCTCCTGGGAGTGAACAATGGGTTCTGGGGCTTGGTTTTCGTCACCTTGCATTCACTTCACAATAGGTCATGATTAGCATTTTTAAACGGAAAAACTGAAGATTGCGCGCCTTCGGCGAAATAGTGAATGTGGAATTGGGAATGAGCCCGCAGGATGGGTACACTCGCAACTCAGACTCTCAACACGAACTGCCACGAAGTGGTCATTTCACCCTTCTCTCTTGCTTAGCTGCGCTTACGGCGCAGCATAAGAGCGAGTCCACCGAGGCCGAGCAGTGCAGTCGAGCTAGGCTCGGGCACAGCGTAAGCTTCGAGCACGAGGTCATTACCGCTGAGCTTAATCTGCCAGTCCCATGATGGGCCGTTGGAGAAGCCGCTTGAGTCGAATGAAAAGTCAGTTGCATCAAATCCAGAGATGCCTGCTGAGGTAGTGGCAATAATGAAGCTGTAATCAACAATTCCGTCTCCTTTGCTCCAGCTCTCAAAGCCAGCCGCGTCACCGATGCTGTTGGCCAGTGAGAGGGAGTCAATATCGATGGTGAAGCCACCCGCACTTAGACCCCCTAGTTCTAGCGTTCCGGTGATATCCAGCCAGTCCCAACCCTCGTCCACACCTTTGGTGCCGTTACTATTGTTGATCTCCCACAGATACGACCCGCCGTCCAACCAAGTCTGGGATCCTGTAGATGCCGTTCCAGGTGAGTTACCAGGGCTGATGACACCACCGAGGCTGATGGTCATATCATGGCCACTGAGGTCAACTCCAGTGGCAATCTCGAGTATGCCGCCATTGACGGCATAGGAACCCGAGCCGCTGTGACTGGAGCCACTGGCAAGGGAGAGGGTGCCGGCATTGACGGTGGTCGTGCCGGTGTAGGTGTTGGCTCCATCCAATGTGAGCGCTCCGCTGCCGCCTTTGACGAAGGTCAGGGTGCGAGTGCCTTCATCCGCTAGTTGACCACTGTAGGTGGTGACCGTGCCCTGGTTGACTGTGAGCGAGCCGTCTCGACCGCGGATGACTCCACCCGTACCGGAGAGCTCGCCGATCGTATTCGCGCTAGCAAGGCGGGTATAAGCTCCACTGGTAGATCCACTGGTGGAGAGCTTCAAGGAAGGGGTGTTCAGACCAGCGAGGAACAAATTGTTTCCGCCACTTACACTCTCGTGCGTGATCGTGCCACTGAAGCTACCGCTCCAGCTACCGAAATTCCTGACGTTGGCATTGAATTGGCCATCACCCGTGCCACCAAAGTTCAGAGTGCCACTACCAGACAGCGTACCGCTGATGTCATAATTACCGCCGGATGTATCAATGATGGCAGTACTGGTTCCAGCTGTTGCGACGATGTCATTCGCGTAAACGGTGTTGTCAGCCACATTCTCCGCCAATATGCCACCCGAAAGTGTGATCGCCCCGGTTCCCGCAGCTGCTGCATCTCCCAGAACCAGGGTTCCCGAACTAAGGGTCGTGCCGCCGGTATGGCTGTTGGCCACGTTGAGTGTGGTCGTACCTGTGCCTGCCTGCTCAATGCTGCCTGCACCACTGATAGAATTGCCGAACTCCGTGCCCTGGGTGACGGCATCACTCTGGTTAATGACGAAGGTGCCGCCACTGGCAATGCTGATGGCATTAAGATTGGTCATCGCACCACCGGTGCTACCCGAGCCCAGCTCAAAGCGGCTTCCACCACCGCCAATGGAGAGGCTTGCAGGGGCGTAAGTAAAATTAGCTCCGGCAGTGAATGTGCCTCCGTTGGAAATTGTCAGGGTATTTCCGGCAGAGCCACTGATGGTGGTGTTACCGGCTACCGTAATGACAGATCCGCTACCATCAACGATGACATTTCCAGTACCTGCCGCATCATTCATGGAGAAGTTGCCGGAGAAAGTGGCCGCGCCGCCGCTGAGAACCTCAAAGAAAGCCGAGCTGCCGGCACCCTGGTTGGTGTCGAAGAACCCGGCGGAGAGAGTGCCGCCATTCTCTATGGAGAGTGTGGCATCACCCACAGAGGAGCCACCGGACCAATTGAGTCGCTGACCATTGTCCATCGTCAGGGAGCCCCCGCTGCCGATCGTTGTTGAGGCTGTGTTGCCAGCCGATGCATCCGTGTTAGTACGGTAAATCGTGCGACTATCTCGGATCACCGTGTCGGCATTGGTGATGAATGCAGCGTAGCCACTACTGTCTGATGGGCCGTCGACATTTGCATCAGGGTTCCAGTTGTTGTTGTCATCCCAGAATGCTGTTCCTGCTCCACCGTCCCAGCTCACATTGATCGCAGCATGGGCAGTATAATTGCCCATCAGAGCAAAGTAACCCGCTACCAAAACAGGTAGGCTAGTGCGTGGGTGAATGTATGACTGGTGATGGCGTTTGTCGGAGTTATTATTCGCTTTCATGGCTCTATGATGTGGGTTTGTTGGGGTTTATTCGTTATATGTAGTTATATTATTGATAACGAGATACTTGTGTGTGTTTTGGGCTCGCTATAAATGATGTCTATTCAGTGAAGAAGGCTATGGGGTCAGCCTTTTTAACACTTTTTTTGCTTATTTTTTTATATTTTGATTATTTAAATGAAATATTAAGGGTGCTGAATTATCAAGGTCTGCCATCCTGCTCGGTATTTCAGACACAAAAAACCCTGCTGTGGATCACAGCAGGGTTTTTGAAGTTGCAGTTCAGAGTTTAAGTTGAAGTAGGAGCCGCTTGCACCGACAACGTCGGCGGCTGCGCGGCTGTTCTTGGTTCTTTGTTCCTGGTTCTTTGTTGAAGCCGCTTCGCGGCTATCGCTCATCCGTCATCCGCCATTAGCTGCGCCTGCGGCGGAATGGTGAATTTGAAAATCCAGCACGACGCATTCACAAAGGCAGACAAGGACTCACGCTAAGACGCAGAGCCGCAAAGAGGCCGCAAGGCGGCCATCATGCATCACTCATCGCACATCAGCCCCGAACAAGTCGGGCCTAAAGCACCTTCAGCTCCTTGAGCCAGACGAGCAGATCCCCCGGCCACTGGGTGGAGTCCGCTCCCTTGCGGCCGAGGCCGAAGCCGTGGCCGCCTTTCTCGTAGAGCTTGAGCTCGGAGGTGACGCCGGCTTTTTTGAGGGCCCGGTGCATGAGCTCGCTGTTCTCGGGAACCACCCCCTTGTCATCCTTGGCGTGAAAGAAGAAGCAGGGAGGCGTGTCCGCCGTGACGTTGCGCTCACAGGAAATGGTGTCGAGCTGCTCCTGGCTGGCATTCTGGGGCAGCAGGGCGGCAATACAACGATGACGGAATTTGGGATCACTGGTGATCACCGGGTAGCCGAGCACGGCGAAGTCAGGACGGGCCGAGACCTTGGAAATGGCATCATCCCCGCTCACACACTTGCCATACAGGGTAGCAGCGGATCCGGTCAGGTGGCCGCCAGCTGAAAAACCAAGGATGCCGACCTTGGCGGGGTCGATACCGAAGTCCTTGGCATGATGACGCACGTACTGGATGGCGCGCAAGGCATCAGAAACTGGAATGGGGTGGAGAAACCGCGAGCGATCCCGGGCAGGAAGGCGATACTGGAGCACGAAGCAGGCAATACCCCGCTCACTAAAATACTTGGCCACATCGTGGCCCTCGTGCTGGGAGGCCTGGCCGGCATAACCCCCGCCGGGGCAGATGATCATGGCGGCGGTGGGCAAGGAGGCAGCATCGGTGGCAGGGTAGACACTGAGCTTCGGGCAATGAACCACGGTCAGCAAGCTGGGCCTCTTCGGACTCCGTTCCACTGTTTTGGAACTATCAACTCCTAACGTGCCTTCAGGCCAGATATTGAGCTCTGCGGCGGCTTTTTGAGCGCCAGCCACAGCTTCGTTAGCCGCGGCAGCGTGAATGAGAGGAGATAGGGCACAGCCAAGTGCAAGCATCAGAAATCGATAAGCAGTAATCATGATGGCTACTACGTGCCAAAGAGGTGGGGTTTGTCAAGTAACAGTCGCGGTGCGTCTTTGCGCGAGTCCCTTTTTATTACGCCAAGGTAGATAAGAAGCCAAACCGGTATGAGCGGTCGCTACGCGACGTATACAACGAGGCATCAACCCTCACCACAACACGTTTTATTCATTCTTCAAATGAAGCTGCAAGATTCGCTTCAACTCAGCAATAGCCTCGGGATCAGTATGGGCTGAATGGTCGGATGGAACGATCTTTTCTGATGCGGCTCGCTCAAGATGGGAGCTCCAGTAGGGCACTACGCCATCACTACTCTCTGGCTCATCACCACGTTTGGTTCCTCCACCCTTGCCTCGATCCCCGATGATCGAGTGATAAGTTATACCGCGGGCAACCGGCTGCTTCAGGGTGAAGCTCAGGAGTGGATTGCCGGGCTTGAGTCGGGCAACACCATCCAGCGGATCCGTGCCGCCAGCCAGCTCACGCCCGAGCGCCGTGAGGGATCTTGCTACCTCTGGGATTTGCAGGGTGAGCAAGTCACGTGGCACTTGCACAAGCCAGGAGACAAAATGACCGATCCAGTTATCTGCAATGTCACTACCGCGATGCGGAGTGGCAATGAACACAACCCGCTTGACGAAATGTGGCGGCGCTTTCTCCAGCATGGTGGTCATGGCCTGACGGGACCGGTCTGAGATTGGCAGTTTTTCAATCGGCATGTTAAAAAGCTGATCAGAGGTTCCGCGAAAATCCCGAATCTGAAAGCTGGTGATTAAGCCCCCCATGGAGTGGCCGACAAGCACAACCCTGTCGACATTCTTACCCGCGCCACGGTGCCGTAGTTCCTGGTGCATTTCCTCAAGACCCTGCCGCAACCCTGCAGCTGGATACATGGGAGGTAAGCCGGTGGGGTAATAAAAACCAAAGACCTGGTAGTTCTCACGGAACCACTTTTCCGCCAGCAGCGCATTGTAGGGCATCAGCCAGGTGGCAGGCCGTGAGCCCAAGCCATGGGTGAAGACTACCGGGATTTTTGTGGGGTCAATAAGCTCAATACTATAGAGGCCCATTTCATCCATAAACTCAGCGGGTCTGCGAACTCCCCTCCACCCAAGACGCTTGGTCTGCTGCTGCACCATGGATGCAATGAGCGGGGTCGTGAAGTTGGTGACAAGAGTGCGCTGCGCACCCCGGAACCATACCTGGTCACTCTGGCCCGTGTTGCAGAGAGTGATACACGCGCGCCCCTTGGAGGGGAACTCAACCAGTGCAGTGGCAGGTGCATCAATACCGACAGGATGCAGAAAGGGGTTGGCTTGTTTTCTGCCCGCAGAATACTCGATGCGGCCTATCATGGGGGCACCAATGCCTTCTTGGATCTTGAGATCGGCATTGTCGACCTTGCAGGCATCGGCAAAGGTGATGGAGTCAAACTGCTCGGGCTGATACAGGCTTTCACCTTTGGCGTAGCTGACGCGGTAGCGGCTTGGCCTGCCTGCCGGGCGCTTGGATACCGGATGCATCAAGGCCAGCGCGTGCCCGGTAGCATGGCGGTAGATCCGGGCTTCGTCTCCTTTGTTAACAGATTGTGTCACGGTGCGCTCCGCCACCTCAAGGTAGAGGTCAACAGCTTGACCCGGGTCCTTCCTGCTGAGCTTGGCGGCCCGCTCCAACATGCTCTCAAGCGGGAGCAAGGCGGGACGGGACGGCTCCTCGAGGGTGCGCTCAAAGCTACGGAAAGACTGGCTCGCCGACCAGCGGGTCAGATCAAGCCCACCGCCACAGCCGCTTAGGCCTGCCACCATCAGTAGCAGACACGCGGTCGAGATAAGCCGGAGTGATGTCAATGTATCCAGGACGGGTTGTTGATGGTGATGGTTTTACCTGGCGAAGCTGTTCGCTCAACAAGCGGATTCAGTCTCAGAAAAAGAAGTTCATGCCGAGAATGAAGCTCGATGTCTCAGTGTCATAGGTAAAGTTATTCTCCGAGTAATCAATCTTGAGATGACGATAGCCAAAAAACACATCGCTGCTCTCTCCAACACGATAGCCAACACCCCCCATGACTTGCCAGGTGAGATCTGAGCCAAGGTCGAAGCCTCCAACTTCACCGCGCAACATGGTGAGAGCACCCTCTGTCTTCTCCCCACCACGCTCTATGACCATCTTTCCCTTGGAGGAAACCGAGGAACTCCGGATGACCATTACTTCGCCCGCTTGCTGTTCAAAGGGCTTAAGGAGGTAGGATGTTTGCGCCGGCAGGGTGGCAGGCAGGATAGCTAGGGCAAGTGTCAGGAGCAATCGATTCACATCAGGTATATAAAGACGGAGAGATTGCTAGTAAACGCTTTTCGGTTGTCATTTGGTTGGCGCATACTGAACCTACCGCCTTTCACTATACACTATACACTATTCAAAATTCACTATTCAAAATTCACCATTCTAGCCTGCGCCTACGCAGGCTAGCCAAGCACTCCTTTGATCACATGCGCGTGCTCGACTCCGGTGAGGCGCTGATCGAGGCCTTGGAAAGGGAAAGTGAAACGTTCGTGATCAATGCCAAGGCAATGGAGCATGGTGGCATTAAGATCGCGGATGTGCGCGGGGTCCTTGACGATGTTGTAGCCGAAGTCATCGGTCTCGCCGTAGGTCGTGCCTCCTTTAATACCGCCACCGGCCATCCACATACTAAAGCAGCGGCCGTGGTGGTCCCTGCCACTTCCGAGTGATCCCTGGCTGTAGGCGGTGCGGCCAAACTCGCCACCCCAGATAACGAGGGTGTCGTCTAACATGCCACGCTGCTTGAGGTCAGTGACAAGAGCGGCCGATGCTTGATCGGTGTCCTTGCACTGGGCACGCAGGTTTTTGTCCAATGTATTGTGCTGGTCCCAACCGCGGTGGAAGAGCTGGGAGAAGCGCACGCCACGCTCTGCCATACGGCGGGACAGTAAGCAGTTATAGGCGAAGGTTCCTGGTTCTCGGGCGTCTTCACCATAAAGATCAAAGGTGCTCTGCGGCTCATCAGAAAGGTCGGCGATTTCAGGAGCGGCCGACTGCATGCGGAAGGCCATCTCATACTGGGAAATACGGGTGGCAATCTCTGGGTCACCTTGGTAGTCATATTTCATTTCATTGATCGCTGCAATTTTATCGAGCTGGGCGCGGCGGTTCTCACGGGTGATACCCGGAGGGTTGTTCAAGTAGAGCACAGGGTCATCACCACTGCGCAGCATCACACCTTGGTGACTGGAAGGAAGGAAGCCACTACCCCAGAGGCGGGAGAAAATCGGCTGTCCTGGGTTCTTGCCATTTCCCTGAGAGAGCAGCACAACGTAGGCTGGCATGTTCTGGTTAGTGCTGCCTAAACCGTAGCTGGCCCAGGCACCCGCACTTGGCTGGCCCGGTATTTGCGAGCCAGTGTTAATTAAGGTGATACCAGGGTCGTGGTTGATGGCCTCAGTGTGCATGGATCGAAGCACTGCGATGTCATCAACCACCTTGGAAGTATAGGGCAAGAGGTCACTCATCCAGGTGCCGCTCTTACCGTGCTGGGCGAAGTTCCCGAGTGAGCCAAACATCGGGAAGTTCTTCTGGTTGGCGGTCATACCGGTGAGGCGCTGACCTTGGCGCACGCTATCAGGCAGGTCGTCACCTTGGCGTTTTTTGAGCTCCGGCTTGTAGTCAAAAAGATCTAAGTGGGATGGCCCGCCGGACATAAACAGGTAGATAACACGTTTGGCCTTGGCTGGAAAATGCGGCAAGCCGGGCATGCCAAGACCCTTGTACTGCGCCGCTGTGTTGGACGCACCAAAAAGCTTATTTGAACCCAACAAAGATCCCAAGGCAATGCCACCCAGCCCTCCGGAGGAGCGCTGCAGAAAGGTGCGGCGGCTGATCTCGCGGTTAAAGTTTTTATAGTCCTCTATGTTCATTGGGATGCTGATCGTTTGTTAAAAAGAAGCTGCTGGAAAATGATGCTGGAAAATTATTCACGGGTGATGGTTTCATCCAGATTGAGAATGAGTGCGGCCACTGCGGTTAGGGCCGCGGTTTTGTTTTTCTGATCATCACTCATCTTGGCAAACTGGGCCAGAGGGGCTCGGCCATAGCTCAGGTAACCGTCCCGCTTATCCGGCGACTGGCCGAAGTAGCTGACCTGCTCCTCGTATGAGGACTTGAGAAGCTCCATTTCCTTACTTGAGGGCTGACGTGCGGTGGCGAGGCGGAAGCCTTGTTCAATCTGGCCGTCGAGCTCGTTACCTGCCTTGATCATGCGCTGGGCAAGTCCATAGGCGGCCTCACTATATTGTGGAGCATTGAGCAAGGCGAGCGACTGTAGTGGTGTGTTGGTGAGCGAGCGGCGAGCGGAACAGGTCTCACGATTAACCGCGTCAAAGGTGGTCATCATCGGTGGTGCCATGGTGCGCTTCCAGAAGTGATACATACTGCGCCGGTAGCCATCATGATTGTTATCTGGATAAAACTGCGAGGCTGTCCAGCGGCCATGCGCATAGAAGCTGATTTGTTTCCACAGGCCGTGCGGTTGCACTGGATAGGAACTTGGTCCACCCACCCTCGGGTTGAGCAAGCCACCAATGGCGAGCGCGTTATCACGAACATGCTCACCGGACAAACGGAACCTGGGGGCCCGTGCCAGCAGGCGGTTATAGGGGTCTTGCTCTTGGAGATCTGCGGTGGTGCGTGATGATTGGCGGTAGGTCTGTGAGCTGAGCATGAGCTTGGCGAGCTTGCGCAGGTCCCAGCCACTGGCAACAAACTCGGCAGCGAGCCAGTCAATCAACTCCGGGTGTGATGGCCACTCTCCCTGGGAGCCGAAATCTTCTGCCGTTTTGACAATACCGGTGCCAAAGAGCATCTGCCAGTAGCGGTTGACGATGACCCGCGCGGTGAGTGGATTGGAGGGGTCGATCAACCAGTTTGCCAAAGCAAGGCGGTTGGGTTTGATGCCCTGCGGCAGCTCGCCCAGGGCAGAGGGAACCCCGCCAGTGACCTCTTCAAGTGGCTTGCTATACTCGCCACGGTCGAGGATGTGGGTCTTACGATCCGCCTTGGCCTCGTCCATGATCATGACACTGGTTTTGCCGG
>Ga0206128_1002829_pt1 | contig 15146 bp, 18 predicted proteins | sample Helgoland_Spring_7_FD_148601 | JGI IMG/M metagenome (GOLD analysis project Ga0206128, IMG submission 148601) | Pelagic subsurface seawater microbial communities from Kabeltonne, Helgoland, North Sea - Helgoland_Spring_Bloom_20160426_1 | ecosystem: Environmental > Aquatic > Marine > Epipelagic ... | reverse complement strand
GTCTTCTTCATCAGCGCCCCAATATTTTTGTTGCCATGTTTGGTCTAACCGCGAAAGATTAAAAGCCTCATCACCGTTTAATCTTGCTTCCATAACAGCCATAGATAAAACAACCGACCCATAAACAGAAACCAAATGAAGAAATAAGGTTAACTTTAAGTTACAGAGTTCAGCGGCATATTGTTCTATCATCATTAAAGATGCTTCTTCTTGCTTTATAGCAACTATACCTGTTGTCTTCTTTAAAAAAACATTTCTTGTTTCCGCCCATTCAAGAATTGGGGTCCATTTTCTTTCTTGCTCTTCACTATGAAGTCTTACCTTATCTTCACGATAACACAGTGTATCAGTCTCCCCATATTTCCGAGCTTCCGCTATTAATATTGCTCTATTATCAGGAGTTTGCTCTACAGCCACATTGAAAAGTCGTGTTAATGGCATTAATGACGGACGAATATATTCGTCTTGTTTTTTCCATTCATTTGCAACCAGTAAAGCCAAATCTTGATTAGGTAGATAAAGGTTTTTTTTACCGGGAGTTTTTAAAATAAAAGAGTCAAGTTTAACAACCCAGCCTTCTTCAGCCTTTGCCGTAGTCACATTCCTGTAAAACCGCTTTGAATGTTTTTTAGCCATCAGAAATATCGTCCCAATTTATAATAGGGTCAGTAGTTTCAAAAGCCAAAGTTTTAAATGCATCATTCATATGTGGAGGTAATGGGGCTTCTATATATAAACTTTCCTTACCTTTAATTGGTAAAATTATAGAGCGAGCATGTAAATGCAATGAATTTTCTATTCCACCTGGTAATGGCCTATCAGTCATATATTTAGGGTCACCCGCTATAGGTACTCCAAGTAATTGCATATGTAACCGTAACTGATGTGTTCTGCCCGTCAGAGGCTTCATCACAACCCATGCTAAACGTTGACCAGCTTTTGAAGCAGTATGGTATAAAGTTTTAGAGTATTTTGCACCTTTAGCACCATGGTGAACAGCTTCCATAATTTCTTTGCCCTCATGCTTATTTCCAAACCTGTTGTCCAAACGTCCTTTTGCTATATAGCCTTTAATTTCGCCGCTCGAAGGTTTTGGAACCCCATTAGTTATTCCCCAATAAATTTTATTGGCTTTTCTGCTTTGGAAAGCACTACCTAGCGACTTAGCAGTAGATAAGTTTTTAGCAATTATCAAAACTCCAGATGTATCCCGGTCTAGGCGATGCACTAACCTACATCCTTCTCCCAAAACAGCTAGCATTCCGTCAATAAAAATCTGCTTCTTTAGAGTTTACCTGATCCTTGGACTTTACTTTAGACGGTTCCGGTAATGGAGGAACCCTAATGACTTGGCCGCTTTCAATTCTTAAGTTTCCCTTAGAGCGTTTACCATCCACGCGCAATTGACCTGTACGAAGTAATTTTTCAACTTTACCATGGGGAATGTGCGGAAATCGTTTTTTAAACCAACGATCAAGACGTGATCCTGACTCAACATCATCAACAGTTATATTTTGAACTAAACTCATGTGCCTAATACTTTACGTGCCAATATTAGACCAATGATTAAAGCCACTAAAGAAAACAAAACCGAAGAACTAATATATGAAATAAGTAAGCCATAATCTTTTTTTTCATACATTGTGAAGGCTTCAAGAGAAAAAGCACTAAAAGTTGTAAATCCACCTAAAAGGCCAACTCCAAGAAAAAGCATAAGGTTGCTTACATCATTGACCTTTGATGAAAGCCAGCCCACGAGAATACCCATGAAAAAAAAAAGCATAAGGTTGCTTACATCATTGACCTTTGATGAAAGCCAGCCCACGAGAATACCCATGAAGAAACTTCCCAAGATATTTGCAGTAATTGTGCCTAAAGGATAATCTGATACATAAAACTTCGAGATGAATAAACTCAAAGAATAACGTGCACTAGCGCCTAAAGCACCTCCTAGTGCTACATATAAAATACTATTCATTCTAGTGCTCTAAACTCTCAGAATTATATGGGCAATGAAAGTTTTTGAGAAAATCATCTAATTTAAGTCCGATTAGCAGCACCAGGCATGCCATCAGCAGATAATAAAACGGCTACCCAACGCGTTGTTGAAAACTGAGAAAATACGATCATAACTATAACCGTTAAAGGAGCAGAAAGAAAAGCACCCACGCCGCCCCATAGTGCATACCAAAGAGTTAAAGACAACACCACCACTAGGGCGGAAAGGTTTAAACTATCTCCCATCATTTTTGGCTGAATTGTATTACCTATAATAAATTGGACTGCAAATAAACCAATAGTAAGAATTAAAATTGGAGTTAAAGATTCAAACTGCATAACACCAAAAGCTACGGGTAACACAATTGCCGCTAAACCACCCACAATTGGTATATAATTGAGGATAAAAATAACGAGAGACCAAAATAATGCATTTTCCAATCCTAAAATAGACATTAAAGCAAAAGAAAGTATCGTTTGAATTAGACTTATAATAGTCTGAACACTTACATACCTCTTAACTGAACTGCGAATACTTTCAAAAATCTTAATTGCCTTTAATTTCGAAGATTTCTTCCTAAATAAATATTCAATTTTTTGAGGAAATGAAGCTTGAGCTGCAAAGAGGAAAGCCACATAAATTGAAATAGTAACAAAATCAGATAAAACGCTTTGCACTGAACCGGCAAAACCAATCAAACTAGAGTTAATTTTAGATTCTAAATTCAAACCTGATATAAAATTTGAAATATTTTCTTCCTGATAACCAAGAAAACTTGAAGCCCACTTAAACAAATCATCTAAACGTGCTTCGTAAATTGGTGCTTGGTCAATAAGGTCACCAGCGGTGTCAATCACAACAACAGTTATTCCAGCAAGTGAAATTACAACAGTCATAATTGCTATAATGAGTGCCACCCAATAAGGTATCCTTCTGGATAAGCTGTCTATCCAACTAGCAAAAGCATCAATTATAAGCCAAATGAATACTGCCAGTGCTATTGGAGATATCAAATCGCGTGTAAAATACAAAGATGTAATCACAGCTATGAATGTTAAAGTTAAAAGTGATGAGCGTATTGTAGTATCCATAGCACCCTATTCCTCTCTTTTATGAATGACGTCAACATTGCATTAAAAGTAAATATCTAATAGGTGAATACGAGTAAAAAAATAAAGCTAAAGTTACAAGCCTCAACCTAAGTTAAAATATAGGATTAGTATTATGGTTACTCGGTTTGCCCCATCACCAACTGGAAGGTTGCATTTAGGACATGCTTTTGCAGCCAAAGTAGCTTTTAATTTTGCAAAAGCTCAGAACTTTAGTTGCTTACTTCGTATTGAAGATATAGACCATACTCGTTGCACAAACGAATACACACTCGAAATCTATCGAGAGTTGGACTGGCTTGGGTTTGATTGGCCATTACCCGTAAAGATACAAAGTAAACATTATTATGATTATGCCAAAATCATAAAAAACCTTTGTAATTTAGGACTTGCTTATGAATGCCCCTTGACACGGGGAAATATAAGGGACGGCTTATTACCAAAAAATAAAGGAACAAACATTAATGGCTATTTAGATCACTTTAAAGAGGGTAATAGTAAACCCATTATACCAAATTCTATTAGGTTGGATCTAAAAAAGTCTATGCAATACCTAAAGGATCAAGAGCTTACATTTATAGAAAAAAAAGCTCTGGAGAAGAAAAAAAAATAAATTCAAAGATTGCATTGATGGACGCTGTGGAAAAGAAAAAACTTGATCCTATTATTGCAAGAAAAGATATAGGAGTATCATATCATATAGCCGTGACACATGACGATTGTTACCAAGATATAACCCATGTAGTTCGCGGTCATGATTTGTATGAATCAACACACATACACGTTTTAATTCAAAAAATAAGTAATTGGCCAACACCAAAATACCATCATCATCCAGTTCTAAATAATAAATATGGTGATAAACTTTCAAAACGCGGATTAGACACTAGCATTAGATCTTTACGAAATAATGGTTTAACCGCACACCAAGTGTTAGATATGGCAACTTTATGACAGAAATTCATGAAAATAATTTCTTATTTAACACTTGGTACTTCATAGGAACTTCCAAAGAAATAAAATTAGGAAAAATGAAAAGAAAAGTGATTGCAGACCAACCTTTAGTTGTTGGTAGGCGTAAAAATGGCTCTATTTTCATTATGAGAGATATATGTCCGCATCGTGCTGCACCATTATCAGAAGGGTGCATTATAGGAAATACAGTTGAATGCCCATACCATGGTTGGAGGTTCGATGTGGATTCTGGTGTCTGCAAACTAATACCTTCTTTAACAGAAGATCAAAAGTTTAATTCAGAAAGAATCTCAGTCCCAACTTACATAACAAAAGAGCAAGATAACTTAATATGGGTTTACTTAGCAAATGATAATAACTTTACAAACAAACCTTATATCCAACCTTATAATCTTCCATTTTCAACAAAAAATGCAATTATTGATTATAGCTGCGTATTAGAATGTAATATTGATCATGCAGTCATTGGTTTGATAGATCCTGCACATGGCCCTTATGTTCATAAGCAATGGTGGTGGAGGTCACCAAAAAAAATACACGATAAAGTCAAGCATTTTGAACCTTTTTTATTTGGTTTCACCATGAAACCGCATCCCCCATCATCAAATAGTTTTGCCTACAAGCTACTTGGAGGCAAACCACTCACCGAAATTGTCTTTCAAATACCAGGCTTCAGAACTGAGGAAATAAAAATTGGTAAAAAAACTCTCCTATCTATTACAATAGTAACCCCAATAAGTGAGAGTAAAACAGAAATACGCCAAATATTTTTCACTGATTTAAATATTATAAAAATACTATCACCATTATTAAAAATCTTTACTAGAAAATTTATTCACCAAGACGCAAACATTATTAAACTTCAACAGCTTGGCCTAGCTTACAGTCCCAAAATGATGCTAATAGATGATGCCAACACCCAAGCAAAATGGTATTATGCTATCAAAAAGGAATGGAATGATTGCATTAAAAAAGGGCGAGAATTTCAAAATCCTGTAAAAGCGACGACCTTAAAATGGCGAACTTAAAATTTAATTTAGAACTCGCCCAGCTATGGCATCAAGTTTTGCTACCAATCGTGTGTCTCGGCTTTCGGGAGGAGTAACAATGGCAAATTCTAAGTTTGTCTCAATACCTTCTAACCCATTATCTCTTAATCCATAATCTTTTATAATTTTTGATATCTCACGTACTGTACTCGAAGCCATCAAGGCGTTTTCCTTTAAGACTTCCATGACAGCCGCAACATCCACATTGTCTTCATTTTCGCGCCAACAATCGTAATCTGTGACCATCCCAATAGATGCGTATGGAATTTCTGCTTCTCTAGCAAGTTTTGCTTCTGGCATATTTGTCATTCCAACAATATCACAAGCCCAATTTCTATATAAATTACTTTCTGCTTTAGTTGAAAACTGTGGCCCCTCCATTGCCAAGTATGTTCCTTTGTTATGAACTTTTACACCGGCCGATTGAGCTGCCTTAGTAGCAAATTGAGCAAGCCGACTACAAACTGGATTTGCAAGAGATACATGAGCGAAACTAACCCTAAACCAAAAAAACTTTTTTCGCGTTTAAAAGTTCTATCAATAAATTGATCCACTATAACAAAATCACCTGGACGGTAATCTTCGCGCAAAGAACCAACAGCTGATAGTGAAAGAAGGTCAGTACACCCTGCTCTTTTTAAAATATCAATATTAGCCCTATAATTAATATCACTGGGGGCAAGGCTATGACCTCGACCATGTCGAGGTAAAAATCGAAGTTTTATACCATTTAGTTCCGCAAATAATATGGAGTCTGAAGGTTCGCCCCAAGGGCTATCAATAGAAATCCATTCTTTATTTTCAAGTCCTTCTATGTTGTATAAACCAGAACCTCCAATTATTCCTAAAATCCATTCACTCATAATAATCAACTAAATCTCAAAAAAAAACCGCCTGTAATGAAACGGCGGTTGATTTTTACAAAATACAAAAATGTTTAATGTTCAACGTCTTTCCAAACTCGCTTATAAGAAAACCAAAGCAATATTGCAAGAATGGTTAAATATAGCATTGTCATAAGGCCCGTACTTTTTCTCTGTTCCATTTTTGGGTCAGACGACCATGCTAAGAATTCAGTTACATCTGCGGCCATTTGTTCTACTGTCGCTTTTGTACCATCAGCATACTCTACTAAGTCTTCAGATAACGGAGCAACCATAGCAATAGCCCCCCCATCCATGACTGGGTTATAACTCAAACCTGGGCCCATAACCATATCTTTTGGCATTTCAGCTTCATAAGCTAACAAAAGGTTATAAATGTAATCAGCGCCTCCATTTCTTGCTGATACTATAACTGATAAATCAGGGGGAAGTCCGCCACCATTACTAGCTCTAGCTGCAGCATCATTGGGGTATATCGCAGGAAATTTATCAGCTGGAACTCCAGGTCGGTCTAGAATATCACCAGTTTCTCCATCTATACTTTCTATGCTCCAGTCAGCAGCAAAATTCTTTACCAAAGGGTTATCATTTGGATTTGGATAACGCTCATCATAAAAAGGAGCTCCTTGGTCACCTAGGTGCCTAAACGACAAGTGTTTTAATTGATGACATGATGAACAAACTTCTCGATATACCTGATATCCACGTTGAGCAGATGCTTTGTCATAAGTCCCAAAGGCACCATTAAATTGCCATTGCTTATGCACCATTTTATAGTCACCTGTATTACTACCACCAGCGGCATATCCCTGACCTGAAAAGGTTATGATAAAAAGAGCTGCTGTGACAAATATTATCTTAACATTAAAAATCATCTTAAATCCCTATTCAGCTGGAAGAATAGCTGTATGTTTAGTGTCACCTAGAACTGCTTTTGTAATAGAATCTGGGCGATCCTTTGGGGTTTCTACAAGACCCAGAATAGGCAGTATTAAAACAAAATACGCAAAATAATAAATAGTAGCAATCCGTGATAGCCAAGTGAAGTTCAGCCCTCGAACTTGTCCCGCTGCATCTACTCCAAAAGGTATGGCAATATTATCAGGTGTTTCAGCACCGCACCAGCCTAATATGAAGCAGAAAAACAAGAAAATCCAAAAGAACCATTTTGCTACAGGGCGAAACCTCATTGATCGTACTTTTGAGGTATCAAGCCAAGGTAGCACAAAGAGTACGACTATTGCTCCGAGCATAAGTACAATTCCAAGAAGCTTATCAGGAACAGCACGAAGTATTGCGTAAAAAGGCAAAAAGTACCACTCCGGTACTATATGAGGTGGTGTCTTAAGCGCATCAGCCTCAATATAATTATCAGCATGCCCTAATGCATCAGGCTGATAAAATATAAAGAAAGCAAAAATTAGTAGAAAAACTACAACTGCAAAACCATCTTTAATAGTATAATAAGGGTGGAAACTAAGTGTATCCTGTTTAGTTTTTGTTGTAATTCCTATCGGATTATTTTGACCAACATGATGTAAAGCCCAAACATGCAAACCTACAAGACCAGCGATCACAAATGGCAACAAATAGTGAAGCGCAAAAAAGCGATTTAGGGTTGCATTGTCAACGGCATAACCGCCCAATAACCATTGCTGCAAGCTTTCACCCACAACAGGTACTGCCCCAAAGAAACCAGTGATAACTGTTGCTCCCCAAAAGGACATTTGTCCCCATGGTAGTGTATATCCTAAAAATCCAGTTGCCATCATTATTAAGTAAATCAAACAACCTATTATCCACAAAACCTCTCTCGGTGCTTTGTAAGAACCATAGTAAAGACCCCTAAACATATGCACATAAACTGCTAGAAAAAACATTGAAGCACCAACTGCATGCATAGGCTGCAAAAGCCACCCAAATGGTACATCACGTCGAATACGTTGAACAGAATCAAAGGCAAGGTCGACATGTGGTACGTAATGCATAGCCAGAATAATACCTGTTATTATCTGGGAGGCTAAGCATAACGTTAGAATACCTCCAAATGTATACCAATAATTCAAATTTCTTGGAGATGGAAAAGTCATAAAGTCCGCACCCATTCGGACAATAGGAAGACGAGTGTCAAGCCATTTGGTTGCAGCATATTTGGGTTCGTATGTAGAAGGATGTCCGCTCATATTTAACCTACCTTAATAACTGTATCTGAAACATATTTATATTCAGGAATTTCCATATTTTTAGGAGCCGGGCCTTTACGTATTCGGCCAGAAGTATCGTAATGGGATCCATGGCAAGGGCAATACCAACCATTAAAATCTCCGGACTCTCCTACTGGAATGCACCCAAAATGGGTGCAAACTCCGATCATCACTAGATAACGTGGATCAATGGACCCGTCAGGCTTAGCAATCAAGCGTGCGCTATCTTCTTCAGGGTCTGGGCAATCACTAATGAGTGTATCCTCTGCAATCTTTATCTCTGCTGGAGTTCTGTGTCTTACAAATACAGGCTTACCTCTCCACAGCATTTTAAGCTGTTGCCCTTCGGCAACTTTAGATACATCAATTTCTATAGATCCAGCTGCCAATGTATCAGCTGCCTTGCCCATCTGTGCTACCAGCGGCCATCCTAAAGAAACGGCACCGGCTGCTGCGGCAGCTCCTGTAGCTATAAAAATAAAATCTCGTTTACCTTTGTCTTCGACTGGACTAGGTATATCTAATTTTTTATCATCGGACATAATCTGCCCACTCCTCTTCGGTACATTATCAGTTTGTAATTTACTGTAGCGTTATTATGTACTGCGTTCTATATATATGTGAACAGAACATCCATAGTTTATTCGCGCTAAAACGACGCAATGCGACTCATTTATTAGGGTACATATTTATGAAAATTATTCTTTACCAACCGGATATAGCTGGAAATTTTGGCGCAATTATGCGTTCTTGTGCATGTTTTAACATAGACTTAGAGGTTATAGAACCTTGCGGGTTTCCTCTTACCTCCAAGGCAATTCGACTTGCAGCGATGGATTATGGAACAACTCAAGGAATTGTGAGACATAAAAGCTGGGAGAAATTTCTTGAAGTTCCCGAATCTGGAAGATTAGTGTTATTAACAACAAAAGGATTAACCCCTTTAAACGATTTTCAGTTCCAAAAAGATGACCGCTTAATTTTTGGGCGAGAGAGCGCTGGAGTTCCTGAAACAGTGCATTCAGCTTCAGACGAAAAAATTATTATACCTATAGCGACAGGTATGAGAAGTTTCAACTTAGCAACATCAGTTGTAATATCTGCTTATGAAGGATTACGACAATTAAAATGCTTACCTAAATAATAATGCATCTTTAAAGAAATTTCTCATAGACCAAAGATTTATTCAGATATAAACGTTAAAATATAAATTTCCTTATTCGAATAGGAATATAAATTGCAAAATATAAAAAAAACAAAAGCAACAGTTTGGTTTAAAAAACTCAGGGACATTATATGCTCTGAATTTGAAGAACTTGAAAAAGAGGCCCCTGCAAATCTTTATGGAAATACGCCAGGAAAATTTGTTTATGAAGATTGGTCACGAAATGAAAAAAATGGAGGTGGTGGAACAGGGGGAATGCTCCGCGGTCGCCTATTTGAAAAATGTGGGGTTCATATTTCAACCGTAAACGGTGAGTTTGAAGGCGAAATGAGAGAGAAAACTCCAGGAGCCAAAGAAGACCCAAGGTTTTGGGCAGCAGGAATCTCTTTAATTGCCCATATGAGAAACCCAAATGTTCCTAGCGTTCACTTTAATACAAGATATATTGTAACTACCCAAGGTTGGTTTGGGGGAGGTGGGGACTTAACTCCAACTCAAGCTAAAGACCGCACTCAAACGTCTTCGGATGCATTAAATTTTCACGCTGGAATGCGTGCAGTTTGCGAAAAACATTCAGTAGCTGATTATGATAAATTTAAAAAATGGTGTGATGACTACTTTTTTTTACACCACCGTTCAGAACCGCGAGGAGTAGGTGGCATATTTTACGATAGATTAAATAGTGGTGATTGGGAAGCAGATTTTACTTTTACAAAAGACTTAGGTATCCACTTTAAAAATACATATGCTAATATTGTAAGAAACAGAATGTTAGATAAATGGACAGATGAAGATAGGGAAGAACAGCTAGTACAAAGAGGTAGATATGTTGAGTTTAACCTTCTTTGGGATAGAGGAACCACATTTGGTTTGAAAACAGGTGGGAATATTAAAACTATTCTAAGTTCTATGCCCCCGGTTGTTAAATGGCCCTAAAAATAAGATTGAAGTACTTTATGAGAAAAATTAAATTGACTAAAAATTCTATTTTGATGTTATTATTTTTTCTTATGTTTTCCAATGAAATATATGCTCAAATAATTGTTCATGGAGGAGGCATAGCAAATGAATGCTATATCAATACAAAAGTTGCAACTACAAGCAAACTAACTGCAATTAATGTATGTTACAAAGCACTCAAAGAGCCCTTATCAAAAAAAAACAAAGCTGCAACTCATGTTAACCTTGGTATTTTATTAATGAGAAGAGGTGAATATCTAAAGGCACAAGAACAATATACCAAAGCTGCATTGATCCAGCCCCAATTATCAGAAATATACATTAATTTGGCAGCGAGTAGAATTTATACCACACAATATAAGCTAGCAGTTGAAGCTGCAACCAAAGCCATAAAAATAGGAACAGAAAAACTACCTGAAGCCCTCTACAACAGAGCCATAGCTTATGATAGTTTGGGGTTTTTAAATAGAGCTTTTGAAGATTTAGCTTTAGCTTTAGAAATACGACCTGACTGGCCACCAGCTAAAAATATGATTACTAAGTATGATAAAAAAAATAAGATTACTAAAAATAAATAAAAGCCTTATTCAAGCTTGAGTTTACAGTTCACTTCTTTAACATAAAATATTAGTAAACAAGGCATTATTAGCATGAAAAAAATACAATCAGAATATAGTTATGATGACTTAATAATAAGCGGTGAAGAAAGTCTTTTCGGACCAGGGAATGCAAAATTACCAGCTCCGCCAATGCTAATGCTTGATAGGATTACTCATATTGGTATAGATGATGGTCCTTTTTCTAAAGGGAGCTTAATAGCAGAACTTGGAATAAGCCCAGACCTTTGGTTTTTTGATTGTCACTTTATAGGCGATCCTGTTATGCCAGGATGTCTAGGATTAGATGCAATGTGGCAACTAGTAGGTTTTTGGTTAGGTTGGTCAGGTTCACCTGGACGAGGAAGAGCGCTTGGTGTCGGTCAGGTAAAATTTACTGGGCAAGTTACTCCAGATGTAAAAAAAGTGAGATACGAAATAGATCTCAAAAGAGTAATTAGAAGAAAACTTGTACTAGGTATAGCAGATGGAAGAATGTACTCTGATGATAATTTAATTTATAAAGCAGATGACTTGCGTGTTGGATTATTCATGCCTGAAAGTACAAAAAAAGAGGTATTATAATGCGTAGAGTAGTAATAACTGGCATTGGAATAGTTTCTTGTATTGGTAACAATAAAGACGAAGTCGCCAAAAGTCTTAAAAATGGTATTTCAGGGATTACAAAAGATGAAAAAATGGCCGAGCTCGGTTTTCGTAGTCAAATATCAGGTCGGCCAACACTCATAGCAAAAGATTATATACCAAAAAGATCGTACCGCTTTATGGGCGATGCAGCTGGGTGGAGTGCAATTTCAATGCAACAGGCTATTGATGATGCTGGATTAGGTGAGGATCAGGTTTCTAGTAATCGCACGGGTATAATAGCCGGTTCAGGTGGTCCAAGTGCAATAGAAATTGTAAGGGCAGCAGATATAACACGTAAAAATATTTCACCCAAGCGCATTGGGCCGTTTGCAGTTCCTAAAGCAATGTCGTCTACTGTATCCGCCACATTAGCTACGCACTTTAAAATTAAAGGTGTAAATTATTCCATCACATCGGCATGCACCACATCACTACATTGCATTGGCGCTGCTTGTGAACAAATACAATGGGGGAAACAAGATATAATGTTTGCGGGAGGAGGCGAAGAAGTTGAATGGGCTATGTCGTCACTTTTTGATGCGATGGGTGCCATGAGTAGCAAATATAATGACACTCCAGAAACTGCTTCAAGAGCATTCGATATAAGTCGCGATGGCTTTGTTATAGCAGGTGGAGCAGGAATGGTAGTTTTAGAGGATTATGACCATGCCATTGCAAGAGGTGCTAAAATATATGCTGAAGTAACAGGTTATGCCGCTACATCTGATGGGTATGACATGGTTGCACCGTCTGGTGAAGGTGCGGAAAGAGCGATGCGAATGGCATTAGATGATGCTAAAACAAGAGGAATATCAAAAATTGACTATATTAACCCTCACGCAACTTCGACACCAGTAGGGGACGTTGCTGAAACAGGTGCAATTGATCGAGTTTTTAAAGAGTATTGTCCATATATATCAGCTACTAAATGTTTAACTGGACACAGCTTAGGCGCTGCTGGAGTTCAAGAGGCCATTTATAGTTTAATAATGATGGATAAAGGGTTTATTGCACCATCTATAAACATAACAGAGCTAGATCCTGAACTTCCCAAAGTTAATATCGTAACTAAAATGATCGAAACCAATTTAACCTCAGTAATGTCAAACAGTTTTGGGTTTGGTGGCACGAATGGTAGTGTAATATTTACTAAAGTTGAATAATAAATAATTTAAAATACTGCTATTTTTAATTATTTAGCAGCACATATTACAAAGGATACTATAATGGCAGATCAACATTTTCCAACTGGTACTTTAATGAAGGGCAAACGCGGCCTTGTGATGGGAGTTGCTAACAAAAACTCAATTGCATGGGCAATTGCGCGTCAGCTATCCTCGCAAGGGGCAGAGCTCGCCTTCACTTATCAAGGAGAAGCTCTTTTACGACGTGTTAAACCTCTTGCAGAATCTATAGGTTCTTCAATACTTTGTGAATGCGATGTGACAAATGATGAAACAATGGACTCTACTTTCTCAAAATTAGAGACAGAATGGGGTAAAATTGATTTCTTGGTTCATGCTATTGCTTTTGCTGGTAAGGATCAATTAGCAGGAAGTTTCATAGAAAACACTACGCGTGAAGGCTTTAAGTCAGCTTTGGACATATCAGCTTACAGCTTTGTGGATGCAGGAAGACGTGCTGCAGAAATAATGAATGATGGTGGGTCCATGATAACGCTCACATATCTTGGTTCTGAAAGAGTTATTCCAAACTACAATGTAATGGGAGTAGCAAAAGCTGCTTTAGAGGCAAGTACACGTTACATGGCCGCTGATTTAGGGCCAAGGCAAATACGAGTAAACGCTATATCGGCAGGCCCCATTAAAACACTCGCTGCTGCAGGTATTGGTTCAGGCAGACATATGTTTAGGTTTAACAAGGCTGCTAGTTCGCTTCAGGATAACACTGATCCAATGGGGGTTGCAGGTGCAGCTTTGTATCTTCTTTCTGACTTAGGCCTATCTTGCACCGGTGAAACTCATCATGTTGATGGTGGTTTTCATTCAGTAGGGATGCCTCAAGAGCTTGCCCTTAAAGAAAGTTTAGGATTGTCTTAAAACTTCAACGTAACTCAAAACATTAAACTAAACTTTCTAAACGCGTGAAAGATTAGCCGCAGCAAAGTAGACTAGTTCCAATGTTACAGAAGGACGACCTTGAGCTACGACTTGAGATATAAAGTTTAAATAATCTGCATTTTCTAAATTAATTCGAATAGTAGTTCTTTTATTGGCTGAAAATCTAATTTCAGAGAACCATTCAGTTATTTCAGAGTTATGATACTCTTCTCTAATATGGCTTAAGATTAGATTAATTATCTTTGAACGTGCCTTTGTGTTTAAACGGCGGCCCATTTTAGCAATTAGCTTTTCAGCTCCTGGCTCTATGAGCATCTCAATTGCTTTTGTCTTCATAGTAAAGGCTTAGTAGTAAAGGCTTAGCACTTAATAAGTTAATAATATCTTACTAAAGGCAAGGTAATGAAAGATATTTCTACCATATATTTTGATTTATAATATAAATCACAAAGTATTCATTAATATATAAGTTCATCAAACTTATGAATATTATGTCTTTTAAAAAAATCTGAATTAACTTCATAGGCCTCAATTTTACAAACTCCTATAAGAGTATCAATTCCAGCCTCCTGAAGAAGCGCCGCTCCCCGCCAGTTCACTCTTTTATCTGGGTCAATAATTGCAATTACACAGTTTTTTATACCCGCTTGTATTAAAGCATTAACACAAGGTTCAGTCTGTCCGTAATGAGAACAAGGCTCAAGAGTTACATAAACTGTCGACCCCCTTGCTTCACTTCCAGCAATCTGGAGAGCATTTGTTTCAGCATGAGGCCTACCCCCATCTGATGTTACCCCGCTTGCAATTATTTTATTTTTTTTTACTATAATGCAACCTACTGAAGGGTTATCAGCTGTTCTGCCTGACTGTTTTTTTGATAAATCAAGCGCAATTTTCATCCATTTAATATGATTAACCAGTTTAAACCCCCGGTATAACTTTAGCTCGCTTAGCGTCCAAGTATCGAGCAGTTTCTATTTCATTAATATCAGAACCAAATTCAATTAAAAGAGGGTTTCCTGTTGGAAATTCGTAATTAGGAATTTCTATGTCGGTAACTTTAAAAAGAAATTTTAATATCGCTCTTAGACTATTTCCATGTGCTGAAATAATTAGATTTTTCTTATTGTTTATTAGGGGAGCAATTGAACTTGAAAAGTAAGGTAATACGCGGTCGCATGTCATTTTCAAACTCTCACCAGTTGGTAATAACTCAGGGTTTAAATTACTATATTTTGCATCATGAATTGGATGATATTTATTTTTTCTATCAATTTTTGGAGGAGGTATATCAAAACTTCTTCTCCAAATATGAACTTGCTCTTCACCATATTTAGATCTTGTTTCTTGTTTATTACACCCAGTTAAATCTCCATAATGCCTTTCGTTTAATCTCCAGTCTTTTATTACAGGTAAATGAAATTGATTTGCTGCCTCTAAGGACAACCATAATGTTTTTATGGCTCTGCGTTGAAG
>Ga0206128_1002826_pt1 | contig 15155 bp, 13 predicted proteins | sample Helgoland_Spring_7_FD_148601 | JGI IMG/M metagenome (GOLD analysis project Ga0206128, IMG submission 148601) | Pelagic subsurface seawater microbial communities from Kabeltonne, Helgoland, North Sea - Helgoland_Spring_Bloom_20160426_1 | ecosystem: Environmental > Aquatic > Marine > Epipelagic ... | reverse complement strand
AGCAGCAAATGCAGCCCCCCGCGATGGAAATCAGATCATCGCCCTGTGCTTCGATAAGGTCTTCGTCAATCGGCAAAGCCCCGAATTCATTGACCAAAACAGCCAGTTTACGCCCATTCGCAGTGCGTAACAGGTGGTTCACCAAAGTTGTTTTGCCCGCACCCAAGTAGCCGCCGATGATCGTGACGGGAAGTGTTTCAGGCATCAGCAGCGGCGAATACGCGTCCGCCCTGTATTGTACCCCAAACTTCGACATCCTTCAGCTTTTCAGGCTCGGCCTCACGCGGATCGCTTTCCAAAACAGCAAAATCAGCGCGCTTGCCTACCTCAATCGAGCCGATCAGCCCATCCATATGCAGCGTATGTGCGGCGCCCATCGTCACGGCCCAAAGCGCTTCATCCACTGTGATTTTCTCATGTTCGCCTTGCGTGCGCCCAGATGCGGTCAATCGGTTCACAGCACACCAAGCAGTGAACAACGGACCAAGGGGCGTAACAGGCGCGTCGGAGTGGATTGTCATCGGCACACCACAATCAAGCGCCGTGCGCGTGGCGTTCATGCGAAGCGCGCGATCAGGGCCAACAGTCAGGCGATAATGCTCGTCGCCCCAGTAAAAATGATGGTTTGCAAAGAGGTTCACGCTCATCTTTAGCGCCGCCATCTTCTTGAACTGCGCGCGATCGGCGAGCTGACAATGTTGCAGCACAAAGCGGTGATCATTCGACGGGACTTTCTTCAACGCCAATTCCAGCTTTTCTATTGCGAGCTGCGTCGCTTGATCACCATTCGTATGCGTGTGCACTTGAATGCCTTCGGCCAGCGCAAGTTCGTATATTTCTTGCATCTGCTCGGGCGAGATATACCAAAGGCCATTGGGTGCACCGTTGTGATACCCGGGCCAACGCATCCGCGCAGAGAACCCTTGAATGGAACCATCAGCCACGACCTTGATCCGCCCAAGCGACAGACGATCCGTCGAGAGTTTCTTGAGACGTGCGACCTCTGGGATCAACTCTTTCGGGGGAAGGCCAAGGAAAAACCGTAAGGGCACCACGCATGCAGGAAAATTCGGCTCGCCCGTTACGCGCAACATGGTTTCGACGCCATCCGGCTCCAGACGAGCGGCAAGATCGGTGACTGTTGTTACGCCAGTGCGCACGCAAAGCCTCGCAAAATCACGCAGGCCTCGCTCATCACTATCCGTCATCGAGCGGTTCAAACCCACATGCTCACCCACAGGCGTCATGGCGTCGGGGCCTTTCAACTCACCCATAGGCATGCCGTCATTGCCCAGCGAAATGCCCGGGTGGTTTACGCCGGATTTCATCAAGCCCGCGAGCTCCAGCGCTTTTGTATTCACGTAAAGGATATGGCCGGAGGCGTTCATCACACCGATCGGCCGCGTCGCCGAAACGCTATCAAGCTGCGCGCGGGTGATGGGTTTAAAATCAAGGTAAATGGGATCAAGCTGCCAACCCGTAAGCGGCGCGTCTGGATCCTCAAGCAAGGCTTCCGCCGCGGAGAGCGAGGCAAGCACATCTTCGATGCTTTTGTTGCCTTTCCACGTCTTACCATTGGGATCCATGCGATCAAAGTAACCACAATAGACGTAGCGCCAAAGCGTGCCTTCCATCGTGTGGGCGTGCCCTTCAACCAGACCGGGGAACAGCACCTTATCGGCAAAGCGCTCGTCGAGTTCATAATCGCCCCAAGTCGCGATCTCTTCGAGGGAACCAACCGCCAAAATGCGCCCTTCCCGAATCGCTACATGACTCGCTTCTGGCTTCTGAGGGTTCATGGTCACAATTTTTTTCGCGGAAAAAACAGTCGTCTTCATAGGAATCCCTCAAAGGTCGCAAAAGTTAATTTCCTCAGCGTAAGCAGGATTTATTTGCGTGCAAACAAATTTTTCAAATCGACGAAGTTCCGTCGCGCTCTTGAAAAAAGTTAAGGAAAATAGTTGCCCTTAGGGAAATACGCCGTTTAGGCTGCTTTTAGACAATAAAAAACCTGCCAACAGGTTCGACACACAAAGGAGTGAAAATGAAATATTTGATCAAAGGTATCGCTGCAAGCGTTGCTTTGGCGGCCGTTATGGCAACCAGCGTTGTCGCGGAAGGCCACAAGACAGGCGGCACGCTCGTCACGGTTCTTGGCAGCAATGTACGTAACCTTAATTCGGCGGTTCAGTCCGGCATCGTTACGGGGTACCCGGGCGCACAGCTTTTCGCGTCGCCCCTACGTTATGATGAAAACTGGGAGCCACAACCCTATCTCGCTGAGAGCTGGAATGTTTCAGAGGATGGCCTGACCGTCACGCTGAACTTGGTAAAGAACGCCAAATTCCACGATGGTACGCCGCTCACATCCGAAGATGTTGCCTTTTCGGTTGACGTCATCAAAGCGAACCACCCTTTCAAATCCATGTTCGCACCAGTTGAAAGCGTTGATACGCCGGATGCGCATACTGCGGTTTTGAACCTAAGCAAGCCGCATCCAGCTTTGATGCTCGCGATGTCAGGTCAGCTGATGTCGATCATCCCAAAGCATATTTATGGCGATGGCGAAATCACGGACGTCAAAGCGCACCCGCGTAACAACGAAAACGTTGTTGGTTCTGGTCCATTCAAGCTCGTTGAATTCAAGAATGGTGAGCACGTGATCCTTGAGCGTTTCGAAGATTTCTTCATCGAAGGTCGTCCCTACCTTGATCGCATTGTTATGCGCATCATCACCGATCCTGCGGCGCGCGCGATTGCATATGAAAACGGTGAAATTGACATGGGCGCGTTTGAATCGCTCCCACGGATCATCAACCGCCTCAAGAAGGTCGAAACACTGACAGTCACGGCTGACGGCTACGGTGCCATTGGCCCGATTGATTGGCTCGCGATGAACACTGCCAAAGGTCCATTGTCAGACGTTCGCGTTCGCAAAGCGATTGCATATGCTGTGGACAAAAATTTCATCCACAAGGCGCTTATGCAAGGCACAGCGGCTGACAGCACATCAGGTATTCACCCAGACAGCCCGTTCTATGCTGCGCAAGAAGGGTATGATCTTGATCTCGAAAAATCCGCAGCACTTTTGGATGAAGCAGGTTTCCCGGTCAAAGACGGTTCGCGCATGTCGCTGACAATTGATTTTGGCTGGCCCGGCGTGAAGCCACAGGTTGAATATGTCAAAGCAGCTTTGAAGAAAGTTAATATCGACGTTGAAGTACGTGCTTCCGCTGATTTCCCCACATGGGCGAAAAAGATGGGCACAGGCGACTTTGATATGTCATGGGACACAGTCTTTAACTGGGGCGATCCGGTTATTGGTGTGCACCGAACATATGACAGCACCAATATCCTAAAAGGCGTTTGGTCCAACACACAAAGCTATTCCAACGCGCGTGTGGATGAGCTGATGGCGATGGCAGCCGTTGAAACGGACGATACAAAACGCAAGGCGCTCTACAACGAGTTCCAAGCGATTATTGCAGATGAGCTGCCCGTTTATCACACCAACACTTTGCCCTATCACACGGTCTTCAACAACAAAGTGAAGAACGCACCCATGGGTATTTGGGGTACGTCCACGCCGATCGATATGGTTTGGCTTGACGAATAACATCTCCTTTCAGAGCGCGGCGACAGTTGCGCTCTGATGCTTATCTAGCCGATTAAATCTTAACATTTCGTTCAAATTCAGGGGCCTAAATGCAGGTTTTGCAAAGTTTCGCGATCCGCGCTGGCTATGCCGTGATCTTGTTGATCGCAGTTTTGGTTCTTAATTTCTCTATGATGCATCTCGCTCCTGGCGATGTGGCCGATACGATCAGCCAAAGCATGGGCGGTGCGGACCAAGAATTGCTGGACCAAATCCGTGCTGACTACGGTCTCGATAAACCCTTTATTGTTCAACTTGGGCGCTACATCGGCGGTGTCTTGCAGTTCGACCTCGGGTTTTCCTTCTTTTACAACCAGCCCGTCACAGACCTGATGGGGCAGCGCTTGCCTGCGACCCTTCTTTTAGTGGTCACAGCTCAACTTCTTGCGCTTTTTATCGGCGTAATTATGGGCGTTGTTTCGGCGCGCAAGCCTAATGGAATTTTAAGCCATTTCGTTACGTTCCTCGCGCTCTTCGGTTATGCGGCCCCTGTTTTTTGGACCGGCATACTACTGCTCATCGCGTTTTCATTGAAGATCCAGTTGTTCCCTGTCGCCGGCATGCAAGACGTCACGATCGAGGGTGGATTTTGGGTGCATTTCCTTGATGTTGCACGGCACATGGTGCTTCCTGTCATCACGCTTGGATCGCTCTTTCTTGCCCTATATTCGAGGCTCGCGCGCGCGACGATGATGGAAACGCTTGGTTCCGATTTTGTGCGCACGGCCAAAGCCAAAGGACTGTCGCCGAACCAAGTCGTCTATAAACATGCTCTGAAAAATTCACTGTCTCCCGTTATCACCCTCGCGGGTCTGCAATTTTCGGCGGTTATTTCCGGCGCTGTTTTGGTTGAAGCGGTGTTTAGTTGGCCGGGCCTTGGTACTTTGGCATTTCAATCCATCATTGCACGCGACACTCCAACAATTCTGGGCATTCTTTTCTTTTCAGCCTTGGTCGTGATCGTTGGCAACCTGTTGACGGACCTTGCGCTGCGCCTCGTTGATCCGCGTGTAGGAGGCAAAGGATGAGCCTGATCGATCCTGAAAACACTCTACCGCCAGCGCGCTCGCCTTTGTCTGAAGCTTGGGAAATGTTTCGTGGCAACACTGCTGCGATGCTCGCGCTTATCGTGCTAGCGCTCATAATGCTCTGCGCTATTTTCGGTCCTTGGGTTTATCCGACTGATCCATTTGACATGGTTTGGGCCCCTTTTTCACCACCCGGAGTCGATGGTTTCCTTTTGGGGACGGACTATTTGGGTCGCGATCTTTTGGCTGCCCTCATTCATGGGTCGCGTGTTTCTATCGTTATTGGTCTCGCAGCGGCGAGTGTTTCCATTTTGATTGGTGTCACGGTCGGAGCTTTGGCTGGGTTCTATAGAGGGTGGGTTGAAGAACTGTTAATGCGCATCACTGAATTCTTTCAGGTTTTACCGACTCTCCTTTTCTCGATGGTTATTGTCGCTTTATTCGGCGCTTCGCTTCCCATGATCACATTCGCCATCGGAGTTGTCAGTTGGACCGCAGTTGCGCGGATTACGCGTTCCGAATTTTTGCGTATTCGAGAGCTTGAGTACGTCATGGCATCGCGCGCGTCTGGTGCGACGAACAGCAAACTGATGTTCCGTGTCATCCTTCCTAACGCTTTGCCGCCCATTATCGTACAAGCGGCGCTCATGGTTGGATCAGCTATTCTTTTCGAAGCGGGCTTATCGTTTCTCGGCCTCACAGATCCCAATGTCGTAAGTTGGGGGCAAGTCATCGGCTCCAACCGCCAATATATTCTTGATGCGAGCTATACAGTCACTATTCCCGGCCTTGCGATTTTCGTTACAGTTTTGTGCATCTCTCTCGTTGGAGATGGCCTAAACGATGCGCTCAACCCCAAACTGAGGTCGCGCTAATGGCTTTGCTCAGCGTTAAGAATCTGCGGGTCGAGATTAAAACCCGCGCAGGGGTCGCGCCCGTAATTGATGATCTTTCGTTTGATCTTGAGGCCGGCGAAAGCCTGAGTTTCGTGGGCGAATCTGGATGTGGTAAATCCATGACCGCGCTCGCGTTGATGGGGCTTTTGCCTGAAGGGGTGGGAAGTATCGCTGCTGGATCCATCACATTTGATGGGGAAGAGTTGACCACAGCGTCTGAGGCGCGCTTGCGCGAAATTCGTGGCAACGACATTTCGATGATTTTCCAAGAGCCGATGACGTCGCTCAATCCGCTCTTCAATATTGGCGAGCAAATCGCAGAAGTCTTGCGTGCGCATCAAAACCTGTCGCGCAAAGCTGCGTGGAGCCAAGCGATTGAACTGCTTGATGCGGTGCGTATCCCCAACGCGAAGGCGCGCGTAAACGATTATCCGTTTCAAATGTCGGGCGGCCAACGTCAACGTGTGATGATTGCGATTGCGCTTGCTTGTCAGCCGAAAATACTGATTGCGGATGAACCGACAACAGCGCTCGATGTGACGGTACAGGCGCAGATTTTTGACCTTTTGCAGGATATGCAGCGTCAAACGGGCAGCTCTATCATTCTCATTACACATGACATGGGGGCCGTTGCTGAAATGGCCGAGCGCATGATCGTAATGTATGCGGGGCGCAAAGCAGAGCTTGGCCCAGTAGAGGATGTAATTGCACATCCGCGTCACCCATATACTGCGGGTCTTATTTCTTGTGTGCCTCATATTCTGTCCACTCTCACAGAAGAACGTGAAGAATTGGTTGAGGTGCCTGGTATTGTTCCTGCGCTTCAAGATTTTGGCAAAGATACCTGCCTTTTCGCGTCTCGCTGCCTGCAAGCACAAGCGCAATGTCTGCGTGCGCGGCCCCCAGAAATAGAGTTCGGACCAGAACATCAATCCGCCTGCTGGCGCGCGGAGGAGTTGTGAGATGAGCAGTGACATCCTTTTAAACGTTGAAGATCTGGTTGTACGCTTTGCGGTGAAACGTGGTCGCGGCTTTGGCAAGAACGCTTATCTGCACGCTGTCGATGACGTCAATTTCACAGTGAAGCGAGGTGAAACACTGGCGATTGTTGGTGAATCCGGTTCGGGAAAAACGACCGCAGCTCTCGCGGTTGCGCGCCTTGTGAACAGCTATAAAGGCAAGGTCGAACTCAACGGCACCGATCTTTTAACCCTTGGGGATGAAGACCTGCGCCAAGCGCGCGCTAAAGTGCAATTTATCTTCCAAGACCCTTACTCTTCTCTTAATCCGCGCTTGCGGGCAGGGGATATCGTTCGCGAACCGATGGAGAGCCTTGGCTCTATGACAGAAGTCGAAAAGGCCGAGCGCATCGATTTTTTGTTCGAAGCCGTGGGTCTGCGCCCTGAACAACAACGCCTTTTTCCACATCAGTTCTCAGGTGGTCAACGGCAACGCATCGGCATTGCGCGCGCACTGGCGACACAGCCTGATGTGATCATCTGTGACGAGCCTGTGTCTGCGCTCGACGTTGCGGTGCAAGCGCAAATCCTTAACCTGCTGCGCAAGCTGCAAAAGGATTTTGGCCTAACGTATTTGTTCATCAGCCATGACCTAGGCGTTGTGCAGCACATGTGCGATTCCATTGCGGTTATGTATATGGGCAAAATCGTCGAATATGGTCCGCGTCTTGATATATTCAATGCGCCGCAACACCCCTATACACGTGCGCTGCTGTCGGCGGTTCCATCTGTGGACAAAGCGCGTCGCGCGCAAACCAAACGCATTCTCATTCCAGGTGATCCGCCCGATCCTGTGAACCTGCCGGATGGCTGTCGCTTTGCAAATCGCTGCCCTGCTGCGCAGGATATTTGTCGACGCGACGAGCCAGAACTGAGCAATGGCGTCGCCTGCCATTTCCCGGGTGCCGAGCTTTAGCGTTTGGGTTTTTCGCTAATCCAGAGATTGATCACACCTTCTACAACGGCTGTTCCATCGCGCCGACGCGCGACCACTTTGATTGGCAAATCGCCCGGTTCCCAAGTGCTCGGATCGCTTACAGCCTCACAAATCAGATCTGTATCTGCCTTGGCAGGATAGCTCAGTTCCATCCCTTTAGGGATCCACCGCAAGTGTTTCGGGATCGTCGCCTCGGCCAGAAAACCCATCGCCATTTCCAACCCATTGGCCACGGCAATCACGTGCACCGTGCCAATGTGGTTTTGCACAGAGCGGCGTTTTTTGAGGAAAATCTCGCAGCGACCAGGCTCCAAGGTCTTCACCAAAGGGCGAATCGTGCTGAAGTAAGGGGCCTTGCGTGACGCATAAATCGAGAAAATCTGACGTCCAAACGGCAGTTTCAGTGTCTTTTCATAGCTGCGCAGGATGTATGGTTTGCTCATCTTTGGCCCTTTAGGTTACGTTTGCACAGATTAGGGCAAGCAAAGCGGCCCTGCATCCATGACGCAGCGAAAGGGTAACGATATGGCCGATAACAAGACAAAAACCACACCTGTTGACCCTTTGGACTTTATCAATTCAGTCGAACATCCAACCCGCAAGGCAGACGCGCTGGTTCTGTTGGACCTTTATAAGCGCATCACTGGCTATGAGCCGAAAATGTGGGGGCCCACGATCATTGGTTTCGGGCGTTACAGCTACACGTATGACAGCGGGCATTCTGGCGATTCACTTGCGTCGGGTTTTTCACCGCGCAAAGCCAGCCTGTCGATTTACATTGTTCCGGGCTATCAAGATTACGATCATATCCTTGCACGTCTTGGTAAATATAAGATCGGCAAATCTTGCTTGTATGTGAACAAACTTGCGGATGTTGATATGGCCGTCCTTGAAGAGCTGATCAAAACTGGTTTGAACGATCTCGACAAAATCTGGCCTGTGCATCCTGAATAGTGGCTCAAAACTGGACAATCGGCAGCTCCTATGAAAAAGCACTTTCAACAGGAGAGCGCCCTCATGACCACCACTCGTTTCGCCCCATCGCCCACAGGCTACATCCACGTTGGCAACCTGCGCACCGCGCTGTTCAACTACATGATCGCGGCCAAGAATGGCGGCACTTTCATTTTGCGTATCGACGACACCGATCCTGTGCGTTCCGAAGAGAAATATGTGGACGCGATCAAGCAGGACTTGGAGTGGCTTGGCCTCACGTGGGACAAGGTAGAGCGTCAGTCGGCCCGCATGGACCGCTACGCTGAAACCGCGGATAAATTGCGCGAGATGGGCCGCTTTTACGAGGCGTTTGAAACCCCGACAGAGCTGGATCTGAAGCGCAAGAAGCAGCTCAACATGGGCAAGCCACCTGTGTATGACCGTTCTGCATTGGCGCTGTCTGATGCTGAAAAAGACGCGATGCGTGCAGAGCGTGGTAATGGCGTGTGGCGTTACAAGCTGGATCACGAGCGGATCGAATGGGCGGATGGTATTGTCGGTGATATCTCCATCGATGCGGCATCTGTGTCTGACCCTGTGCTCATTCGCGGCGACGGTCAGGTGCTCTATACATTGGCATCCATCGTGGATGACACGGACATGGGCGTCACAAACGTTGTGCGTGGTTCTGACCATGTGACCAACACTGCAACCCAAATCCAGATGATCCGTGCGATTGGCGGCACTGTGCCTGATTTCGCACATCACTCGTTGCTGACAGGCCCGCAAGGTGAATCCCTGTCCAAGCGTCTGGGTACATTGGCTCTTCGCGATCTGCGTGAAGCGGGTGTGCAGCCTATGGCGTTGCTCTCGCTTTTGGCGCGTCTCGGCTCTTCGCAGCCTGTTGAGGTGCGCAGTTCCTTGGATGAATTGATCGACGGTTTTGACATTTCACAGTTCGGTTCCGCCCCGACGAAATTCGATGCCGATGATCTCTATCCATTGACTGCGCGTTATAACCACACACTGCCTTTGTCCGCTGTACAAGATCGTATCACCGCTCTCGGCGTTCCTGCGGATCAAGCAGAACGTTTCTGGGACGTGGCACGCGAGAATATCACCGTTCTGAGTGATCTCTCCGAGTGGTCAGACCTCGCGCAAAACGGCGCGGACCCGATTATTGAAGCAGGCGACGAAGATTTCATCGCACAAGCAATGAAGATGCTCCCTGATGGCCCTTATACAGACACGACTTGGGGCGAGTGGACGACTGCCGTGAAAGAGGCGACAGGTCGCAAAGGTAAAGGCCTGTTCATGCCGCTGCGAAAAGCCGTGACCGGACGTGAACGCGGGCCTGATATGGCCTCGCTCATGCCGCTTCTTCAAGTCATCAAAGCCAAAGGTTAAACACATGTCAGAGCAAGCTAAATTCCTGACAGGCTCGCTCTTTAAACATGTGTCGGTGATGTCGCTCACGGCCTCCGTCGGCCTTATGGCGATCTTCTTGGTCGATTTCGTCGATATGATCTTCATCTCGATGTTGGGCAAAGCAGAACTCGCCGCCGCTGTCGGTTATGCAGGCGCAATCTTATTCTTCACGACGTCCTTCGGCATTGGCATGTCCATCGCTGCGGGCGCTTTGGTTGCGCGTGCGCTCGGGGCAGGGGACGAAGAAGAGGCCAAGCGCAAAGCAACACACGCTTTGATCTATGGCTTCGTATTTGGTTCGATTTTTGCGGGCTTGGTGTGGCTCAACTTAGGGACCTTCGTCACACTTCTTGGTGCGAGTGGGGAAACCCATGTCCTCGCGGTTCACTACCTCCAAATCATCGTGCCTTCGCTTCCATTTCTTATGATCGGTATGGTTGGCGGTGCGATCTTGCGCGCACACGGCGATGCAAAACGCGCGATGATGGCGACGATCTATGGGGGGGCTGTCAACGCTGTGCTCGACCCGATCCTTATCTTTGGGCTTGATCTTGAACTCACGGGTGCAGCATTAGCTTCTGTTGCGGCGCGCCTTACGATTGCTGGCGTCTCGCTCTTACCAATCATCAAACATTACGGTGGCTTCGTGAAGCCTGACACGCGCGATCTGATGCTCGATCTGCGCCCCGTTTTCGCGCTGGCATTTCCTGCGATCCTTACGCAACTCGCAACGCCCATCGGCCAAGCTTATGTCACGCGCGCAATGGCAGAATATGGCGAAGCGGCGGTCGCGGGCATGGCTATCGTAGGCCGCCTGACCCCTATCGCATTCGGCGTCATCTTCGCGCTTTCGGGTGCTGTTGGTCCGATCATCGGGCAGAATTTCGGCGCAGGGCAGCATGATCGCGTGCGCGGCGGTTTCAAAGCGGGCATCACATTTGTCGGCATTTTCGTCGTCTTCATGACGATCTTGCTTTACTTCCTACGCGCGCCCATTGCCGACCTGTTCACTGCTGATGGCATCACACGCGAACTCGTCTATCTGTTCTGTGGCCCGCTTGCGCTGGTCTTCTTTTTCAACGGTCTCTTGTTTGTTGCGAACGCGAGCTTTAACAACCTTGGCCACCCTTATTACTCTACTTGGCTTAACTGGGGCCGTCACACGATTGGCACGATCCCCTTGGTGATCCTCGGCGCACTTTGGTTCGGCGCACCGGGTGTGTTGATTGGCCAAGCGATCGGTGGTGTGATCTTTGGATCGCTGTCAGTCGTGCTGGCATGGCGCGTGATGAACAAGGTCGAAAATGAAGCGACACGCGTTCCTGAGCCAGAACCTTTCGCGCGCGAAGCACGCCATTTGCACCAGACCAGCTGGAAGCGTTAACGCTCCTGTATCGTGCATTTCAGCGTTGTGAGTGCTTTGTCGACAAAATGGGTCTCTGCTGCGCTCAAGGCTTGATGCCTTGGATAAATTGGTGCGGATCGATCATCCAGAATGGGGGCATCCCAACCTCTGGTCGTGTCAAAAAAGCGCTGCGCGCCCGCTTGCCCGAACTCCGTCAGATACCCTTGCACGACGACATCCAAATAGCTGAGCAAAATCGGATGCGCGTTGCTCGCCGCTGCATGTTTGTCTGCGGGTATCTCGTAAATCACTGTGTTGTTGTGGCCCTCCAAAGCGACCCGATCATAAGCAAACTCGCGCTCGTCCAACGCGGCCCAATCCGCGTTAGGCACATCCGCGCTCAGCCCTTCAATCTCGCTCTGAGGATCGCGAATGGCGGTCAAAAACGCAACTTCGCGCAAAGCCGTATGGCGCCAAGCACGCGCCCAGCCTTTGACGCGCAAAGGCTGTACACTGGGATAATCATGCGTTGCGCGGTTCACCAGACTGCCGTAGCCGAAAAAACGTGGATGGCTCATTCTTGGCTCCTGAGAATTTGCGCGGGCCGCACTGTTAAAGGGCGCCAAGCAAAGGCCAATCCTGAGAGCATCGTCGCTAGAATACCGCCCAAAACAATCGTCAAAGCGTTGCTCCAGATCACTTCGTAGCTGGTCTCCATGATGAACGTGCTCACGGCCCAACCGCCCAATATGCCCGCGCCCAAAGCGACAGCACCTGCGCAACCACCCAAGATCGCAGCGCGTAGCGCAAAGCTCGTTAGGATAGATCGCCGTGTTGCGCCAAGAGTTCTGAGAATGGCGGCTTCGAAAGTGCGCGCTTGCTCGCCTGCGGCAGATGCGCCGATCAAAACCAAGAAGCCTGTCAAAAGCGTGGCAGCGGCACCGTAGCTGACTGCTGCTGCTAATCCCGCTAAGACGCTCGCAACCCGCTCGATTGCGTCACCTACCCTGATCGCCGTGATGTTGGGAAAGGTGGTGCTGAGATCGCGCAAGATACGGGCCTCTGATTCAGGTGTGGCATAGACAGTTGAGATGAAACTATGCGGTGCACCGGACAACGCGCTAGGGTTCATCGACATGATGAATCCGATGCCAGCGGTTGAAAAATCCACCTCGCGAAAGCTGGACACGGTCGCGGTGAAATCGCGGCCCAAAATGTTGACGGTCACTGTATCGCCGAGCGCGATGTTCATCTCTTCGGCTTCTTCAGCGGCGAAACTTACCAGCGGCGGTCCAGCGTAATCCGGCGCCCACCAAGTGCCATCCAGCAAGCGTGTGTTATCAGGCAGTTCCGTCGAGTAAGTGATCCCGCGATCGCCCTCGAGTACCCAATGATCGCCTGCAATTTCACTCGCAGGTTTGCCATTAATCTGCGTGATGATCCCACGCAGCATGGGTGCACTATCAATGCGGCTTACGGCAGGTTCGTTGTTGAGACGCTCCAAGTAGCTAGGCATTTGATCTTTTTGGATATCGACAAAGAAATAGGAAGGCGCAACACTCGGTAGATCGCGCGCAATTGCGCCGCGCAGGTTGCCATCAATTTGGCCAACTGCTGCCAAAACAGACAACCCCAGCCCAAGCGAAAGCACGACAGATACCGCTTCCTCGCGTGGTCCTGAAATGGATCCGAGCGCCCACCGCAGACTTGCGCGTCCTCTTGCCCAAGGGGCGATTTTGCGCGCAACAAAGCGGATCAAATGCGCGGCAAGTACCAGTAAAACCAGTGCACCCATAATGCCACCAGCCGTCCAGAGCGTTAGGAAGGTCGTCCCAGAGAACCAGCTCGCCAAAGCGAGTAATGCGGCGACAAGCGCTGCTGTTGCTATGATGTAGCGCACCGCGGGCAAGCGCGCACCGCTTTGTCCTGCATCACGAAACAAAGTCGCTGCGCGAATATTTTCTGTGCGTGAAAGTGGCCATGTGGTAAAGATAAGCGCTGTAAATACACCGTAGACCGCCGCCTCGAACAGGGGTTTTGGATAGATCGCGAAGGCCGCAGGAATTGGCAAGCGTTCGGTGATTAAAGGGGCAAGCGCGAGAGGGGCTGCCGCGCCCAAAGCCAGACCAATCGCGATACCAAGCAAGCTCAAAACGCCGATCTGAATAAAGTATGTTTGAAAGATAACCGCGCGCTCCGCGCCCAGCGTGCGCAGGGTTGCGATGACAGATGTCTTGCCTTTGAGATAACTGTTGACAGCGGCAGACACGCCAACACCACCCACAGCGAGACCCGAGAGCCCAACAAGTACCAAAAACGCGCCCAAACGGTCCACAAATTGCGCAACGCCGGGTGCGCCATTGCGGCCATCGCGCCAGCGTAAGCCACTTTGCGCAAAGGCTTCATCGGCCTCTTTGCTCAAAGCATCGAGATTGCTGTTCTCAGGTAATCTTAAACGGTATTTACTGGAGAACAACGTCCCCGACTCGAGCAGTCCTGATCCTTTTAGCGCATCACGCAAAACGATAATGCGCGGCCCCAGTCCAAAGCCACCGCCTGCGCCATCTGGTTCATCTACGAGAACCGCGGTTAGGCGAAACTCCTGCGTTCCAAGTTTGAAAACCCCTCCGATCTCAAGCCCGAGCCGATCCTTTAACACGCGTTCCATCACGGCCCCCGGCAGCACGCTTTGCTCCCCCAGTGCGAGCGCGATGGGCAAAGCTGGCTCTAACCCGACCTCGCCAATCAGCGGATAAAACGTATCCACCGCTTTCACTTGCGTCAGACCGCGCTCATCACCAACAACGGCCATGGAACGGAAATCGGCAACTTCTGAGACCTGCTCTGCGTTTTGCGCCATCCATGCGCGCTCTTGCTCGCTTGCAAAACGATAGGTTAACTCCAACTCAGCATCACCCCCCAAAAGCGCCGCACCTTCGCGCGCGAGCCCTGCTTCAATCGAGGCGCGCACGGTGCCTACGGCGGCAATCGCGGCGACACCAAGTGCGAGACAAGCAAGGAAGATGCGAAACCCTCTCAGCCCACCGCGCAGCTCACGGCGCGCAAATCTTGAGGCGAGTGCGATGCTCATGTTTGGCTCTCGTCAATGCGGTTTTCGCGTAGGCGAATTACACTGTCACAACGGCTCGCCAATGCGTTTGAGTGCGTGACCAAGACAAGCGTTGCACCGTCGCGGGCTTGGAGCTCGAACAGTAGCTCCATGATCGCATTGCCGTTCGTCTCATCAAGATTGCCCGTTGGCTCGTCCGCGAGCAAAATCTGAGGCCGCACCACCATCGCACGCGCGAGCGCGACGCGTTGTTGCTCGCCACCCGACATCTGGCTGGGATAATGCGAAATGCGATGTGAGAGGCCGACTGTTTCCAGCTCTACCTCAGCCTTGGCAAAGGCGTCTTTGTCGCCTGCAAGTTCCAAAGGCGTTGCGACGTTTTCCAAAGCGGTCATCGTTGGGATCAAGTGAAACGATTGGAACACAATCCCCATCGAGGCGCGCCTGAAACGGGCCAATGCGTCCTCGTTCATCGCTGTTAAATCTTGTCCCAAGGCGGTGATCGTTCCACCGCTCAAGCGCTCCAACCCGCCCATCAACATGAGCAACGAGGACTTGCCAGAACCCGAAGGTCCGACTAGCGCCAAAGAGCGTCCCTTTTCTACATCAAGAGAAATACCATGCAAAATATCGACGCGTCCGGCATTGCCATCAAGCGAAAGAGTTGCATCTTTAAGGGAGAGAATGGCGGTCATATCGGGCGGCCTGCAATTAGGAGTTATGCTTTGGGATATGGGTTCGCACAGGCTGTGAGCAAGGTGATTGCTTCAATTACGCTCATTTTTGTCTTGATCTTTGGTCAAGCGAGCGCTGCGCGAGCGGAGCCTGTGACGATTGTGGC
>Ga0206128_1002824_pt1 | contig 15164 bp, 13 predicted proteins | sample Helgoland_Spring_7_FD_148601 | JGI IMG/M metagenome (GOLD analysis project Ga0206128, IMG submission 148601) | Pelagic subsurface seawater microbial communities from Kabeltonne, Helgoland, North Sea - Helgoland_Spring_Bloom_20160426_1 | ecosystem: Environmental > Aquatic > Marine > Epipelagic ... | reverse complement strand
GGTGTGTTTGATTTTTAGCATCGCCAAATTGAGTTCAATGGTAGTTTCACTCGAAGTGTCTTTGGCAAATTCACTGTTGAGAATATCCCCAATCAGCGCCCCGCTTTTTTTTAGGAGGGTTTGTTGTTTGGTGTGGTCTTTTTGTAGGGCAAGCGCTTTGGCTGTTTTGCTAAACTCGCGCACTTTGGCAAAGGTTTCTACAATGTGAAGGGTGGCCTGTGTGGCTTGTTTCGATTTTAGAATAGTGGCCAACATATAGAGTCCTTTTTCGGTAAAGGCCTTGGGCGGGGTTCTTCTTTTGGTGGCATTTGCGGTGGAATTTTTCCACCGCAAACCCGATAACTCTTTGGAATTCAATTCGATAACATAGCCTTTTAAAAACTTTTCGGGATGGGTTTTTACGGCTCGGTTCACCTCACGTGTGGGCACGCCATATAGCTCTGCCACATGATGGTCGAGCACTACCTGCTTGCGCCGTACCTGTACGATTTTGGTGCTAATAGCTTCCTGAGCCAAAGTGAATTTTCGTTTAGCAGCCATGGGAAATGCGTTTGTTTTTGATTAGAATTCTTGCATACACTTTTTTGCCGTTTATATAAGGATATCCAAAATTAAATTCATCTATTTTTGTTGTGGTCATTCTTCCAATGAGTTCAAACTGCTCAGGATTGTATTTATCCAAAAAGGTAATAGGGACGCCCATCACCCCGGCATAGTCCACAGGGATTTCTTTAGTTTTATCTACATTAATAGCATCGTAATTATCGTATTTGGGGTAGTCTTTTGGGATGTAGGATTTGTATAAAATCAGGTCTTCGTGTCGTTTGGCAATATCCAAGTTGGTGAACCAACATATATTTCCAAAACTTCTCCACTTTTGTCCGTTTTTATCTTTCCAAAATCGAGTTTCTCTTTGCTCATAATTTTCAGGGACTTTGAAAGCCATATCACCATATTTGTAACCTAACCAAATTCTATCTTCTTTTATATGAGGAAATATTTGTTTATAAGTAATAGCATTATGGTTTCCCACAATCACAAACTTTTTGTCGTATTGGATCAATTGTGCCACATATTCTCTAAAGAGTGAGAAGGGCGGGTTGGATACTACGATGTCGGCTTGTTTTAGAAGTGCTATGCTCTCGGCACTTCTAAAATCGCCATCGCCTTTAAGGAATTGCACACCAATTTCTTCAATGTCTGGTGTTTTGTTGTTGTTTTTGTCACCATAGTATTCCAAATAAATCGCCCGTTCGCTATCGTGTTGGCTAAACAAATCTCGATTTTGGTTTTGGTAGCAAGTAGTAATGAGTTTTTTAACCCTAAATCTTCAAAATTATAGGAGAAGTAATGAAAGAAATTACTCATTCTAGGATCATCACAATTGCAGTACACGACCTTATTTTTAAAGTGTGCTTTGTAATGTTTGAGTTCGTTTTCTATATCGGAAAGTTGGGTATAGAATTCGTCTTTTTTGGCATTTTTGGCTTGGTGCAGGTTTTTGTTTTGGGCAATTTTGGGCATGGATAAGTCTGTTGGGCCCCTATTGTGTTATAGTAATCCAAGACCTTACTTATCGGGCTTATTGGTTCGTGTAGTTTTAGATTTGGGCTCTAAGACTGTGTTAAATGTAATAAAAATAGTTGGATTATTTCCCAGGAAAGTTGCAATCTCCTAGTATAGGGAGGTATTTGCGGTGGAAAATTTCCACCGCAAAAGGGGTATCGTGTTGATTTTTAGGGTGTTATTTAGGTAAAAGGGTGCCAATGAAAGCTATTTTGACAATACCATATATTACTTAGAAGAGACCAAGTACGGGAAATAGGTGATTATAAATACAATCAAAAATGTAAAGGCAGCAAAAGCCACAGCACCCGCAGAGACATCTTTAATAAAGCCTATTTTGGGATGATTTTCTTCATGAACAAAATCGGCAATTTTTTCGACAGCAGTATTTAGCCCTTCAATACTCAACACTAATCCCATGGTTATGGTTTGATTGATCCAATCTTGTTTTGAAATTTCTAAAATAAAACCTAATAAAATGGTTAATGAAAAAATGAAGCTTTGTGTCATAATACTATGCTCCGTTTTAATCAAAAGATATACTCCTTTAAAGGCATATTTTACACCATATAGTCTTCCTTTTAAAAATAATTTCATTAGCGTCAATTTTTGTTGGTATTACTATTTACTAGTCTTTTGTAAAATTAGTGATTTCAAAATAAAAATGTTCCACCCAATAAAAAAAAATAAATGTATTTATTTGGAACTTAGATTGAAGCTGTAAGGATTACTGTTCTTTAACGACTGTATAGTTAAATCAATTTAATACTTGATTAACGTCAAATAAAATACTTCAATACATGACTAGATATAGATCTATTCTTATAGTTTTACTGTTCTCTATTTCATTACAAGCTCAAGACAGTTCTTTATTTTTTTCATTAACGGATCAATTTCTCAAAACACATGTCAAAAACGGCGCTGTCGATTATGAAACTATTTATGCAGAGCCAACGGCGTTAAATGATATTCTCCATCTCGCATCGACTTTATCTATCTCCAAAGACAATAAAAGTTACAAAGCCTTTTGGATTAATGCCTATAACCTAGCAGTAATCAAAGGGATTATAGATAATTATCCCCTAAAATCGCTACAAGGCAACCAAAGATGTTACAAGTCTTAACCTTCCAAACGAAGTGGAGACCAATAAGCAGTTTATCAAACTTATTTATAACCACCAAAACTTAGATTATTATTATTTCTATATACAAGGGTTTAAAAGTGTTTTTAATGGGCAATTTGTGACTGCCAATAACACTGCTAAAAACAATTTTTTTATCGCTTGGAACGATTTTTTATATTATAAGAGAGTGGGAGCCAGAGGCAACTGGGCAAACCGTTTGCGTTTAGGGTTGTCCACCAACAACGAGAGTCCATTTGCACCATTTTCACTAGACAATAACATTAATCTTAGAGGCATTGGAAATGCAGTAGATAGAGGTGCTGGCAGTATTGTGTTTAATACGGAGTACCGCTATACATTAGTTGATAAAAAAATATTGCACTTCAAAGCAACGGTTTTATTGATGTAGGCTCTTGGCGTACGCCAGGTAAAAGCCTTAGAACATTTGCCGATTCTGAAAATATTCAAGTGTATTCTGGAGTAGGTTTTCGTTTGATCCATAAAAAAATAGCGAATTTCAATTTCCGTATCGACTATGGCTATGGCCTCACCAAAAATGCAAACCGAGGGTTTGTGTTTGGGATTGGGCAATATTTTTAGACATGCGGTTTTTCTACCTGACTAGGTATATCTTTATTGTTTATGTAATAAAAAATTAGCTTCGCCCAAAAAGGCTATCCATGATCGTGCGAATTCCTTTAAATCCAAAGTATATCGCTGCACCACAGATTAAAATACCTAAAATCACTAAAGGAATATATAGTGGTTTGTCAGGGTTTGTTAGTCCTACATGCAAAATGAAAGGCCCTAAAAACGCCAAAAACAGAGTAATCCCCATTTTTTTTAGTCCTTCAACTAAAAGGTCTTTATTGGTTCTTGGTGTGTTCATTGGAATAGTGTTTTAGTGCGGTTCGTACATTTTTATGTGTCTCTAAAAGCTGTTGGGCTTCAGTTTTAGAAATTTGTAATTGATCCATGAGCATATTTACACCACGTGCTACTAATTTGTCATTACTAAGCTGCATGTCCACCATTTTATTTCCTTTTATCCGACCGAGCTGTATCATGCTTGCTGTGGTAATCATATTCAATACTAATTTTTGGGCGGTACCAGCTTTCATCCGCGAACTGCCAGTGACTACCTCAGGTCCTACCACTACTTCAATTGGATAATCCGCTACTTGAGCAAGCGGGCTACCTAAATTACACGTTATACATCCCGTACTAATATGATGCTGCTGACAAGATTTTAGAGCCGCAATAACATAAGGCGTAGTTCCTGAAGCTGCAATGCCAACCACAATGTCGTTAGACGTTATTGCGTTGGCTTGTAAATCTTTCCAGCCTTGTTGGGTGTCATCTTCTGCAAATTCAACTGCATTTCGAATCGCAGTATCTCCGCCTGCAATCAGACCTACAACCATACTAGCTGGTACGCCAAATGTAGGTGGACATTCAGAAGCATCCAAAATGCCTAAACGTCCACTTGTACCTGCTCCCAAATAAAATAAACGTCCCCCGTTTTGAAGGCATTTTACAGTCTGTGTCACAAGAGTTTCAATTTTTGGAAGTGCTTTTTCGACCGCTACTGGAACACTTTGATCCTCCTTGTTAATGACCGATAATAGGGCTTTAATGGATTTTGTTTCCAGCTGATTATAATGCGAATCTTGTTCGGTAGTTTTTGTAAAACTCATACACAAAAATAGAATTTTTGAATCACTCTTATACTATTCTAAAACTAAACTCGAACTATAGGTTTCAGAAAGTCTAAAATATCCCAACGGATAATGGTCTGGATTGGTCATATTATGGAGATTACCGCGTACTGTTGATGGTGTAGTGCTAAAAGGGTTGCCGCCGTCTTCGGTCTGCTCAATCAAAATGGTCATAAAATTAAAATGCCGTTCGTCAATCCCCATGATTTTAATAAACGCTTCATCTCCTGCTTTTAAATTGTCATAGAAAAATGAAAACGTAAAGAGATTGCCTTGGTAAAATTCATCTTTTGTCGCCAAATATTGTTGCATTCCAAAGTCAAGTAGGTAGAAGTCATCACGTTCAGCACTATCCGTATAAGACACAATAACTTCAATTTCATCGCCTTCAAAGAGTGTACCATCGCCTTGTTCTAGGTTGTCAATTGGAACGGTATGCATCAGTTGTTCCACAGAAGATTCGTAAGTTTCGTTAGCATACACTATTCGTAATTTATAGTCAGTATCAAAACTTGGAGTGAAATCTAGCCTGAAATCATTTTCTAGCACGTCATCAAAGATAAAATCGAATGTTTGATTATTGCTAAGGTCTAGTAATTGAACGGTAGCATCAGAAATAATGGTGTTTTCTTCTTGATAAAAACCGCCAGTCAAACTCAACTTTACGACTTGGGTTATTGGTTCATTGGGCGTCATTTCGAGCAAAGCTTCTATACTCAAACGTGGAGTGTCTGTTGGCAAATCGAGTTGCACCACTTCTTCGCAACCAGCGGTAATAAATCCAAGACAGATGAGTAAAATTAATTTTTTCATAGTTCTAAAATTTAAAATTATAAGACACAGCACCTACAGCACCAAATAGTGATAATTTGATCGCTTCGTTCTGTCCCGTTTCTTGATTTTCTCTGAAATTTAACGACTGTGTGTTTTTTCGGTTATAAAGGTTATAAATACTAAAAACCCATTCGCCTTGCCATCGTTTATCTTTTTTGGATTTAGGGGTGTACGTTCCCGAAATGTCAAAACGGTGATAGGCGTCTAAACGACTCGAATTTCGAGCTTCAAAGGTGGGTACAACCAAACCATTGAACGAATATTGTCCGTTGGGATAAGTGGTGGGTTGTCCTGTCTGGAAAATGAAATTAGCATTTAACATCCATTTTTCAGTTAGATCATAATTGGATGTAATGGAAATATCGTGTGTTTTGTCGTAGGGCGTGTTGTACCAATTTCCATTATTGATTCCAGGTTCTGAAGGATGTTGTCCTTTGGTTTGTTGTTCAGATTTCGATAGGGTATAAGCCAGCCATCCTGTAAATCGACCTTTGTTTTTTCGAAAAAGAACTTCCATTCCATACGCTCTAGAGCGCCCGTTAAGTAATACTTGTTCAATGGCATTGTTGGCAATTAAATTAGCGCCATCAATATAGTCAATGCGGTTTTTAATGTTTTTATAAAAACTTTCAACCTCCAAAGAATAGATGTCATAATTTTTAAAATAGCCAATCGCCACTTGATCAAGAAGCTGAGGTTTAATAAATTTTCCACTTGGTGTCCATACATCTAAAGGTGCTGGCGAAGTTGTGTTTGAAAGTAAGTGCAGATATTGTGTCATTCGGTTATAACTCGCTTTAAAGGACGTATCGTCGTTTAATTGGTAGGCTATCGCCAAGCGTGGCTCGAGATTTAAAAAGGATTTGATCACTTTTCCGTGTCCATCACTTCGAGTCCCAATAGGATTTATTTTCTCGTACATTTGCAGATCACTGTTATACGCTACTGCTTTATTGTTTTCATATATATTGAGTTCTTTTTGTCCTAGACGTAAAAACGAGCTCAAACGTGCACCATAGCTAAGTGCCAAACGTTCAGTCAACTGCTGATTTACATCGACGTAAATAGCATTTTCAAATGCAAATTTATTAATAAGCTCATCGCTGTTTATTCCAGAATTTGGCCCATTGGGGCTGATTACCCCTGGATTAAATCGGTAGTAGGTACTATGAAATCCATATTCGAGTTTGTAGCGGTCATTAATATATTGTTTAAAATCATATTTAATATTCATGTTTTGAATCCCTGAATTCCATTCAAACCCTACAAAGTTTAAATTTAAACCATAATAGTAGTCGGAATAAATAAGCGATAAATTAGAAAATAATTGATCTGTAAATAAATGATTCCAACGAAAGTTAACCACAGTGTTGCCATAAGTATTTTCAAAACTATCAGAAATATTAAAGACGTCTCTGCCAAAATATCCTGAGAGGTATATGCTATTTTTTTTGTTGAGGTTATAGCTTAATTTAGTATTTAGATCATAGAAATAAGCAACGTTATCAAGGTCAAACAGCGGTAAAAACAAATGCGCATAAGTGGCACGACCGCCTAAAAGAAACGAGCCTGTTCCTTTTTTTAGTGGCCCCTCAAGCAATAAACGGCTGGCAACTAAGCCTAATCCTCCGTTGGCATGGAATTCATTTTTGTTTCCGTCTTTTTGATAAATATCTAAAACTGAGGCTACGCGACCGCCATATTTGGCAGGAATACCCCCTTTATAGAGTTTTAAGTTTTTGATCGCATCAGGATTAAATACAGAAAAGAACCCGAATAAATGAGAGGAGTTGAAAATGGTTGCTTCGTCCAATAGTATTAAATTCTGATCTGTTGCACCACCACGAACATTAAAGCCTGCAGCACCCTCACCGCCACTTGATACACCGGGTAATAGCGTAATGGCTTTAATCACATCGGCTTCGCCAAACACTACAGGAATTTGTTTGACAGTCGAAGCATTCAATGAATTGACACTCATTTGAGGGGTTTTGATGTCTAGTCGTTCACTATTCGTTTCAATCACAACTTCGTCCAAAGTTTCTTGTGCTTCAACAAGTGTGAAGTCTTGTGAAATATTCCGATCTAAAGTAATGATTTGTTGTATAGTGCTGTATCCTATGTTGCTAACAGAAACTTCATAAACACCTTCATCTAGTGTGATGGAGTAGAAGCCATATTCATTTGAAATGGTTCCCGTGTTGAGCTCAAAAATAATAATATTTGATCCAATCAAAGTTTCTTGCCCTTCAGCTTCAAAAATGGTGCCGCTAAGCGTAAATTTTTCTTGTGAGTATCCTAAAAAACTCAATCCTGTAAACAGGAAAATTAATAAGCGTGTCATTGGTTAACGATTAGTATACAAAATTAAACGAAAAAGCACCTCAAAAAGGTGCTTTTAACAAAATATTCTGATAGAATTTTAGCTTAGAATTCTATTGAGTGTAGAGCTAGGACGCATTGCTTTGTTTGTTTTTTCGGCATTTGGCAGAAAATAACCCCCAGTTTCGATTGCTTGCCCTTGAACGTCAATTAATTCTTGAACAATAGTATCTTTATTTTCTGAAAGCGAATTCGCAATACTTTCAAATTCAGTTTTCAGTTCAGTATCCTTGTTTTGAGCCGCTAAAGCTTCAGCCCAATACAATGTGAGATAAAAATGACTTCCTCTGTTGTCTAATTCATTCACACGTCTTGACGGTGATTTCTTTTCATCTAAGAACTTTTCAGTGGCAGCATCCAAAGCCTCTCCAAGTACAGCTGCTTTTGGATTAGAATTTACTTTACTGAAATGTTCTAAAGCTACTGCCAATGCTAAAAACTCTCCTAATGAATCCCAACGCAAGTGGTTTTCGTGATTAAATTGTTCGACGTGTTTTGGAGCCGAACCACCAGCACCCGTTTCAAACAATCCTCCACCATTCATTAATGGTACAATCGAGAGCATTTTGGCACTCGTTCCAACTTCTAGAATCGGAAATAAATCTGTCAAATAATCTCTTAAAACATTACCTGAAACTGAAATCGTATCAAGGCCATCTTTTAATCGCGACAGTGTATAATGCGTCGCTTCAATTGGGTCTAAAATCTGAAGATCCAGTCCGTTTGTGTCATGGTCTTTTAGGTAAGTGTGTACTTTTTTGATTAACTCTGCGTCGTGCGCACGTTGTGCATCTAACCAAAATACAGATGGTGTTTGAGATGCTTTGGCACGTGTAACGGCTAATTTAACCCAGTCTTGGATTGGCGCATCTTTCACTTGACACATGCGCCAGATATCCCCAGTTTGTACTGAATGTGAAATTAAAACAGTACCGTCAGCATCGATCACTTCAACTTGTCCATCCGATTGGATTTCAAAGGTTTTATCATGCGATCCATATTCTTCTGCTTTTTGAGCCATTAATCCTACATTAGGAACGGTTCCCATGGTGGTTGGGTCAAATGCTCCATGTTTTTTACAAAAATCAATGGTGGCGGTATAAATCCCAGCATAACTGCTGTCAGGAATTACAGCTTTGGTGTCTTGCGCTTTTCCTTCTGCATTCCACATCTGTCCAGATGTTCGAATCATAGCAGGCATAGAGGCATCGATAATAACATGGCTTGGAACGTGTAAATTAGTGATGCCTTTGTCCGAATTTACCATCGCTAAGTCAGGACCATTTTTTAGTGCTGTATCAAAATCAGCTTCAATTTCTTGACGCTTATCAGCAGGTAATGCGGCTACTTTTTCTAAAATATTTCCATATCCATTGTTAGCGTTCACGCCAATTTCGTCGAAAGTCGCTTGGTGTTTTTTAAAGACATCAGCAAAAAAGAGTTTAACCGCATGTCCAAAAATTATAGGATCGCTAACTTTCATCATCGTTGCTTTCATATGCAAAGAAAATAACACGCCTTGTGCTTTAGCGCTAGCTATTTCAGCTGATAAAAAGGCCTTTAATTTTTGTACACTCATTACAGTGGCATCAATGATTTCGCCTTCTAAAAGTGCAATATTTGATTTTAAAATAGATTTTTCAGCCTTGGCATTGGTATGGACAACAGTCACTTCAGTGGCATCCGCAACAGTTATAGATTTCTCATTGTGCGCAAAATCTCCAGCTGTCATTGTAGCTACATGGGTTTTTGAGTCTGCCGTCCAAGGGCCCATACTGTGTGGGTTTTTCTTGGCATAGTTTTTTACAGCTTTTGGTGCACGACGATCCGAGTTTCCTTCTCTCAAAACAGGGTTAACGGCACTACCTTTTATTTTGTCGTAACGAGATTTTATGGCTTTTTCATCCTCATTTTGTGGAGTATCAGGGTAGCTAGGTATCCCAAATCCTTTAGATTGCAGCTCGCTAATTGCTGCTTTAAGTTGAGGTATAGAAGCACTAATATTTGGAAGCTTAATAATATTTGCTTCTGGTTTAGTTACAAGTTTGCCAAGTTCTGCAAGGGCATCTTCAACCTGTTGGTCATCTTGTAAAAACCCTGAAAATGTAGAAAGAATTCGAGCCGCTAAAGAAATGTCTTTGGTTTCTATTCCAATTCCTGAACTTTTTACAAAAGATTTAACGATTGGAAGGAATGACCGTGTTGCTAGTCCAGGGGCCTCGTCTGTGATAGTATAAATGATGTTTGCCATATTGGGCGAATAAGGTTTAATTTTTCTTCAAAAAAATAGCTTTTGCTTTACATAAATTAAGGCGTGCAAATATATGAATTTTGAATGATTTTATGAGGTAATTTTATTCTAAAAATAATTGAATAATTGAATCGTAAATTTCTAGAAATTTAGATGAGAATTACTCATAAAAATAGGGCAAAAAAAAAGCTCTAAATAATTAGAGCTTTTTGCTGTGTTTGAATTGAAAATCGGGCTAACGTCTTCTTTCTTTAATTCTGGCTTTTTTACCAGTAAGTTCTCTGAAGTAAAAGATACGAGCTCTTCTTACTTTACCACGTTTGTTGACTTCAATTTTTTGTAAGGCTGGTAAGTTTACAGGAAAAATACGTTCAACACCAATGGTGCCCGACATTTTTCTGATTGTAAATGTTTCAGAACTTCCTGAGCCTCTTCTTTGAAGAACAACGCCTCGGAAAAACTGTGTACGTACTTTTTCACCTTCTCTAATTTCGTAATAAACAGTGATGGTATCACCAGCTGCAAATTCTGGAAAGTCTTTTTTTGTTACAAATTCGTCTTGTACAAATTTAATTAAGGATTCCATGTTTATGGTTTTTATAAGTGTATTCGAAACAACATTCACGATTATCGCCAGAGGTTAACTCGAAATTGGCTGCAAATATAAGTAAAAAGTGAATTATAGAAAGTGAATTGTAGCTTTTTTTTAAATCAAAAGCACAATTAATCGTCCAATAAATCCGGTCGACGCTTCTTGGTACGTTCAAGAGCTTGTTCTTCCCGCCATTTTTCTATTTTTGGAAAATTACCACTCACCAAAAGTTCTGGCACCTTCCATCCCTTATAATCTCTTGGTTTTGTATAAATAGGAGGCGCTAATAATCCATCTTGAAACGAATCGGTTAGGGCTGAAGTTTCATTGCCTAAAACACCAGGAATGAGGCGGATTATCGTATCACATAATACAGCAGCACCTAGCTCTCCACCTGAAAGTACATAATCTCCTATAGAAATTTCTTTGGTGATGAACATATCACGTACCCGTTGATCAACCCCTTTGTAATGTCCACACAACACAATTAAATTTCCTTTCATAGATAATTGATTCGCAATACCTTGGTTGAGTTTTTCACCATCAGGGGTCATATAAATGATTTCATCATAATCGCGTTCCGATTTTAATTTAGAAATACATTTATCGATAGGTTCAATCATCATAACCATTCCTGCGCCACCGCCAAACTGCGTGTCGTCAATCGATTTGTATCTATCGGAAGTGTAGTCCCGTAAATTATGAAAATGAACGCTTACCAAGTTTGCTTCAATGGCGCGCTTTAATATGGACGCCTCAAATGGACTTTTGAGTAATTCTGGTAAAACCGTAATGATGTCTATGCGCATCTGCTAAATTTAAAGCGCTAAGATAACGAATTCCAAAAACCTAATAGTATGTGAAGCGCCTAACTTTGGCTATGTATTTTGCCAATCGAATCACTTGATGGCTATACCCAAACTCATTATCATACCATACATATAGGATTATGTTTTTTCCATTTGACCCCACAATAGTAGCTTTGCTATCATATATAGCAGGAGCAGCACAGCCCACAATGTCACTTGAAACAAGCTCGTCATTAAATTCATATTTGATTTGTTCAACGAGATCACCAGATAAAGCCGCTGTTTTTATGAGGGAATTTATTTTTTTTAATGTCGTTTGTTTTGTGATTTCAAGATTTAGAATAGCTAGACTCCCATTTGGTACAGGTACCCGAATAGCGTTCGAAGTGAGTTTGTTTTCCAAAGCGGGTAGTGCTTTGCTTACGGCCTTGCCAGCGCCAGTTTCAGTAATCACCATATTTAGTGCTGCAGCGCGTCCTCTTCGATACTTGGAATGCATATTATCAACTAAATTTTGATCGTTTGTGTATGCATGAATAGTTTCGAGATGGCCATGAACGATGCCTAAAGTCTCTTCAACAACTTTCAAAACCGGCGTGATAGCATTAGTAGTACAAGAAGCGGCAGAAAAAATTCTAACTTTTTCTGGGGAGTGCTCTTAATGGTTAACACCATGTACAATATTTGGAATGCCTTTTCCAGGAGCGGTTAACAATACTTTTGCAGCACCTTTTGAGTCTAAATGTCGATTTAGTGCTTTTTGATCCCTAAAAGCTCCCGTATTATCAATAATTAATGCTTGGTTTATGCCATAGATCGTGTAATCAATATCTTCTGGTTTTGTAGCAGATATAATGTAAACGGTCATTCCGTTAATAATTAAAGCTTGTAATTTTGTATCCACTCGAACGGTTCCATTAAAATCACCATGAACAGAGTCGCTTCGAAGTAATGCTGCTCTTTTCTCTAAACTACTTTGAGATATTTTATCTCGTGTTACAATGGCACGTAGTCGTAATTGGCTTCCGCCCCCAGATTTTCCCATGAGTTCTCGTGCTACCAATCGACCAATTCGACCAAAGCCGTAAAGCACCACATCTTTGGGTTTTAGTTTGGGTTAGTGTTTTGCTGCCTTTAACTTTTTAGATAAAAAGACAGCAGTATTGTGATTGGAGACCTCCTCTTTATGAAATTCGAAAGTTAATTTACCAATGTCTAATTTTGAAGCAGGGAGATTTAAGACTTTAATCGCTCGTGCCATTTCAACAGAATCAAAAATAGAAATAGGTTTATGGACAAATTCGCCTGGATAATCGTGAAGTTTAAGAATTTCACTAACATTTTGATCCAATAATGGATTTCTAAATAAGACTAATTCAATGGCGCTATCATGCCATAAATCACTCACAATTTTAATAAATTCAACTGCTACTTTTCTGCGGTCAGACTGAAATGCAATTTCGGATTCGTAGGTAGGTTTTGAGGCCATGTAATATAGGATTTAAACGTTTTTGCAAAAATAGAGAATTTCAAAAGTTTTCGTAACTTTTTAGAATAAAAAAAAATCTAGTACTCAGGACATGAATACTAGACTTTAAAACTATAAAAAACAGTATTTTATCTAAATCTATAGACCACTTTTTCGCCGTTGTTTTTAACCAAAGCTAGTCTTAGAACATTGTTGGAGTATTTTTCTAGCGCTCGCTGGGCATCATTGATAGAATTTATTTTGATATCATTGATTGCGGTGACTATACTGCCTTCTGAAATACCATCCATCTCCCAATCTTTACGGTGCATTTCTGAAAGTTCAGAAAGCTTTAAGCCATGCTTTATATTTAAATCTTTTAAATCGTCTTTTGTAGGTTCTTGCAAAATTCCAATTATAGGGATGTTGATTGTTGTACGTTTTTCTAAGATGACCTTTAAATTTTTTTTATGGCCCTTTCTTAAAACTTCGACATCAACTTGATCGTTTGGTCTTTTGGTATTTAAAAAGCCTTTTAAATCAGAGAATTTAGAAATTGAAATCCCATCAATACGTTGAATAATATCGCCCTTTTTTAGTCCTGCTTTTTCAGCACCTGTTCCTTTTTGAATTTCTGTTATAAAAAATCCTTCGGTTTGGTCAACACCATATGTTTTAGCATTTTTACTGTTTAATTCACCACCTATAACTCCTAAAATTCCGTTTTGTACATTTCCATATTCCATTAAATCCTCAACAACTTTACGAGCAATATTACTAGGCACTGCAAAGGAGTAACCTATATAAGACCCTGTTTGTGATGAAATCGCAGTATTGATGCCAATTAATTCACCATTAATATTCACTAATGCCCCACCAGAATTTCCTGGATTTACCGCAGCATCTGTTTGGATAAAAGATTGTGTGTTTTGTCCTGATAAATCTCGTGATTTGGCACTAATAATGCCTGCCGTCACGGTAGAATTTAAATTAAAAGGATTTCCAACCGCCAGTACCCATTCACCTATACGCGCGGAATTACTATCACCAAATGTGGTATAATCTAAGGTTTCATTGGTCTCAATTTTTAATAATGCAATATCTGTATTGGGGTCTGTACCAATGAGTTCAGCATCAAATGTTTTGTTGGCATTAGTTGTGATTTCAATAGATTGTGCACCGTCTATAACATGGTTATTTGTAATGATATAACCATCAGGCGAAATTATGACACCAGAACCTGTTCCGATGTGTTCGCGTTGTTGCGATCTTCCAAAAAATAAATCTTCAAAACTCGTATAACTTTTACTTAGTGTTGTGTTTTTAACATGCACCACAGCGTGGACTGTTTTTTCAGCAGCTGTCGTGAAATCAACATTAGTTCCACCTCCTAAGGAAGGGGTGTAACTTACAGGAAAAAGTGTAGTATTAGACTTATTTTCAATTGTTTGAGGAACTGAAGTGTTTTCAAAAAAGTGTTTGTATGCGGTAAGCGTTAGGGCACCACCCAATACAGAAACGCATACAAGTTTGAGTATTTTTCTCATAGTTTTAGTGTTAATGTTTTACTTTAAACTTTAAAATTAATTTTTTATTGAATTCAAAATTCAATTTTAACGCTGATTTAACACCTCAACATACAGTTTAATATTCTTATATTTGTTCTATATATGAAGCAATTATTTTATAAATACCAAGGGACTGGGAATGATTTTGTGATGATCGATAATCGATCGGGCGTTTTTGATAAAAGCAATACGCCTTTGATTGCACATTTCTGTAATCGCCGTACTGGAGTCGGCGCAGATGGTTTGATTCTTTTAGAATCTGAACCTGGATATGATTTTAAAATGGTATATTTTAATGCCGATGGTAATGAAAGTACCATGTGTGGTAACGGAGGTCGCTGTATTGTCGCTTTTGCAAAATTTTTAGAACTTATAGACAATAAGGCTTCGTTTCTAGCCATTGATGGCCCACATTTAGCACGTATCGATCAGGGCTATGTTGAGTTGAAAATGCAAGACGTTTTAACCCTCACCTCCACAGATCACTATCACGTATTGGATACAGGTTCTCCTCATTATGTGGCGCTTAAGCCGGGATTAGAGACTATTGACATGAATATAGAGGGTGCTAAAATTCGTTACAGTAAGCCCTTTAATAATAGCGGTATTAATGTGAATTTTGCAGAAAAAATCGATGCTACAACCTTTGCTATACGAACCTATGAACGGGGCGTCGAAGCAGAAACCTTGTCTTGTGGCACAGGCGCAACAGCCGTTGCTATTGCCATGTTTCATTCTAATCAAACGGCATCAAAATCTATTAATTTAAATACTCAAGGGGGACGGTTACAAGTTCGATTTGAACCTCTTTCATCATCGTATACTGAGGTGTGGTTGTGCGGACCAACTCAA
>Ga0206128_1002806_pt1 | contig 15222 bp, 5 predicted proteins | sample Helgoland_Spring_7_FD_148601 | JGI IMG/M metagenome (GOLD analysis project Ga0206128, IMG submission 148601) | Pelagic subsurface seawater microbial communities from Kabeltonne, Helgoland, North Sea - Helgoland_Spring_Bloom_20160426_1 | ecosystem: Environmental > Aquatic > Marine > Epipelagic ... | reverse complement strand
CCCCCTCTCTCCTGGAAAGTGGTCTGCCGCTGGGCTTATGTCCGCATGCTGCCTTCAGGTGTATCTCGAGTTGCGGCGCGCTGCTTAGAGGCCGGATGGGGCTTACCTCTGCTGCGTCGTCTTCTTCTTCATCCGTGATCTCTCCTGCTGGCTCGTCAAGCTGTGCCGATTTCCGGCGACGAGGTGCAGCGGGGGGAGCTATTTTACCCATCTTGGGTTTTACAGGCGTGTTTTTGACCGGACTAGAGCTAGCTTCCGCTAGTGCTATAGCTTCATCGCTATTTAGCTCGCGTGCCAACCGGGGGCTACGACGGAAGAGTGGTATGCCCGCGGGAGCAAGTTTGGGTTCGAATGCATCTTTATGCACAGACACCCTTACTTCTCCAGGCACAAATCTCACCTTGCGTGTAACAGCCTCGGGCGTCGCTCTCTGGGCGTCTATGTCCGTCACACCGTCCTTGGTGATATTTTGTTCGCTTGTGCTGCGCAGGGTCTCCATTGCTGCGCTACACATCGAAGGAGTTGCCAAGGGCTGCACGCAGTTTTGGGTCTCGGCTTTCTGGGCTGTTGAAGTGATCGAACAGCGTGGACTCATAGTCTTCGAGCGTTTTTCCGAGTTCAATGATGAACTCTTCGTCTTCAGCGTCGAAGGTGAGTTTTGGTCTGACATTTCGTCCGTGCCCCTCCCCTGCCGATGCAAGGACTGCTTGTCCATACGGGCTAGGTTCTGTGAAACGGTGCTCTGACTCGAATACCCTGCAGGGCAGCTGCTGCGGCAAGCGCGGCTGAGGCTGCTGAGGCCCTGGCTCGTCAATGTCGATGTCGAGGTCGTCGTCAGAGTCGTCCGACGATTCTTCTGGGAAGATATTGTCCTCAGCGGGTGTGTTCACAGGAGTGTCCACAGGTATGCCGTTCTCGATCTGGTCCTGGCTTGCAATGCCTTCACCGTCTGGGACTTCTTCGGAGATGCCTTCGACGTGCTCGGCGAAATCTCTTAGGCTGTCTTCAGCAGCTGGATCTCCCAATGTCTGTTTGACGTCAATGTACACTTGGACTAGTTTCCGAATTTCTCCTGTCGCAACTAGGTCGTCTCCTATGCGGAAAAACGCTACGTCCTCTGCGGCAGGTGCCGGCGGGTGAGTCTCCAGGAGCTTCTCGACTGCAGCGACTTGGTCGTTGAAGTAATCGGCCAGCCCTTCAACGATTATGTTGACTGCTGGGGAGTCTGAAACTTTCGGGCCTCCCTCTAGGCGGTCAGCGACAAGTCTGCTGCCCAAGGTGGCGTAGGCCTCGTTCAACTCGATGATGTCCTTCGCGTTCCCGTACCGGGGTACGTCTGTTTCGTCCTTCTGTGAGTCGAAACGTCTCTTTCTGGACAGGACGACCTCGTGGAAAATGTCCAAGAGTCGTTCGATGAACTCCTTCTTCACGCCGTCTTCCGGGTCTTCCTCGTGGAACAGCGCGAGGGCGACTCTGGAGACTTCAGCGCGTGCGTTCTTCTCCGCCTGGTTGTTCTTTCTCTCAACCGAGTCCCGAGCGATGAGGCCGGTCTCTATGGTCTTCAGGTCTGAGACGATGACGGCGACCACTGGTGCGTAGTTCTTGTTCTGGCGCGCAAATTCTCTGGTTACTGCAGATTGGAGCAGGTCGACGTGGGCTCCCGCGAAGCAGTGCCGGATTTCGCCTTCGAGCTGGATCCAAGGGCGCTCGAAACAGCGTCTGAAAAGCTCTTCGAACAGTCTGTTGAAGGAAATCTTCGTTGGTGCAATCCAGATCTTCTCAATCTTCCAGTAGACGTGCCAGGATAGGTACTGCGCGGGCTCAAAGTCGCGTTTCTGTTCTATCCTGCAGTGTGCTTCTTTGCAGAGCTCGCAATAGCCTCTCCAATTTGCCAGGGTGTGGCGGGCCACTGAGTCGTACTGGTGCGGGTCAATCTCTATGAATCTCTTCAGCAATGAATTTATCCAGTCGCGTGTGATCACCGCCAGTTCTTCCTCGTGCGGGTAGGGCTCGGCGCCTTCTTCGACGTCTTCGACCAGGCCCCACAACTGCTCACAAGCGCGGCGAGCCTGACTCAATGCCAGCGTCTCAATAACGCACAGTACGTGTGTCTGTTGCCACGTCGTGTGCTGAATCTGTTGTGTGAACCGCTCTGCCAGGTTTCTCGAAGTACTCGAGCTTTTGTTCTCTCTGACGGTGGAGCTGGAGTGCTCGAAGTCAAGCTTGCGTCGGACGCTGTGGAAGTTTTTGTCGATGAAACTTCTCACGATGCTGATGTCAAGCAGGACGTTCTCGTAAGCCTCCTTCGCCTTCTGGAAATATTTGAGTGCCTTCCCGTATCCGTGCTCACCGCAATGCAGTATGCTCTTCGCTAACTTGAGCGGGTCCGGGAGCTGGTCTGCTCGATAGTGCTCGTCCAGGTGTTCAGCTCTCGCTTTGGATGTTTTATTCAACACTGCGGCTAACTCTCTGGCGGCTCTGAGACAGTTTTGGAAAAGATCTTTTCTCGTCACTTCCAATTTCTCAAACTGCAGTGTTATGAGATAAATGTCGGTGTCGATCAGGAAGTTGTTCCTCAAGGTCTCGACTGCAATGGAGCCTCGAAGCTTCTCGTCGTGGGCAAGGGTGCCGGTGACGTAGACCTTGGCTTCGTTGAGGATGTCGATGTCAGCCCTGATGCGTGTAGGTCCGATCGAGAAGAAGGGGATGCAATCGTCGATGAGTTTTACCACGACCTTGTAGCGGTTTGTTTGGTTGTGGATTGGAATGAACTGTGCAGATGCGTCAGCTATGTCTTCCAATAAAATGTCTCTTCTGCGATTTTCTTTCAGTCCCACTTCTATCAGCAGATAGTACTCAATGATCTGAATGCTGTTCTCTGATCTAGTTCTGCTGCCAGTGATCTGTATTGAGACAGAATCTTCGTTCTGAAGTTTTGTCAGCAGTTCAGAGCAACGGCGGTTGTCGCTATCGTGCTTCTGCTCGACCGTCTCACAGTGGGTCGGCAACTCCGCCTGATCAAAGGATCTCTTTGTAGAGAGCTCCTGCAGAGTAGGTGAGGAGTACAAGTCAACCGGGGTTGGTTTGTTAACAGTTAATGCTGTTTCCACTCCCCCCTCTCTAGAGAACTATCTAAGGTAGTTCTGATACTTTCGTGAATGAGTTATACTCGTGATGCGAATCTATGTGTGAATCTTTAGCTTGTCTAAAGCTCACTACAGCCTATGGTTGTACTCACCATGGACTGAGATACCGTGTTAAGGTCTAGCGTCTCCGGAGTGCCGTCCAATACGTCACGTCCGGCCCTTGACTATGAAAGGTGGATGAAGATATCCCCTCGATGGTGATCCTGTTGGCAACGTGCAATAGTGCCCAGGATGTTGTTCACGGCGAGGTAGTTCAGTAGATCGCAGTTGGTTGGCGTTCTCACAGGCTGCGGATCGCAAGCTGAGCGAGCTGCTGCAGTAGCGGCTGGCGTAGCGGCGTTCCTACTAGAGTTCGGTGACGCAGGCTGGTCGCAATGAGCAGCGGCGTTGCCTAATCTAGCGCGAGTGCCAGGCCCGTACGACGGAGGACGTGTCGTGTGACGAGTGACTGCAGTAGTTTAACTGTTCACGAAAGGACGGCAGCAACTTCGTTGTTGACGTGCTATATTCAAACTAACATCAACTCAGACACACAGGTTCACATTGAGTGCCTCTCAAACTTGCGGCTTGTTGTCTTGCTTCAAAACTGGAGTACTTGAGTAGGCGTCCTTGTGTCGTTGATGCTTCTACCTCCTAGCAGCAGCCAATTCCAGTCAACGCCGTTGCGCCAGAGTTGGTACTTACCTGAGGCACGCTTCAACAGAGTGTGTCAGTATGAAATATGTGATAAGCCACGATGCAGTAGAGGCTATCTCATGAGTTCATTTCTATAATGAATGCCGGTACAGTCCGGTCATATGATTCCATAACTCTCAATTAGGGGTCCCCTAAATTTGGAGTATGGGGCCCCAGTTTCAATTAGGGGTCTCGACAGATTTACCGGTCTCAATATGGACCAGCAGAACAGGTGTCCTTCGAGATCCGACTCATGTTTTCAGTGGCCGCTATGGCTTCACTGGTGTCGATCTATTCGGGAATTCCTGATCTATCCTCTGGAGTCAATGCCCGAGCTTATTTCTCGAGGGCTGTATACTTCCGATTAGAATTGGTTTTCCTGAGCTTTCCGTATCTAGTGGACGAGAAAGCACCGGGGAATTCTGTCTCAAATCTGCTCGGGGTCGCACTGCCATTTGAGCGTGAGAGAGAGGGTTGACGGCACTGGTCAGTGCTAGGCTCTTGGCTTAGCATGCCACGATCACGCCGTAACTCGAGTTTTCTCAGGAGCCATAGATCAGTACTTCATTGGAAGTATCTTGATTCTCCAAAGTACCCGGTATGTATGGTAAAGTGGTTTAGCAGGTCCTAACGGCCGCTTTACCTGGTATTCGATGTTTTATCGAATATTACCCGGTCAATCCCGGAACCATGTACCATGCATCATGCGTGTCATGCAGCTGTATACAGCTGTAAAAATCTCCGTAATGTCGATTCATGATTTATGTGTCACGCTCGATTCCAATCGATCTGCTGTCAATCAGCAGGAAGTTTAACCTTCGTATTTTCGATCCGACTACTGCTGTAGTACCGGATCGGGAAGTATACCAAGTTTTCCAATTGATCTATCTAGTACTCATCTTCAATAGATAAGACTGATTCGATCTGTATAGAGCGTATGCGATTTATAACATAAGTTATGTCCGCGTATCTCACATGCCCCTCCCAGGCTACGGTTGGATTTATCCATACCAATATCTTAGGAGTAGCCGAGGATTAAGATCCGACATTTTTGTGTTATTTTCCTCTGGAAACTTGTTTTTCTCAACAGTTCTGAAGTACTGTGAGTTTTTTTTTTTTTTTTTTTTTTTTGTGTCCGCAACCTTTGCAATATCCCATAGTATTTGAGTACTATATGGTTTCCTTACGAGAAACTTGGGAGCCTTTGGTGCGTCTCATGTGATGTTCGTGGCCAATTTGTGCCATCGAAAACATCGAGTTTCTTGGTAATTATTTTGTTTTTCGTTCTGGTTCGTTTTGAGAAACGATCCATTACCAATTTGTTTGATTTGACTTGAAAAATCGTATTTATTAAGTCCATTCCTGCGCCAGCATATATCGCTGTAGCGCTGTTTGCGAACCTCTTGAACATCTATGGTGTTCAAATCGACTCTTGGTCTTCGCAGGTCGCATGTGCCGCAATTAGCACTTCGAGATCATTCATCGCAGCATTTTGCGGATGATCCGGTTTTCGCTCTACGCATCAATTGCGGAGCTTGTCGCATGGCTTCTACGCAGCATTTTGCGGAGCTTGTTGCTTTGCTTCGACGCAGCAATTTGCGGAGCATATTTGGAATGATACTTGTAGATAGAATTTTGAACTCATAACAGCCGTCGCTGTGATTCTATCTCATATTTGTTGTTGAAAGCGGCGAGAATCCGCTTTGAATTCTTCAAGTTGGATTCGACTTCCCATGAGCAATCTTCCATTGGGAAATTCTTCCATTTTATCAGGTATTGTCTTTGATGAGCCTCCCCTCGTCTTGTCAAGATCTTTTCCACTTCGTATTCGCCAGAGTCCGTGGCCGTAGGGAGCTGAGCTCCACGTATGCCATCGGTCTGTAAATCGGTAGCGGGCTTGAGCAGACTGCAGTGGAAGACGTCATGAATTCGAGAAGCAGCTGGTAGTTGTAGTTGGAATGAGACTGGAGATAATTGTCGTAGGATCTTGTAGGGTCCATAGTATAGCTGTCTTAGCTTTGTGGACGTCCTTTCCTTGTCGACTGGCATAGTGATGCCTTTTGTTGAAAGATAAGCATAAGCTCCAGGGTGTAAGGACGCGGAAATGTTTCTGCGACGTTTGTCGGCATCGCGTTCCATCCAATGTCTCGTTAATTCCATCCTTTCTCGTACTTGTTGTTCAATGTTGTGTATTCCAGCTACGAATTCGTCTATATCGGGGTCTGTAGAGTCGCCCCGGCGCAGAATATTGTCTCTGTCCAGATTCGTAACAGCATGCCTCCCTTTCTCAACGTAAAATGGGGAAAGGCCTGTGGCTTTCGAAGGTGTGCTGTTAATAGAGAACTGAATCTTCGGCAGAAGTTTGACCCAGTTGTTTTGTCTGTAAGTGATGGACATGCGCATGGCTTCTTCAACAAAAGCGATCATACGTTCTGTCGTTCCATCCGTTGCCTGGTGTCTTGCAGATGATAGCTTGAGGGCAGTTCCCAAATGTGCGTGGAAAGCTGTCCAAAATTTCGAAGTAAATTTGCTGTCTCTGTCTGATACTATTTCGAGGGCTATGCCATTTTCATAAATGATATGCTTGAGGAAAAGCATGGCAGTAACCTCTGCTGTCGCTGTACCCCATGTCGGGATCAGCCAGACTCGCTTCGAAAAACGGTCGACTATTACCAGCAATGCATCATACTCTTCTCTTGATGAGTAAGGTAAGTGCGTAACGAAGTCCAGCGCGTAGTGCGTACCCGGCCGGCGTGGGATTGCTAAGCTCTGTAGAAGACCTTGTGGCGCTCGTCGGTTAATCTTGTTTTGTTGGCACTTTGTGCACGCTGCTAGAAAAGCATGTATGTCATTTCGTATCCGTGGCCAGTAAGCATGGCGTCGAATCTCGTATTCGGAACGGTTCGAGCCCAAATGCATGGCAGTGAGTCCTTTGTGGACCTCTGTCATGAGCTTATTTCGCAATGCTGGCATTCCGTGCTTGAGACTGTCGTCTGGCACGCAAACTAATTCTTCACCGGTGTGGTTGGTATGGTAAAGCAGAGCGTCTCTCAGGGTGTATTTGCCCGTTTTGATGGCTTGTTCTGCTTGCATGTCTGTGACAATGAGCTTACCCTTTTGAAGTTTCTGTTTGTTTGCACGTAATCCGGCTTGTTGGTCCATTTGTGCCTGCAAGTTTTTCTGCAGACGGCTATCAAGTGTGAATTGTTTCGGTTCACTCATCTTCTTGAAGATAGATCCAAAGTCGGGACATAGCTTGTAGTCGTTTTCTGTAATTTGTATGAACGTCTGTTGTACGTTCGCTTGATAATATAGTATCGATTCGTGTGTAGCTTCGTATCGGCCCAGGCCGAATTCTGTGAAGTCAACATCGCGATCGGAAAAATGATGTGTTTCATTTGCCTTGTTCTCTTCTGCGGAACTTTCCAGTTCAAGCAGGCCTTGTGTCGCTTGCCAAGCAATCTCAGAATGTACTTCGGGGAAGAGAGATGCTAGCTCTGCCGTTTGGCGAGGCCGCGTCCCTTCTGCGATGTTCTCTGTTTCAATGGCGACAAGTCGACTCAGGGCATCACCTAGTAAATTCGATTTTCCTGGTAGATATTCAATCTGGTAGTTGTATTCTGAAAGCGCCATCGCCCAGCGAGCGATGCGACCTCCAGCTTCCCTACCTTTCTTGAGATACTGGAGTGATTGGTGGTCACTCATAACCTTGATTTCGAATGGAGATCCAAGTAAGTAGTGGCGAAAAGCCTTGACGGTGTAAACAATCGCCAAGCATTCCAGCTCTTGTACTGAGTAGTTTAGTTCGTGCTTCGTAAGTCTTCGGCTGACGTAAGCGACGGGAAGTGGGTCTTCTCCGTATCGTTGCCATAGAACCCCACCTATTGCAAAGGCGCTTGCGTCTGTGCATATGAATATGCGACGTTGTGGGTCAAATTGGCGTAAGATTGGGTATTTCGTGATAGCTTTCTTGAGCGTTTCGACGGCCTCCGTGCATTTCGGGGTCCATTCTTTCACGACATTGACTCCTTTCTTGAGTAGATCTGTTAAAGGTGTTACTATTCTCGCATATCCATCGATGTGTTTCCGGTAGAATCCGGTGAGTCCGAGAAAGACTCTGATTTCCTCTTGTGCCTGTGGGCACGGCATCGTTATTATCGAACGTACCTTCTTGGGGTCCATTGCTAGTTCGTTGTTGCCTACTATACAACCAAGAAATCGAACATATTGGCAGGCCCAAGCGCATTTTTCGACGGATAAGTGTATTTTCTCTAAAGAGAGAACCTCTAGAAGACGTGTCAGATGCCTCTGGTGGTCCTCGGCGCTATTGGAAAAAATGATTAGATCATCCATATAGCACGCCGCCCAACCTTTACATCTTTGATTGTCTTTGTCAAGGTATGTACCTTCGGAAGTGTCTCCGATATTGACGCGTTGCCATAGCAAGTTGTGTTTCTTGAGGCGTCCTTCCACCCAGCGCTGAAATGCTGCTGAAGCAGTAAGGAGGCCCATTGGCAGGACGCGATATTGAAATGTTCCATATTCGCATGAGAAACTCGTTTTATGCCTGCTGGAGGGATGAAGGCCCATTTGCCAGAACCCGTGACGCAGATCAAGTTTCGAAATAAATTTGGCATTGCGAAGTTTCGCCCACATTTCTCCCAATTCGGGAACCATGTATTGGAGACTTTTGGTCCGCGCGTTCAGTTGTCGTAAGTCAACTACGAAGCGGTAGCCTTTGTTTTCATGTGGCAAGCCTTTCGGTATGATGAGTACTGGACTGCAAAATTCACTTGTAGATTCCTCGATCCAACCTGAGTTTTTCATTTCAACGATGAATTTCTCTAGGCTTGGTAGTAAGGCTCTCGGGATTTTGTAGTTTCGGTTTGGTATTGGGCAGTTTGAAAGATCGTCTTTGTCTTCTATGCGTACCATTTCTTCAACCGGCATGTCTCTGTAACCGTCCATTGGCTTTAAGCAAACGTAGTCTTTGGCTAATGTGGATTTTATCCACGCCTCTTGAGACTTGTGCGTTTGGTCAATCAAACTCTCTGGAAGTTTGCTTTGTAAAATTTCTTCGAACATTTCATTGTTTTCATTTGCAAGTTCTCCTTCTTTTGGTTCTAGTGGTCTCGCACGGTAAGCGTCAAGCTTCCGTTTACTTGAGGCACATAATGATGCTGTTTTTCTAGCATTTTGTGAACCTTTTGTCGATGTCTTCTCATGTATTTTTCCTAATGAGCAAAGCATCGAATCTTGAACTGAAAGAGGTGATGTGTCAACTTGATCTGATTTGATCTTGGTGAGGTTTTCATCCCTAAGGCTAAAAGGCGGGTGGAAATTGATTTTCCGCCGGACTTCTGGCTTTTCCAGTGTTATTGATGAGGGAGCTTCTTGATTTACTGGAAGATTTTGGTCTTGACCAGTTTTTGAACCTTCAGGCATGGCCCGCTTGTGCATATGTCGAGATGGTGCGGGAAGTGGAAAATCTTTCGATTTTGTGATAGCGGCGATCTCGGCATCTGCCATGTCGGTGTCGGTCTGAGGTTGTAATGTAGCGAGGTTGCTTGTAGAGCCTTCTCGCTTCTGCTTTTTAGCTATCTTGTGGCATTTAGCACTACAAGCCATCATTAATCTTTTTGGATGACGGTTGCAAGGGCGATTTATCGCGGCCTTAGAGCAAGTAGCATTTTCGCATTTTCGGAAAGATGAAGTTCGTTGCCGCTTCGCACTTGGCGCATTTTCTTTTTGTTCTTGTCGCGGGGAACGTGGTTGCCATCGTTTCTCTTTGTCTGCTTTTATGGCAGAATGAACTTGTTTCAATAAGGTTGCTGTGGTTAGTACATAGGCAACCTCGTCTTTAAGGCTTTCTTGTGAGGATAGCTCTGAATTTTTCATTCTTTTGTTTTGAGCTTTTTCTCGAAATAGCCGAAGACGCTTTCCTAATTCCACCGAGGATACGATTTCGATATCTGATTCGGAATCCGCATTTGTCCCCAGTGTCAGAATATGGTGGCGTAGCTGGTCAGCTCGTCCATCGGGATGACTTCGATCTCTGTGAGGTGCTGAATGAATCGGCATTATGGTTGAACAACCATGTATCACGAGATGTTTCTTTTGTGATTTGCTGTACCATGAGCATTCAGCTCGTGCCGGCCGAATGAGTACATCGTACGTAGATAGGAAGTCATTTCCTAGAATAAGGTCGATGCCGTTCGGTAGCGTAGGTAGTACTGCGCAATGAGCTTGAAGGTCATCCGTGGCAAATTGAAGGTTAATTTTTATACCTTCTTCAGCTGTTGCGGTTGATCCGTCTCCAAGAGCAACCACCAATTTTCTGGCATAAGTTTTTATGTTCTGATGTTTCAAATGTTGGTGTCTTCGTAATGTTTCCAAAACTTTTTGACTGCAGAATGATACGGAAGCACCTGTATCAATCATGCATCTTGCTTTTTGTACACCAAATAGGAACGTTGGAATTATGAATTGTTTGTTTGCAAGCCTCGTTGGTCTTGCGTCCTTATTCAAGGGAGGGTTTTCATGCGCTCTCTTTGCGGATGAGGGTGGGTCACGTGTCTTATTTGAGCTCCGTGTCGAGGCACATAGACTTGCTTTTTCATCTGGGACTCCCACTTCCGCGTCGTCATCGTCATATATGACTGTGAGACCCGCGAAAGTGGCTAGGCCCTAGCGAAAATTTCTATTTTGGCCGCGTCCACCACCTCTGTGTCCTCCATTTCCTTTTCCTTTTCCTTTTCCCCTTTTGCCATTTGGCTTCGGAGCTCTGCATGAGATCATGTCATGACCTGCTTGTTTGCAGATAAGGCACCACGGTTTTCCATTTACCGTGTCTTTGTTGAAACTGTTTCTGTGGCGAGGATCCTTGGGATTTACCCCAGGTTTTATCTTGCCATCATGTCCGACACGTACATTCCATTCCGCGTCGGTATAATTAGTACGAAACAACCGCGTTGAAACTCGTGGTTGTTCGTTTCCATTTCCATAGGCGAATAAGGCAGCCTTACTTGGCTTCCTACTCGTTACCCGATTCTGGGATTTCTTGTAAATGGCTGCGTTCAAGTGACCCTTTTGAGAGAAGCGACCATTTTTCCTCTGATTCGTGCGGGGGTTCGGATTTGACCGATTACGGAAACTTGTTCCTCCCCGCTTCGCCATCGAGTTTAATGATTCGTTTCTCGAGGATCTTGCCGCGTTGTTGACGGCGAGTTCGCGTGTCTTCGCAATTCTGAAGATTTCGTCAACCGAATATGATAGGTGATGGGGTCGTGAAGTTATGAATTCTGAAAGGGGTGCTGATAGGGCACGTAGTACCAATGCGCGGTCCAAATCAGAATTGAGCGGTTTCGCTCCCAATCTTGTAAGGATGCTCAGTTTGTTTGTCCTTGTAGTGATCAAATCTCTGACCGAGCCCTTTCCTTGGTGAAGCGTTAGGTAATCCAATAACGCTGCTTCTTTCCGACCAGGTCTATCATATGTCTTTTTCAGGAATTTGCATATTGAGTCAAAAGGAATGAAATCTGATCTCTCAGCTTCATATAGTCCCTTAAACTTTTCCCTTGAGAAGTTGGCCCTGACTGCTGAAGCAACCTTCGGATCCAATGCACTTCTTAGGCAAAGTGGTGTTAAATACACCTCCTTTACGAAAGCACATTCTGACATGAATAGCTTTCTCCATTGGGTGGAATCTATTTGAGATCCCGCCTTGAATTTGGCATTTTCCGAAAGCCGTTCTGGGTATTGCAGCGATCTTGGCACCTTTTCTTTCTCTTTATCTTCATAGCGTTTCTTTGCTAGGTCGTAGTACATGTCGGCCAGTTCCTTTGTTGGTGCTTTTATAACTTTCTCTAAGTATAAAGCACGTGAGAGACCACTTTCTTTGATTCGAGCCCGATGTTCGGGTTGCTCCAAAAGATTGTCGAAGAATTCCTTCGGTGGCTCGCCCGTACCACTCAAACTTGAGGTTGAGGATGGGCTTGGAATGCTGGATGAGGAGGCTGATAATGTTGCCATCTCTATCGTTGAATGGTCGGCTTCATTAGCGGACTCATCCGATGATTCTTCCGACGTCTCGTCTAGGGAACTCAGCATGTCCGAAGTGATAGCACCTAAGTAAGCATGCTCCACCTCTATGACTGCACCTAGAGAGGACAAAGATTCTCTTTGTCTCGACCGACGTGCCTTCTTCTTGGAGACCGTCTTGTGATGTTTCACATTGCTATGATCGCTCTTGTTCCTTCGAGAGGCTTTATGCTTTTTCGCGGTCCTCTTGCGAGACCATCTCTCGAAGTCAGCCTTCCATGGGACTTCAGACTTATTGGTCTGTTTCTCCCTTTTGGAGGAGCTTCTAGTGGGGGACCTCGAACGGTCACTCCTCACTGGTGAGCGTGAACGGTTATCACGTTCTTCATCCCTGTCAATGCCTTTTGTGGCATTCCGATACGGCAGGGGACTGCTTGACCTCGAGCGTCGGCGTCTAGTCCGATGTGGCTTGAGGTGTCCTTTGGACTTCTCGGCAGCTCTTTTTCGACGGTAATTCTTCCTTTGACTATCTCTGATGTCAAGGTCGCTATCGGATGAGCTATCATCGCTCTCCGATGCGGTATCCAACCACTCACCTTCCTCCGATTCCGAGTTGGAACTTCGGTGGGATGGTGGGGATGCTTCTCGTGTTTTACGAGCTTTACCCGTCGATCGTCCTTCATTTGAGGACTCTTCTGATGAACTATCATCGTAGTCATCGGTATCAGAGGTAGCACCTTCAATAGCATCTTCATGCTTGTTTTCCGAGCGCTTTCGCTTCCTATCATCATTTTCTGAGTCGGAAGACCCGGAAAAGTGTGGGCTAGCGGGCGGTTGAGATGAGGTGTTCCTTCCTTCTGATTTGGAGGTCGGATGTGCACGCTTATGTTCCGATTCTCGGATGGTGCCTCGATCTCCTTCTGGATTATTCTCCTCCTTCTTCTTCGCACCGCCGAGCGGGTCGATGCCCATATGCTCGATCAGATGGTCAGTTATTTTCTTCTTCGCACCGCCGAGCGGGTCGATGCCCATATGCTCGATCAGATGGTCAGTTGTTTCCTTTCCTTGCTTATATTTAGCAATGGAAGGTGAAGGAGAATTCCTTCGAGTTGGTAGCTCCTTACCATCCCTTCGCGAGATATATTGAAGTTGTGGTGGCAGGGCTCCATTTTCCTTCATAGGACTCGATTCCCTCCGGATTGAGGGTTCTGATGAGATTTCAAGATTTTCGCCTTTAGCGCCTGCTGCTCGTGCGGCTGGAGCTCCAGCGGTTGGTATCTCACCAGATTCAACAGTATTTTTCGCTTTTCTCCTCGCTGAATTTTCACGTTTTCGCGGAGCGCGGAACGGGACAACGGGGGATATTCGTCCCGAAGGGGACTTCAAGGGAAGGAACGGTTGAACGTTACCTTCAGAAACAATATCCCCTGTACGGATGGCTGCTGGTATACTGGTACCAGTGACTGATCCTGGGTAGAAACTGTCATCTTGAGCCAAGCGAGAGTTATGTTCTTCCGTTGTCTCCTGTATTTTTGATGCATCTCTGATGTAATCACCGAGGGAAAATACTTCCCGAATTTCTGGGTGAAACAGTAGATCATTTTCTTCTGCATATCGGTATAGCTGAACATCGTCAGTTTCGTATGCTTGCTGTATGGGCATGAAGCGTTCCGGGATCTTGTCGTTTTCTGCAGAACCTTTTACGAAAAGGCGCTTTCCAGAAATGTAGTGGTTAACGAAAGTAGCGCAGTGCCGTATTCCGTTTCCTTCTTCTTTTATCGACAAGTCCTCAGCTTCTGCTTGACGAATTTCACGCTCCAGTTCCATCCTGTATTGTTTGGCGGTTTTGGAGGTTGGTATTTTACCCTTTTTCCCACTTTTAGGGTCCTTTCTGGATCCTTTCTTCTCATCAAATTTTCTTTTTCTAGATTTCTCTGATTTCGACGAAGAGTAATTTTTCTCGCTCAAAGTTACAGTATGCGTTTCACCTCCAGCAGACAATATACATACTTCGGGCGAAGCCGGGATAGCATGAGTATTTGTCACCCCGAACGCGCTGAGTGTCTCTTTGAAAGTAGTATCGCTCTGTGCTGGTAGGGTATCCATGGTCACGCTTTGGGACCGCTGCAGTTTGGATGGCCAGCATGGCTTGGAGAATGGAACACTGCCGGCTGCCGATATGTGGCTGTGCCTCGCATGCCCCTCCCCAGCCTGATGCAAGCTGGCTGTAGATGTATCGACGGGGGTCGCCAATTGATGCGCCTGTTTCCCATCGTCAGCCGCTGCTGGCTCGGTGCGGTGAATCCCTGCTGTATACCTGGATGGATCATTTCCACTCACAGGTAATACATGCTGATGAGTATCTGTCACCTCTGGTGCCTCTTGTTCAGGGTGTATTGCCTGTGAGACTGCTTCTTCATCGTCGTGACGATGAGGATTATTTTCATCTCCGCGGTTCTCTATAAGAGGCCCCGTCTTCGTACGCATTGCGAAGCTTGGGTACCGCGGCAGTTCATTACTGGTCATAGGGTGAGCTTTCGCTAGTGCGACAACCTGTTCTGCATTTTCAGCGCCGTACAGCTGTCGGTATACTTTGAATGCTTCCGTGATGGACTGTCGGGCTCGAGCTTCAGCGTTCCAGCGGGTTTTCCATGATTTCCATGCACTATTGGACATCCGCGGCACTGTTGATACGGCTGGGTACATGAAACGGCCTCCAGCTCCTGCTCTGCGGGCTGTTGTTGCAACTTTGTTGCAAAGAGCGATTTGGCAGTACCTGGAGCAACTTGAGTATGACAGTAGCACTTTGCTTCCGTTCTTCTGACTCAGTTGACAGTAACTTAGAAAGGAGCAACCGTCGGTTGCACATATCCTAAATGTGTCATTGGTAAGTGTGACCGTCCCATCTGCTGCAATCTGTCTCACGTCATCCTTCGGCGCGCCTGAGTTTAGCTGCTGCTGCAGTTCAGTGCGGCTGTGCGGAGGTGCATTTGAGAGCGGTTGCTGATATGTATCTGCTGCTGATAGTCTCACTTTCATCTGTCCTTCCATCCCCAGCTGCGAATGCATTATCTGCAACGGCTCGTGCGGTAGATCGTCTGATTCATAGCATTTCTGGAAGTGTTCAGTGGACTGGGCATTTAGCATGGGCAGGTCTTCGTTCGATGATACTGGCATTCCAGGAAAAGGCGATCCTGCAATGGGCAGGTCCTGTTCGTGTTCTGGCGGTGCGGCTGCCGTTCTGGCCCCCTCTCTCCTGGAAAGTGGTCTGCCGCTGGGCTTATGTCCGCATGCTGCCTTCAGGTGTATCTCGAGTTGCGGCGCGCTGCTTAGAGGCCGGATGGGGCTTACCTCTGCTGCG